>JGI11944J13513_1000007_pt1 | contig 312429 bp, 257 predicted proteins | sample TerdegcoTASludge_FD_13513 | JGI IMG/M metagenome (IMG submission 13513) | reverse complement strand
ATATTATTAATACATCTCCCTCCCTCTTTCGTTTCATTTTCCCTCTTATCTCCCTCTGTATTACAATAATTAAAAAATAAAACATTTATTCAGAGATCTCATATAATTAATTTGAGAAATATTATTGACAAATATAACTAAAATAGATGTATAATCTAAATAATAATCTGTGATCTTTTATGAAAAAATTAAAGTAAATTAGACAGGAGATATTGGGCATGTCTGGTGAATATACTGAGAATTTAGATAAACTCAAGAAGATTTTTGATGAAATCTCAGAGACGGATTTAAAAACGACAAAAACTTATCAAGAGTTTTTATTGAAACTTCATACTGCAATAAAACATCAATATGTAAGTTTTTCCAAAACAAGAAAAGTAGCGGAAGATAATTGGAAATCCCTAAAGGAACAATTAAGTTTGTGGGAAAAGACTTTTGAAAGGATTTTGTTAGAGAAAGAAGAGTTTGCAGTACAACTTGAAAGCATGAGAACTTTGCTGGATGAAAAAATTTATGCCTTAACAACGAAAGAAGACGAACTAGAATCTTTACTGGCAGAAAATAAAAGTAAGGAGGAAGAGATAGAACAGTTAAGAAAAGATGTTGATGAATTAAAGAAACAAATAGACGAATTAAAACTAAGGGGTGTTGATTCGGGAAGTGTGGGAGAAATTGAAAGGATATCAAGTGTAGATACGGAGGAGAATGAAGAAAATAAATTGCTCATTATTTCTTTAGAGGAGAACCTAAGTAAAGTTGAAAAAGAAAATGAAGAGTTAAAACGAAAATATGAAGAGGCAATAAATAGTCATAATTCATTACAGGAAGAATTGGAAAAAACGCAAAAAGAATTGGCAGAGGTATTACAACAAAAAGATAAAAAAATAGATTTAATTCAATTAGAACTAGAAGAAAAACTGAAGGAAAATTTACAATTAAAGACATTATTAGAACAATCCAATCCTGAAGAACAGGTAAAGTCCCTGAATGAAGAGTTGGAAAAACATAGGGGAACAATTTCTGAATTAGAGAAGCAGTTAGCAAATTCAATTGGAAAAAACGAATATGAACAAGTAAAGCAAGAGTTAGAGAAAATACAGGCCGAATTTAAGAGTTTGGAAAAAGAATATAGAGGTATACAAGAGGAGTTGAGTGTAAAGAATCAACTTGTTAAAGAAAAAGAATTGCAAGTTGAGGAGTTGAAAGAAAAACTCAATAATGCACCAAAGAATGAAGAACTGGAATCGTTGAGAAGAAAATTAGAAGAAAAAGATGCCGAAATAAGTGTTCTAAAAGAGATAAAAGGGGAATATGATAATTTAAAACTCCGTTATGGGAAACTCCATACGGATTATTCCCAATTGGAAAATGAAAATAGGGAATTGTTAAGTAGCAAACAAGCCCTTGAAGAAAAGATTAATATACTTCCTACATTAGAAGAGTGGAGCAATCTTCAACAGGAGGTAATTAATAAAAAAGATGAGATTAACAAACTAAAAGAAGAGATAGAAAAAGAAAAGAAGAAAGAAGAAAGTTTGCTAAAAGAGAAGGAAGAATTAGAAACGGGTATTTCATCGTTGGAAGAAAAATTAATATCCTTAGAAGCAGAAGTTGTTGATTTGCAGAAATTGTTGAGCGAAGCACCTGATAAAGAAAATTATGAGAAGATGGAAAGTGTATTAAAGTCGGTGAAACAGGAAAATGAATCACTAAAAACAGAGATACGAAAACTCTCTATGGAGAAACAAGAACAAAATAATGTGAGACAAACATTAGAAAAAGAAGTAGAGGAGTTGAAAGAGAAGTTAAAGAACGCACCCAAGATAGAGAACATGAGGACTCTGGAAAAACAATTGTCAACAGCAACTACAGAAAATAAGAAATTGGAACAGAAAATGGAGCAATTGATGCAGTTGAAGTCATTAGCATCCTTAGATGATATAAATCAGATAAAAGAAATTATTAAGACAACATTTGAGTCTATAGAAAAAATAGAGGAATCTATTCGAACGGGAATATCCGAACAGCAGAAAGTAATTAATGCAACAACGAGTATTCTGAAAAAGAAAAGAAAGCCGAATTTGGGTGAGATACTTTTGGCGGCTGGAATTATTGATGAACATCAGTTAGAAGAGGCATTGAATATCCAAAAGCAGACACCGATGAAACATTTGGGTGATATTTTGGTTGAATTAGGTTTTGTTTCCGAATATGCGGTGGCTCAATCTTTAGCGTGTCAGTGTGATGTTCCTTTCTCCATACTTACAGAAAAGGATATATCTCCAGAGGCAATAAACGCCGTTCCTCCCAGGATTATGAGACAACACAATTGCATTCCGATGAGGGTTACCGAGCGAACACTTACGGTAGCAATTACAAATCCGATAGACCTTGTAGCGATAGAGGATTTGGAACATGCCTCTGGAAAGAGGGTTGAAGTTGTAGTGTCAACCCCTACTGATATTAAAAATCTGTTGGAAAAATTAGTCCCTGTTAATTAATTGCTATTTAGAATCCAATCTTCATTAAACCATGCATGACGGATGGTAGAGCCTTTTATACTTTCTTCCCGACAAGAATATGTGCAATGAATTAATCCATCCCGCGTTTGTATTACTGAAGGATATGAGAAAGAACCTTTATCCGGTTCTGCTTCTTCAATAGCCTTTTTCCATTTCCATGTTTGTCCTTCATCATCGGATAAATAAGCACTTAATCTATGTCGTCCATTAATAGTATCATTGCAGACCAGAATCCATTTTCCACTTTTAAGAGAGATACACTCAACGCTTGACCCCGGATTGGGTATATCAAGAACTGAAACATCAGACCATGTCATACCTAAATCATTAGAATATGCAGTCCGAACCCGTTTGGGAATTCCATTGTCTCGCATAAAAGCAACAATTGTTCCATCCTTTTTCTTTACAAAACTCGGCTGTATATTGGAAATATTTTTTATTTCTTTATCTAAAATAGGATTGCTAAAGAACCAATGTTCTCCCCAATCCTCTGTAAATCCTGCCAAAGAACAATTAAAAACATCTGAATATAAACCTAACATAATCCTATTATCGGTAACCATGATAGGATGAATACGAGTCATCCATCCTAATCGTTGGTGGAGTTTTGTTTGTGCAGATTTTTTTGCAGATTCAATTTCTTCCTTTAATTTAGGCTCAATAGCGGATAAAGCATCTATTGCAGGTTGCCCCCTTTCTATGACCTCTAAAAATTTCTGTTCCAGATTTAGAGGGCGGGCATGAATAACATCCTGCCATTTCCATTGTGGATGTCCATCTTTCTCGTAGTCAGTAGATATACGATACTTTAACAAAGAACCTCCCCACTGATTGTCCTGAACCGTTATCCAGAATAGCCATAGAACTCCTCTTGGGTCAATGAAAAGAACAGGATTACAATCCGGTAGGTCTGGAGTATCTGCCATAACAAATGGGGCACACCATTGATTATCACCTGCCTTTTTGCGTGCTCCTTGTAGCATTACATCGTCACTTGTTCGTTCACCGGAACCGTGGAACCATACTGTTAATAGATTTCCTTCTGGAGTTTCCACAATACTTGACCCATGATTATGCTTGTCATTGGGTGGAAAAATATTTTCCTTAACAAATAACGGCTGAGATATTACAGAACATATAGTAAGAATTAAACAGAACATAAATATATCCTTTTTGTTAAGTTAGACTTTTACAAAAATAGACTTCACTTCAAGTGTTTTGGCAACAATATAGCATATAAAAAGTATAACAAAAGCAGAAATAAAATGGGATAGATATATATTTTGTATTTTATCGAATATAGAAATTTTTAATATAAATATCAGGATAGCCTGCAAAAAATAAAGAACAAGTGGATTTTTTCCCATAGTTGTCAGGGCATTTACAGTTAGTTTAAGTTTTTCATTTATTATATAAAAGATAGATAAAGCAATAATGCATAAACCGGATGAAAAAATAGAATAAGACGCGGTCATTCCTCTTTGTGTAAAAGGTAGACCTGAGAATAATAGGGGTTTTGTTAAAATATAACCTAAGCCTGTTAATAATAACCCAATAATTAACCAGTAAAGTAAAGTAGATAAAGATATTTTATTTGTTTCTTTCTCAAATAAGACGGCGCAGAAAGCACCGGAGGCTAAAATAAATACCCAACTCAAGGGACCTAAGGGTCCCCCGTCAATTGAATGAGCCATAAGCCAATTTCCATAAGGAGTGAAAGAGAATAATATTTGATAAACTAAAAGATAGATGGTTCCGGAGAAAAGAATAAAGAATTTATTTTTACCTATAAAAGGATATAATAACAATCCTGAAATGCCTATGTCTGTTAGAGCATCCCATACGGATACATAGAAATCAAAAAATCCGTATAAAAAGCCCAGAAAAGTTAGGATTATATACCTTTTTATAAATTTTTTCCGTACCGTTGTTTTAGGAGCATTTTCTATGGCTTTCATAAAAGAAAGACGGTATGAAAAACCTACGATAAAGATAAATGCGGGAGCAACAAAATCAGCAAAGGTAAAGCCATATTGATGATGAACAAGCCAATAAGGGGAATTGTGAAATTCGCAACATACATTGACAAAAATCATTCCCAATATAGCAAAACCTCTAAACTGGTCAATAAATTTCCATCGCATTGAAAGATACTTTTAATAGATAGGTTCTAATAACTAAATTAGATATTCGATGACAAATAAAAGAGTGTGTATAATATATCAGGAAAAAATAACAATATTAAAGTCTATATTTGCAGATTATATTTCGTTTTAAGAAAAAGAATAGGAGAAAAAGGATATGGCTAAAAAATGTATAATAGTAAAAGATGCACCCCCTGCTGTAGGTCCTTATTCCCATGCTGTAAAAGCAGGCAAGTTTTTATTTATTTCAGGGCAGGGTCCTTTTAATCGAGACGGCTCAGGTGTTGTAAAAGGGACTTTTTCGGAACAGGTAGAATGCACAATGGAGAATTTAAGAGTTATTCTTAATGATTGTGGATGTGATTTTTCAGATGTAGTCAAGGTTACAGTGTTTTTAACGGATATGAATTTATTCTCTGAATTTAATCAAATTTATAGTAGATATTTTGAAAAAGATTATCCGGCTCGCAGTTGCGTTCAGGTATCCCAATTGCCAGCAGGAATTAGTGTAGAAATCGAAGCTATTGCCAAATATAAAGAATAAAAATATTTATGATTAAGAATTCTTATTATTCAATAAGTATTGTCTGTATATTTTTGTTATTGGTGCCTTTTTATATTTTTGCTTCTGAATCTATGGAATTAAATAATCAGGGTGTGGAGGCATATAATCTCAAGGATTATGAGAGAGCAATCTTTTTACTATCCCAAGCGATGACATTAAATCCGGATAGTGAAGTTATCAAGAATAATCTAAGTAATGCATTACAGGCGTTGGCAGATGAAGAAAGCAAAAAAAATAATTTTAAGAAGGCAGTAGATATAGTTGATAAAGCGATTAAAATAAACCCGAATAATTTTTTTGCCCATCTTCAAAAAGGGGCTTTTCTTTTAAATATGGGACATCTCATGGATGCTATACGACATCTTGAAATAGCGGTAAAGTTAAAACCTGGTTATCTTGATGCCCATGAATTATTAGGCGAGGCGTATTATCGTGATAATGATATCTTATCTGCTCGGACACAATGGGAATATGTTTTACAAATAGACCCCAATCGGAAACAGTTAAAAGAACGATACGACAAGGCTTGCCGTGAAGAAGTTGTGGAGAGTTCTTTTAATAAAACAGTTTCACAATCACGCCATTTTAATCTTACATATCCTAAAGAGGTTACATATCAAATTCGTTCGTATGTTCTATCGGTATTGGAGCGGGCTTATCTCGAAATTGGCAGAAAATTAGGAGGTGTTTTCCCATCAGGTCCTATACAGGTTATCCTTTATGATACGCAGCAATTTGGGGCTGTTGTTCAGATGGGACAGACCGTAGGAGGTGTTTATGATGGAAAGATACGAATCCCTGTTATGAATGAAAAAGGGGAGGGATTGTCAGATGAAGAAATTAAACGGAGGATATACCATGAATATGTTCATGTAGTAGTTTTTGAATTGCTTAAAGATAAAGTGCCGTGGTGGGTAAATGAAGGTCTTGCAGAAACTTTTTCTAAAGAATTTTCAAGTCGTGAGAGGACGATGCTGGAACAGTTTATTAATAATAAGGGTTTGATACCTTATAATAATCTTGAAAAAATATCAATAAAAGACATGTTTGCATCTGAGACAAAAATGTCTCAGGCGTATTTACAGTCTCATGCAACCATAAATATGTTATGGAGTAAATATGGACAGGGACGGTTTCTTAACTTTATTCAAGCACTTAAACGCAGTGAAAATGTGGAAGATGCGTTACGGAATGTTTATCATCTTGATTATGCGAGTTTGTCAAAGGGGGTTATACAATTCATCCAGAGATAATTCCATAATGCAAAGGGTATGGATATATTTTTGTGTCTTTTCTTTTATAGGGGTATCTTTTTTTACCTATTCTGATAGCAGTTCTATAAAAGGTAGGGTGTTAGATAATAATAATCTTCCTGTTAAAAATGCAGAGGTTTATTGTGAACAAAATTTAATGAGTCCCTTAATTCAGACTTTTACAGATGAAGAAGGGCAGTTCCGTTTTCTAAATCTAACAGAAGGTCCTACAGGTATTTTTGCAACTACTACGGGTATGGCGTGGTCAGGAATTCATATAAATTTACCTGCAGAAGAAAACATAACAGATGTAGAAATTATCCTTATCCCTGCAAAGTCTTTAAAAGGTAAAGTTGTTGTAACTAACGAAAAAGGAAAAGAAATAAGTGTTTCAGGGGCAGAAATAGACCGATTTGCTATATTAGGTTTAGAAAAAGTGGCTATTCCTTGTTCCAAACTTACTCCTTTTGGATATAAAAAAGTAGTTTCCGATAAGGAAGGATTTTTTTTATTGGATAAAATCCCAGTAGGGCAGGCAATATCCTTAAAAGTAGTTCATCCTGAATATGCTGTTACAACAGTGGAAAATATCTCTTCTGATACCGATATTAAGATAGCAATGTCTAAGGGTTGTGTTGTATTGGGTTCTGTATATACTATCCAGAATGATAATAGAGTAAAGGTTGCTAATTCGGATGTTACCATAAAGAATACCCAGCCTCCGTATGAAAGTGTATGTGTGAGAACAAATGCGGATGGAGAATTTACAATTCGATTAAATCCAGGTATTTATATGTGTAAAGCGGAAACGGTTCATCTGTTAAGTGCCGGATGGGAGATTAAGAAGATTGCAAACTCAATAGGGGAATATATGCAAATACAGGTTTTTCCCTCTGTTTACATCTCTGGACAGATTTTGGATGCTGTTTCGGGGGAGCCAGTTCCAGGTGCTAAAGTTTCTATTGAACAGGGGGGGCGAAAAGCATTATCCCTTACTACAGGAAGAATGGGAAAATTTCGTGGTAAAGTTGTTCATGGTCAAGCATATATCAAATTTGAGGCTATCCCGGGTTACACAATCCCACAACCTTCCCAGTTAAAAGTTGTTGTAAGTGGAAAAGATGAAATTATATTACCCGGTGTATGGGTAAAAAAAGTAGATTCGTTGAAAGTTAAACTTGTAATTCCTCAACAAAAAGTATTAACAACAAATAGAGGAATTGTTTCTATATTAAATCCGCCTCAATTAGGCTGGTATGCAGGGAATATTGACAGCCTTTTTGAATTGAAATTATCTTCAATTCCTACGGGTGGAAAAATTATTGGCTATGCAGAAATTCCCGAAGAGAATATAGGAAATGTTTTTGTTGTGGATAATAAAGATATTGGGAAAATCTGTGAGACAAATCTATATACATTAGGTAAGATAAAAGGTAGAGTGGTCAATAAAGAGGGAAAACCTATCTCCGACGGGATTTTTTCATGTGTAGTGAAAGAACCCGCCTTAAATCAGGAATATTTATTATGGCAAGTTCTTCTATCAACCGATGGCTCTTTTTCTTGGAATTCTATCATTCCTTTCAAACCCCTGATTTTCAGATTATATGATAATAATGGCTCCTTATTGTGGCAATCCTCAGAAATGCAATTTTTAGAAGGAGAGAATAAAGATTTAGGTGATATTGTAATAGAGAAACCTGTTGTTGGAAAAGATAGAGATTTATTAAGTCGTGCTAATTATAAGAACTTATGTGGTGGAAGTGAAATAGTAGATAAAATATTTAATGGTCCCTCTATTCTTGTTTATGTTGATAGTGCAGAAGTTCCTTTTATGCAGGAAGTATTGACAAATATAGGAAATATTGTTGGAGGTGATATAAATGTCGGAATGATAGTAGAAAGTGAGATTGATTGTAATGGTATAAACATTCCGATAATATTAGGACAACGGCTTTCATCAGCCACGACATATTTGATAGATGGAAGTGGTAATGTAATATGTGAGACTTTTGGTTTGCCTGTGATGATTCGGATGATAAAAAAATAAACATTCTATACTAAACGGATTTTCCTCAATGAAAAAATGGATTTATCCCGTTATATTTTTAGTAGTAAGTTATCTGTTGAGTAATTTTGTATTTGCTTATGATATAAAGGGGATTGTATATCAGCCAGATGGAAAACCTGCTTCTGATGTAGATGTATGGCTGGTTCATGCTATTCAAGAAACGGCAAAGACAAGAGCAGATAAAGAAGGGAATTTTATTTTTTCTAATTATAATTTTGGAGAAGTATCTGTTGTTGCCAGAGATAAAGGACAACGCATAGGAGGAAGTTCCTTTGTTCTTATGCAGGATGAAAGAGATATAACAATTTCCCTTATTGATGGGATAAAACAGAGACTAAAAGTTTATAATCCTAATTTAAATCCTATTTCAGGCGCATATATTCGGCGATTGTGGGTAGCAGATAAATTTTGTGTTCCAGCGGAAGAGTTGGCAGAACAGGGATATGGCTGGTTGCGGAGTAATGACGAAGGGGAGATTATTTTGCCTGGAATGCCTGTGAATGGATTTATCCGAATAGTTGTATCTCATGTGGATTATGCAGATACCTATTTGCCTTTTGTCCCTGTGAATGATAAAAAAAGTATGGATATAATTTTACAAAAAGGAACTTTAATACGGGGGAGAGTTTTAAAAGATGGCAAGGGGATAAAAGATGCTTCTGTTATTCCTTTACAGAAGGGGGCTAATAACCAACGATTTATACTCCCCGTTAAGACCGATAAAGAAGGCTTGTATCGCTTTCATCTCGATAAAGGAGAGTATCGAATTTTTGCAATGCATCCTGACTATCCGAATACAGTTCCAAAAGAAATATCTATTACGAATATTACAGAGGAAGAAATTGTAGTTGATTTTACTTTCCAAAATCCGCTGTATCTGCAAGGAATAGTTTTGTTATATGATGGAAGTCCCTGTAAATTAGCGAAGATAACAGTTAATGAAGAAAATGGCGTAGAGGATTTTGTTTTTACTAATGAAAAAGGGGAGTATGTATTAAAATCGAGTTCTGAAAAATTAAAAGTAAAAGTTTTGCCTCCACCGGGCTATATTACAGAAGAAATACCAGAAATACCCGTAGATTTTAAGGGTGAAAAAAGAATTGCAATGCCTGTGGTTCGTGTTAAAAAGTTGCCCGAAATTCAAGGGAAAGTTATGTTTAATGATGGAAAAGAAGGGGACCGTGTTTTTATTTATAGCAAAAATTTAGAATTGCCTTTTTATGCAATCACGGATAATGATGGAAAATTCCAAATTATGTTAGGTATAACTCCTGATACAAACCCGGTTCAATTTGTAGCAGAACATGCGTTGCGATTTGTTAAGAATGAATTTGCTGTGGATATGTATAAAGAAAATAAACCTTTCAATATAGTTTTGAATTCGTATGAACCTAATCAAGATAAATTTGTGAATAAAGGGTATGAAAATCGTTTATTAACTTTGATAGATAAGCCTGCACCGAATATAAAATGTCGCACATGGTTTAATTATAAAGGTAGCCAGAATCCTTTGCAAGATATGGAAGGGAAGGTTGTTTTACTACTATTTTGGGGAGGATTTGACAGAACACCCCAGGGACGAAGACATATTGAAGAAATGCGTGCTTTATTTGATTTATATAAAGGTATTTCTGATGTCCAGTTTTTATCCGTTCATGATGGCACTTTTGATGATGATGAAATACAAAATTATATAAAAGAATATGGAATAGAGTTTCCCGTAGGAGTAGATACAGATAGTGTTGATACCTTTACACAATATACAATAGCATTTATTCCCCAGTTTGTTCTTATTGATAAAAAAGGAATTATTCGTTATTCTGATGTAGAAGGACGTGTCGTAGAACTGATTAAAGTATTAAGAAGATTATAACTTAAAGAAATTTTATACGATGGCTTTATTCACACGCTTCATTAAGCGAGATTTTCTGCGAGCTGCCGAATTTTTGTGAATGACCCCTTTGGAACATGCACGGTCTATTATTGCAATGGCTTTTTTAATGGCTGTTTCCCTAAGTTTTTCATCACTGGCATTTAAACTTTGATATGCCTTTTTAATCATGGTTTTCATTGCAGAACGAATAGACGCATTCTTCATTCTTCTTTTTTCGTTTGTAATGATGCGTTTCTTTTGAGATTTAATGTTTGCCATCGGTAAAAACAAAACTCCTTTTCGTTGTTATGTGTCTTACTTTTTGAGTATACATTATAACAAAAAAAGAAAATTTATTTCAAAGAACGAAGGCAGTTGTAAATATGATATTATTAGTCAAAAATTGATATTTGAACTACTGACCGATATTGATAAAATTTTATGAATACCATATTTAGGATTTTTATATTAACTATATGTTATTTAGGTTTTGCTCCTATTTTAGATATTTTCCCATCAAATAGGAGAAATAGTTTCCTATATTCACATATAAAACAATCCATAATACTTTGGTCATGGCTATTTCTAATCTCATTAATAATTGCTGGCTTTATATTTTTATTGTCCTTTCTTGTTATTTATTTCCCAGATTTTTATCAGAACTGGGATATTGAATTATGGTTTATTAGTATTACACGAAAAATCTTTTTATGCTGGGTTGTTTTTTTATTGTTCGGCTTCGGAAGTGCTTTGTTGAGTTCTGACCGTTTATTGCCTTTTATTGCTTTATGGATGAAAAATAAGTGGCTTTTGGGATTTTCAAAACTTATAAATATCTTATTAATAACGATATTGTCTTTTTTATGTTTAATAAATGTATATGCTTATTTTTTATTATATCCGAGAGATAATGTTCCCAAGGTTTATGTTTTGTATGATAATCTTGATTACCTTCCGCAGTGTATTTTTAATATAGGTTTTCTCCGTATAATTACAACAGGATGCTATGTCTATGGAAAGGGAGGGGTAGCATTGAGGGTTATTGATAAAGACAGTCTTGCAGAATCACTCAAAAACGCAGAAATCGTGTTTGTTGCTTCTCACGGAATGGAAGAAGGTATGTTATCACGCAAAGGAATAATTAAACCTGAAGATGTTCAAAAAATGGAAGTCAATAAGAATTTGAAATTTGTGTATTTATCTGCATGTAAAAGTGGTGCCCAACGAGAGGTCTGGGAAAGAGTTTTATATCCTGCAAAGGTGTTGACATATAAAAGAATGACAGCAACATTTGAACATGCCTGGTGGTTCTGGAAGAATGCCCCGAAGGTGATACAAGGGGAATATAAGGAAGAGTAAATTAGGAATTAGGTGAGTGTAATTTCGGGATTAATTTTAAGTATTGTTCTTCTGATAAAATGTCAGGTTTATGAATTAAGTGTGCAAGAAACAGTATCTTGGCAGAATGTTCTACTCGTTCAAGGTAAGAATAGGCTTGACTTAAATCTTTTCCTACAGTAAGTACTCCATGTGATTTTAAAATAAGGGCATTGTGGTTGCGTATCCATGGCTTTATAATTTCTGCCCCTTCTTTACTTCCCGGTGTTGCGTATTCTGTAGTTGGAACTTCCCCTAATGTCATTATAAGTTCCGGTAATATAGGTGTGCACATAGATATATCTACAAGAGATAATACGATGCTGTATGTAGGATGAGCGTGGACTACAGCAGAAATGTCTTTTCGTTCATCATAAGCCGATAGGTGTGTGTAAAATTCAGAAGAAACAGACCCTTTCCCTTCTAAAACTTCACATTGATTATTTGTAAGGATTATTTGTTTAGGGGTTAAATCTCCTTTACTCACATTACTGGGAGTGCATAGAAACAAATTTTTATCTACTCGGATACTTATATTTCCATCAGTAGAGGAAATAAATCCGTTTTGATACATTCTTTTGCCGATTTCGCATATAATCTTTTTATATTTATCATATCTGTTTTGTTTGGACATGGTTAATCTCGATTTTTAGAAGCAGGCTTATAAATAAAAGCCCAAATAATAAAACAAATTGCAAAGGTTAAAAATAAGTGGATTGAAATGACGATAACTAATTCAGAGCTTATTTTCCCCTTTAATAGGCTTAAATAACATTCCCATAGAGGAACTGAACGCACTTTTTCGCCATTTACTGTAATTTCTAATAAAGAAAAGGGTAAAGTGATAACTAAAAGCAAAAGGTAGTTGAACCAAAACCAATATAAAGATAGAATGCTTGAGATAATATGAAATAGAAAAGAGTTATTCACAGGGAACTACTGTGCACCAATTAGAATATTTTTCGTTTTCACCTTGAACAACCTGAAAATATATTTCCTGTAATTTCTTTGTAATGGGACCGGGTTGCCCATCTCCAATAATTCTACGGTCCACAGAACGCACGGGTGCTACCTGGGCTCCTGTCCCGCAGAAGAAAATTTCATCGGCGACATAAAGTTCTGTTCGAGCAATAGGTCTTTCAATGACATTAAGTCCTAATTCTTTTTTTACCAGTTCAATTACAGTGTTTCGTGTAATTCCCACGAGAATACTTTCTGAACGGGGAGGAGTTATTAATTCTTCTTGATGCACTAAGAAAATATTCATGGCACTCCCTTCGACAACCATTCCATTTTCGTTTAGGAAGATAGCCTCACTAAAACCTGCTTGTTTGGCTTCCGATGCGGCTAATGCTGAATTAATATAACTTCCTGTTGCTTTAACACGACTTGGGATAGCATTATCTGCTAAACGCCGCCATGAAGATACACAAACATCCAGACCGGATGTTATATCGCAATAATCCCCTAATTTAATTACATAACAACATAATTTACTTTCTATACCTTTTAACAAAGGACCTAATGATAATTCACTTTTATATATAATAGGTCGTATATATACTCCTTCCTTAAATCCACTCTTTTTTACAAGTTCTATGCAAATGTTCTCTATGTCTTCTGGTGTTTCGGGAATTTCCATGCTAAGAATGCGACAGTTCCTTATCAAACGGTCTACATGTTCTTTTAAACGGAAGATAAGAATTGCCTTTTTCTTTTCGGAATAATAACCACGAATTCCTTCAAACAAACCTGTTCCATAATTGAATGCATGTGTCATTATACTGATTTTTGCGTCTTCAATAGGAACATAGGCTCCTTCAAAATATGCAAATTTTCCCGGAAACATTTGTGCCATTGGATTTACTCCTTGTAAAAAAATAAAAAGAACTCAGTTCATTTTAATACAAACTGAGTTCTCTACTCAAAAAGATAATCAAAAGTTATGGTTAAATTTTGTAGGAGTTGATTATCTCTTCTGCAATCGGATCAGGTGTTATATCCGTATTGCCAATGATTACTCGATTTGAAGAAATGCGCCATTCCGGTTGATGAGCATTTTCATAATATATATCGTTTATTCTTCTTAATAATTCTTTGGATTCCGTTAAATCAGATTCTATTAAATCTCTCATAGAAAGCAAACCGATTACTTGTTTGTTTTCATCTACCATGATGAGATGCCGTACGCCATTCATAAACATCAACATTTTTGCTATTTTTATGTCCTCGTTTTCGTCCACATATATAAGTCGGGTGTTCATTATTTCTTTTATATATACATTTTTGGGGTCTAAGTTTTTATAGAGGACTTTTCGGACAATGTCTTTTTCAGAGATTATGCCGATTATGTTTCCTTCATCATTAGATACCATAGTAGCACTTATATTGTGGTCGCAAAAGAACTTTACAGCGTCCTGTACCGTTTTATTTTGGTTGATGGGCAAGTGTGCCCTGAGTTTAATGCTATCTTTGAGTGGTGCCATCGTTTTACCCTTTCTCGTTTTGTTTCATGTTTCTAATTTGGTAAACAAATATAAATATTGATATATTCCTATTAGCAAGATTAAAGTTAAATTAAATGTTATTTATTAATTTTTAAGGAGGTTAAATATGGCAAAGGTAGTAACAGCAGATGAAGTAGTGAGACTTATCCCTGATGGTTCTTCGGTACTGATTGTTCCCATGCCTTCAGAAGAGGTATACCCTGCGTTTGCTCGTGTATATCAAGAGACAGGGCATCCTAAAGATTTAACCGTAATATGGGCAGCAGGACTGGGCCCTTTAAGTGAAGAACCTAAGGGTATGAATCACTTTGCAGTGCCGGGTATGGTGAAAAGAATTATTGCGGGTCATTGCGGTTTAAACCATAAGGTTATGAAATTTATCGCGAGTAATCAGGTTGAAGCATATAATATTCCTCAAGGAGTTATGTGTGAATTATATCGTGAAATGGCTGGAGGAAGACCGGGACTTTTGACGACGGTAGGATTGGGAACCTTTGTTGACCCGAGATATGGCGGAGGAAAAGTTAATGAAAGGACAAAATCATGTGAAGACTTATCAGAGATAGTTACCATTGGCGGAAAAGAATATATACTATACCGTTCGCTTCCCTGTAATGTGGGTATTATTCGAGGTACAACAGCCGATCCCAATGGAAATATTACAGTGGAAAAAGAGGCGTTAGTAATGGAAATATTGGAAGGGGCAATGGCAGTAAAAAATAATGGTGGTTTTGTTATTGCACAAGTAGAAAGGCTAAGTGATGAGCCAGCCAGACCTTGTGATGTTCGTGTACCAGGTATTTTTGTGGACTATCTCGTAGTAGCACAGTCCCCAGAAGCACATCCTCAAACACTTTTTGTTCAATTTGACCCCTCTTTCTGTGGACATGTTCAGGCAAATCTTGAAGATGAATTGGAACCTATGCCATTAAATTTTGAAAAAGTAATTGCACGAAGGGCATTTATGGAACTCAAACCGAATATGGTAATAAATTTGGGTTTTGGTATCCCTACGGGTGTTGCAAAAGTAGCATTTGAGGAAGGAGTATTTAATGAACTTACTATGACTACAGAAATAGGTGTTATCGGAGGAGTTCCTGAATCAGGCAGAAATTTTGGTCCTGCAAAAAATCCGCATGCTTTCCTCTCCCAATCTGCAATGTTTGATTTTTATGATGGTGGTGGATTAGATATGACCTGCGTAGGAATGGCACAGGTAGATGTGGAAGGAAATATTAATGTTAGTAAAGTGGGTCCCATTGCAATAGGTCCCGGAGGTTTTATTAACTTAACACAATCCGCAAAGAAATTAGTTTTCTGTGGTGAGTTTACCGCAGTAGGAAGCAAAGTCGAAGTCAGCGATGGAAAAATAAATATTGTAAGTGAAGGAAAAGTGAAAAAGTTTATACAAAAGGTAGAGCAAATAACTTTTAGCGGTAAGTTTGCTATAAAAAATAATCGAGATGTTACTTATATAACAGAGAGATGTGTGTTTAAACTTGTTCCTGAGGGGCTTATGTTAACAGAAATTGCACCCGGAGTTGATTTGGAAAAACATATTTTAAGTCAGATGGAATTTAAGCCTATTATTCCAGGTGAAATCAAAACGATGGATGCAAGATTGTTTCTCCCAGGACCGATGAATATAGAATTTAAATAGTTTTAGTTTATATCAGGGAAGTTTAAGAATATGCTTAAAGAGGGTTGTTTTGAAATAGACGGTGAGAAATTTTATCGCCGAACATGGATTTCAGAAATTACCCCCACGATAGCAAACATAGTATTAATTCATGGCTATGGGGAACACTGTTCGAGATATGATTATGTGGCAGAACAAATGAATAAACAGGGAATAAATGTTTTTTCATTTGACCAACGGGGTTTTGGACATTCTCCCGGTAAAAGAGCATGGATAAATCGTTTTGAAGATTTGCTTTCTGATTTGGATATGTTTCTGAAGGCGATAGCAAAAGAATTAGAAGATCTTCCGCTGTTCTTTATGGGGCATAGTATGGGAGGAATGGTCCTCGCTCGTTATATGCAAACGAGAAAAGATACCCCGGTAGATGGGCTTATTTTCTCAAGTCCTTTCCTCGCTATAAATGATGATGTGCCAGAGTTTTTATTAAAACTATCCGGTATATTGGAAAAATTTTTACCGTGGCTCCCTGTATCGAAAGTGGATAATTCAGGATTGGCTAAGGATATTGAGGTTGTAAAAAGAGCCGATGAGGATCCATTAGGGTATCATGGGAGTGTCAAGGCTCATACAGGTTATGTGTTTTATCAAATAATTAAGGAAATTCATGCTAATTTTAACTTAATTCATCATCCCGCAATTATAATACATGGGAAAAAAGATAAAATAGTTCCATTTTCGGGTAGTATTGCTTTGTATGAAGGAATTGCGTCGAAAGATAAAGAAATACATTTATTTGAAGAGGGCTATCATGAGATATGGAACGATTATGAAAAGGACGAAATGATAGCAAAAGTTTATGAATGGATTAAGGAACGGGCACAAAACAAGAAAATATAAAATTTGTAGTATTTAATAATCTTTCTGAAATGGTTTAAAATAATAGGTAAGATTTTGTTATTTTAAAAAAAAGAGAAGAATGATTTATGGCAAGTAGAAAAAGCACACAGTCAGCAGACCCACGGGAAATAATCCAATGGACTCGTAGATATGCACAGAGTCGAACGATATATTTTTTGATACAATGGTGTTTAATCGTTTTTGTTATATGCATAATAGGATTGGTTGCCAGTTTGACACAGCAGGCATATACAGCAGGTAACAAGTCTCTCTTTTATACTTCAGTCGTATTTCTTAGCATAACTTTCTTCTTTTTTATCTGGATTTCGGTATCTCGATGGACAGCAGAGGTCGTATGGCAAATTACATTATGGTTTTATGGCAGGGAGGGATTTGTATCTCCTGAAGAAAATACTCGTTCTAAACAATTACCGCGATGGGTAATTGCTTTAATCGGTTTGATGTTGGTTTATCATATTTTCGGGGCGATACTTATTTCATTTCGTTATCTTCACTTGCAATATTTACAGCCTTTCTCTGCAATTATTTTAGTGCCTGTTTTGTGTGTGCTTATTTATTATCAAGGATTAGGTTTTTGGGCATGGCTCTGGCCTGTATTGTATGGGCTGCATGCTATATTATTATTGGCGGGGATTCCTATAAGTTTCCCTTCACCATGGTTTTTGTTAAATATTATGGTTCCTATTTTTGGATATGGGTTAATTGCTATCCTTGTGGGACATGTATATAGTCGCTATGCTTTGTGGAAGTTAAAAACAGTGACAAGACAAGGGCTGGAGATAGATAACAATGAAGAAATTCCAGAAGAGAAATAAGATATTGAAGAGTAAAGGTTTGTTATAAGAATGGCTGAACTTGACCGACTCATACATGAACCTGCCCGTTTGAGAATTTTAACAATTCTTGCGGGGGTAGAGGCGGCAGATTTTAATTTTTTATTAAATACATTGGGGCTAACTAAGGGGAATCTTTCTTCACATATAGACCGACTTGAAAAAGCAGGATATGTAAAAGTTGAAAAATCATTCAATGGGCGTGTTCCTCATACAGAGTTTCAAATTACACCTGAAGGGAGAGAAGCATTAGAGGAATATTGGAGACAATTAGATAGTATTCGAAATTTAGGCTCAAAAGCAGAAGAAAAAGAATAGCCCAAGTTTTTTTATATATTGAGTTTCAACTAATTATTTTCAGCAGATTTTCCAAAAGAATAGAACACTGTTCTTTTGTTCCAATTGTAATTCGTAATGCGTTCTCTAATCGTCTCATAGGGAAATAACGAACAAAAATATTTTTCTCTTTTAATTTCAGATATATTTCTTCAGCAGAGGGTTTTCCATTCCATATAGCAAGTAAAAAGTTAGTTTGAGAATTGGGCACAATAAAACCAAGTTTTTGCAATTCTTCCTGTAAGAAACGCCGAGTTGCTTTAATGGTTTCAATGTGGTTCGTTATGTGGTCGTGGTTTTCCAATGCTTTTATACCGATTTGTTGGGTTAGAACATTTACATTATAGGAGTCTTTTACTTTGAACATATCGGATATAAGTTCAGGATTGCCTACTGCAAACCCCAAACGAACTCCTGCAAGACTAAATGATTTAGAGAAAGTCCTACCTATAATCACATTAGGATATTCTTTCACCCATGAAATATAACTAAAATCACAAAAATCTACATACGCTTCATCAATAAATATTATTTGTTCTTGATTACTACAAATCTCTTTCATAATTTCAGGAGGTGTAGGAACTCCACTGGGTGCATTAGGATGCGTTATAAGCAGTAATTTAGAAGAATTCCATGTGAAAGGCGGGGTTATATTAAAATGGTCATCTAAATCATGATATTGAAATTTACACCCATGCAAATTTGCGAGGACTTCGTATAATGAATATGTGGGATATGTAGCGAATATTGTTTCATGATAATCAACGAAGGTTCGTATTAATATCGAAAGTATTTCATCCATACCATTTCCCACGAGAATCCATCGTTCGTCAGGAATATTATATACATGGGCAATTTTTTTACGAAGTTCTAATGCAACGGGGTCTGGATATTTCCGTAATTGTTCCAAGGTAATTTCTTTTAATGCTTGTGAAATTTCAATAGGAGGAGGAAATGGATTTTCATTTGTATTTAATTTAATTACATTGGTTTCTTTAGGTTGTTCCCCCGGGGTATATCCTTCTATATTATTTAATCTCTGAACACAATATTTACTCATAACGGGTATCCCTTCGGTTTCCTGTTCGAATTTCTACGGAAAACGCATGAGCGGTTAATCCTTCAATTTCTGCAAAAGATATAATATCATTTGCTTGACTTAACAGTCGGCTTTGAGAATAGAAGATGTAATTTGAAACTTTTCGGAAGTCTTCGACTGTTAGTGGAGAACTGAAACGGGCTCTTCTACCCGTGGGTAGGATGTGATTGGGACCTGCGATATAATCCCCTACGGCTACAGGGGTCATACTGCCAAGCATAATGGCTCCTGCATTTTTTATTTTATCCTCGATTTTGCGAGGGAATTCTGTTTGTATATTTAAATGTTCCGGTGCAAAATAATTGGTTATCTCAATAACTTCATCCCAATCCCTTGCAATAATATATGCCCCATAATTATTTAGTGATTTTTCAATAATATCTTTCCGCTTAAGGTTTCCTAAAAATTGATTTAATTTTTTGTCAACTTCAAAAATAATATCTTTATCTGACTGTGTTGTGATTAGGACAGAACAGGCATTTTCATCATGTTCTGCCTGAGCAAGTAATTCTGAAATTACAAAATCGGGATTTGCATTTTTATCTGCAATGACGAGGACTTCTGAAGGTCCTGCTTCACAGTCAATATCAACAATTTCCCGCACTAAGGCTTTCGCCGTAGCAACATAGATATTTCCGGGACCTGTAATTTTGTCAACAGCGGGAATATGTTCCGTGCCATAAGCAAGACCGGCAATAGATTGGGCTCCGCCTATGCGGAATACTCTTGTTACACCTGCTAAATGTGCTGTGGCTAAAACTACAGGATGTATTGTTCCATTGTATGAAGGAGGAGAAACCATGATAATTTCTTTTACACCGGCTACTTGTGCTGGGATCACATTCATTAATACAGAAGATGGATAGAAGGCTTTTCCCCCGGGAACATATACACCTACTTTTTCAATAGGTGTTATTTTTTGTCCGATAATAGTTCCATCTTCAAGGGTTTCTTCCCATGAATTTCTTAGATATTTTGAATGAAAGTAACGAATATTTTGGGCTGAAGTTTCTATAATTCTTAGTATTTTAGGGTCTAATGCATTAAAACTTTTAACAATCTCTTGCTTAGGTATTTCAAATTCTTCAGGAGTTAAAGAAACACCGTCAAAGCGTGAGGTAAACTCTGCAATAGCATTATCACCATTTTTCTTTACAGTATTAACAATCCATTGTACTGTTTTTATAACTGAATCTGTGTTATCCTGAGAAACTTCTTCTGAAGAATAACGAGAATTAATCCATTGTTTAAGTTGGTTTAACTGGGAATCGTTTTGAATTTCAAATGTTCTCATTACTTTTACTCCTCATGAATACGCTGTATATCAGCACCAAGACTGGCAAGTCGTTCTTCTATCCGTTCATATCCTCTATCTAAATGATAAACACGAGATATAATTGTTTCTCCTTCTTTAGCCATCAGACCTGCAATAACAAGTGCGGCACTGGCTCTCAAATCAGAAGCCATAACTGGTGCACCATAGAGTTGTTTAACACCGCGTATAATTGCCGTATTCCCTTCCAAACTAATATCCGCACCCATTCGTATTAATTCTGCTGCATGAATAAATCTATTTTCAAAGACAGTTTCTTTTATAATACTTGTTCCTTCTACACAGGTTAGAAGTGCCATTACTTGTGCTTGTAAGTCAGTGGGAAAACCGGGATAGGGGAGAGTAGTTATATTTATTGCTTTTAAAGGTTTCGCAGGGGATTTAACACGGATAGAATGCGTCCCTATTTGAATATCTGCACCCATTTCACTAAGTTTTGTAATAAATGTATGGAGATGTTCCGGAATTACATTATTTACCTGTATATCGCCGTTTGTAGATAAACCTGCAATAAGAAAGGTTCCTGCTTCAATTCGGTCAGGAATGACATGATGCTCTGTTCCATTTAGAGATTTTGTCCCTTTTATTGTTATAACTTCTGTTCCAGCACCTTCTATTTTAGCACCAAGTTTATTGAGGAAATTCGCTAAATCTACTATTTCAGGTTCTTGTGCCGGGTTGAATAATCGGGTAGTTCCTTTGGCTCGAGTTGCAGCCATCATAAGGTTTTCAGTAGCACCGACACTTGGAAAATCTAAATAGATGTCAGCACCTTTTAATTTTCCTTCTGCAATAACATATCCTTCTTCCAGCCGTATACGGGCTCCTAATTGTTCCAATCCCTTCAGATGTATATCAACGGGACGAGTCCCAATAGCACAGCCTCCGGGTAAAGAAACTCGGGCTTTACCATATCGAGCTAATAAAGGACCTAATATGAAAAAAGAGGCACGCATTTTGCGGACAAGGTCATAAGGAGCCACAGGAGAAATCCGATTGGGAACAGATATTGTCATATATCGTCCTGTGAATTCTATCTGGATACCCATCTGGGTTAATAATTTGTCCATGGTGAATACATCGTGCAAGCAGGGAACATTATGCAAAACACATGGAGATTCTGCAAGGATAGATGCCGCCATTAAGGGTAATACAGCATTTTTTGCTCCATGAATCTGGATTTTTCCTCGTAAAGGATTATTACCGTGAATTATTATTTTGTCCATAGTATTAAAATTTCTTAAGAGTTATAAAGGATGAAAAGTTTGCTATTTATTTTACTAAAATTGACAACTTTTTTTATAAAAGAATGGTATCAGAATAAAATAGATGAATTTCTTAATTAGAGGTAGGTGTTTCGGAAGAGGTTTTCCCTTCATCAGAGGATGGATTATTATTTGGAGGAATTACGGTTGTTTCTATGGGTGGCGTATTTGCTTTATTATCCACAGTTACAGGAGTTGTTGTATTGGGAGTTTTGTTATCAAATAAAGCATCCAATTCTTTGTTTTGTTCCGCGGAAATTTCATTTATGACTAATTCAGGAGCTGCACCTTTCCCGACTTTACCGGATATTGTTGATAGTAAAATAGCTAAAACCATGAATATTCCTGCACTGATATATGTAAGTTTTTGTGGTAAAGTCCTTGCTAATTTGGGTCCAAAAACAGATTCAGAACCCGGACTTAATCCGAAAGCACCGGCAAACCCTGCCCCTTTCCCTTTTTGGAGTAATACAATAGTGATTAGTGCAATACAACAAGGTAAGTATACAAGAACCAATAATACCCACCAGAGTGTTGTTAATGAAAAGATAGTTTCTAACATAGTCTGTTAAAATATCCTTTTAAGGTTAAAATTTATATGCATGCCTTGATTATTTGAGCAAAACTATCAGCTTTTAACGAAGCACCACCGACAAGAAATCCATTAACATCAGGTTGGGAGATAAGTTCTTGTGCATTTTCAGGTTTTACACTTCCACCATACTGAATGGGAACATTCTCTGCAGTTGATTTTCCAAATTCTCTTTCTATAAGTGATCGTATAAAAGCATGGGCTTCTTGTGCCTGTTCTTTTGTGGCGTTTTTACCCGTTCCAATAGCCCATACAGGTTCATAAGCAATAACAATATTTTTCATCTGTTCTGCAGTTAAGTCGCGTAGTCCCTCTATAATTTGTCTTCTTAAAACGGATTCGGTCTGATTTCCCTCTCTTTCATCAAGGGTTTCCCCAACACAGAACATAATTTTCAAACCTGTTTCTACTACATATTTTAATTTTTGATTAAGTAATGAATCAGTTTCACTAAAATATTGTCTTCTTTCACTATGACCAATGATAGTCCATTGGCATCCTACATCCAGCAACATTTGAGGGGCTATTTCCCCGGTATAGGCACCGGATTCTTTTAAGTAACAATTCTGTCCACCTAATTGTATATTGGTACCTTTTATAATCTCTGAAACAGGATAAAGACTTGTAAAAGGAGGACAAACTATTATATCTACTTGATTTATGTCTTCAACCAAAGTTTTTAAGTTTTTTACGAGTTCTATAGATTCGGTTACCTTTTTGTTCATTTTCCAGTTACCGGCGATAACAGGCTTAATCATGTAGCGAGTTCCTTATTATGTAACTATTTTAATTAAAACAAAAATAACTTACCTAATTTTTATTTCGGGAATGGATATATAGAATATCATAAAATGATGTTATATATCAAAACCTATTTGACAGATAGGGCTCTTTGTTTTGTAGATGTTAGGATTTTAATGGAAGATAGACATTTAATAAGTATATTGGATATATCTTCTATAAAGGTATAAAATACGGGAACGACTATAAGTGTTAAAATAGTCCCTAAAATTAACCCTCCTACAAGGGCTTTCCCTAATCCTGAAAACATTACCGCACCTCCCGTTTTAGCGGTTGCTAAAGGAACGAGTCCAAGAATAGTTGTTAGTGCTGTCATCATTACCGGTCGTAATCGGTCTTTACTTGCTTCAATAATGATATTTATTAAATCTTTATTTTCTCTTTTCCTCAGGAAGTTAATATGGTCAACAATTACAATACCATTATTGACGATGACACCTACCATGAGAACGCAACCGATAAGTGTAATCATATCCCAATATGAATTTGTAAAGTAAAGTGTCCATGATGACCCCACAAGAGAAAGCGGAACTGTTGTTAAAATTACAAGAGGAAGAAGAAGGGATTCAAAAGTAGCACACATTACAATGTATATTAATACAATAGCCATACTCATCGTTATTGCAAAATTAGTTAGATTTGTTTGTATTTCTTCCAATTCAATACCATAATTAAGGTTATACCCATCAGGCAAATCAAGTTGAGATATGATTTCGGATAGGTCTCTTTTTATCAGAGTTAAATCTTCTGTGGTTGCTTTGGCACGGAAATTAATAACATTTCTCCCATTGTATCTTTTCACTACTTCAGGTCCTGGTTTCCGTTCGTAGGTAACTACCTGATGGAGAGGAACCAATCCCCCTTTACTGGAAATCACTTTCAAATTATCTAAATTGGCTTTTGTTTTTCTGTCTTCCTCCTTATATTGGAGCCATACGGGTATTTCGCGTGTTCCCTCTTTTAGATAGGGAAGTTGTGCCCCCCTTAATGCGGTATCAATGGTTTGGGCTATTGTAAAGGGATTAATCCCCTGTTCATCTATTTGCCATTCATTCATAGCTACCCGCATCTCTTGTTTCTTTTGTTCTACATCCATTGTTATGTCTGTGAAGATAGGATTTTGTTGTAAGGTGGATTTTATTCGTTGTGCTTGTTCATAAAGAATATTATTGTCTTTTCCCGTTAATCGTAAGGTTACTTCTCGTGATGTTCCGGATTCCCCTGTATCTGCGATTGAGAACTCTAATTTTCCACCAGGAATTTGAGAAGGAAGAGTATTTTTTACAATGGTCAAAGCTTCTTCCGTGGTGCAAGGTGGATTTTCACCAATTTCCCCATCATCTTCTGTGTATAAGTAAACATGGATTTCACCACCATTATCTCCATGAAAAAGCAGGATATTTTTTATAGCAATAGTCTCTCTAAGGGGTTCTAATTTTTGAGAAAGTTGGTCAAATAAATCTCTTACACGGTTTGAGTCAAAATTCTGGTCAAGGGTTACTTTAATATCTACTTCTCGTGTATCCAATTTAATCAAGTCTTTCATCCCTACGGATTTTAGGGGAATTAAATACGATACTATTAGAAAAAGAGATAAGCCAATGAGAAAAGCCAATCTGTTTTTAAGCGACCATCGCAGGCAAAGTTCTAATAAAAAGTATATTTTTTCTAATATTTTGAAACTTCCCGCTTTGTCTCGGATAAAGATTAATATTTTACTTAATGAGTCAAATATTTTATTTTGAGAAATAATCCTTTTTGAAGGGAATCCGAAACTTAATATTAATGGAACAATAGTAAGGGCAATAAGCAAACTTCCCAATAATGCAACGATTAATGGACCTCCTAATTGTTGCATAAAAATGGACATTCTCCCGGCTTCCAGATAATACATGGGTAGGAACACAACAATAGTTGTTAATGTTGAAGCAGAAATGGCTACTCCCACTTCGGATGCCCCACGAGTAGAACTTGTGGTTTTATCATATCCTAACTGCTGATAGCGAATGATATTTTCAACCACAACGATTGCATTATCTACTAACATACCTACGGAAATAATAAGGGATACCATTGTGATTATATTGAGGGACATATCCGCAAAATACATAAAAACGATACCGATCATTAAAGAGGAAGGAATAGCAAAAGCCACAATAGTAGTGGGAATTATACGGTGCAAGAACAACAGCAGGACAATAAAAGCCATTATTCCACCATAGATTCCCTCACCGAAAAGATTGTTAAGTGCGCGGTTTATTAAGTCCGATTGGTCAAAAAATATTTTTGTGGAACTTCCAGAGAACGCATCTTCGGATAAAATATTTTCTAATTCTCTTTTAATACGGTCACATACTGCTACTGCATTCGCTTCTGATTCTTTTATTACTAATAGAACCACTCCTCCTTTCCCATCCAGAGCTACCCGTTGTGCTTTTTCTCGGGAACCAAATTGAACTGTAGCAATATCTTTTAGTCGCATTCCATCTTTATTAATTATGAGATTTTCAATTTCAGAAAGATTCCGATATTCACCTGATAAACGAGCAAAATATTTTCTATCATTCTGAGTAACAGAACCAAGGGATATATTGACAGATGATGTGCGAAGTGTATTGAGGAGAGAAACTATTGGTATATTAAGACTATTTAGACGGTCTTGAGAAACTTCGATAAGTACTTCTTTTTCAGGAATGGGGGAGATGATTTGTATATCTGCGACTCCATCTAACCTTCTAAGACGAGGAATGAGAGATGTCCTGACCAGATACACATAATTTTCTTCATCACCCGATTTAAATAATCCAACCGCAAAAACAGGAATAGAGCCTGAACTAAATCGTTGAATGATGATTCGTTGTACCTCTTCAGGTAAAGTCATCTTTAATCGTTCTATTCGGTCGCGGACTTCTGCGGTTGCAAGGGTCATATCGGTATCAAGATTAAACCACATATTTACTGTGCAACCATTAGATGAACTGGTAGTAGCAATACTTCTGAGCCCGGGAATAGTTCGAAATTCCCCTTCTACGGGGATAGCAATTTGTTGTTCGACCTGCTCGGGTGAACCTCCGGGATAAGGGATAAAACAACCTATGAAAGGGCGGTCAACTTTAGGGAGGAATTTTAAAGGAATACGATACCATGAAATAATCCCTAATACCAGTATTGATATAGAAATCATAATCATGGTAATAGGACGATTAATTGCTAATTTAGGTAATGACCAATTCATTTATCTTTTTCCCCTGTGGAACATACTCGAGAACATATAATTTGCCATAGGGATTATCCAGAGTGTTAAAAGAGTGCTTGAAGAAAGTCCTGCCATAACGGTTAGTGCCAGAGGTTGTCTTAATTCGGAACCTTCACCGTGAGATAATAACATGGGTAATAAACCAAGGACGGTTGTTAATGTTGTCATCAGGATGGGTCTAAGTCGAACTACTGCTGCCTGTACTATGGCATCATGTATTGAAAGTCCTCGGGAAACAAGTTGGTTTGTATAGTCAATTAATACAATAGCATTATTTACCACAATACCTGCAAGAACTATAGAACCTAAGAAAACCATGACATTTAAATTTGTATTTGTCCAGAATAACGCTAAAACAACACCAATAAAGGCGAGAGGAACAGAAAACATTACCAGAATAGGTAGCCAGATGGATTCAAATTGAGATGCCATAACGACATAAACAAGGAAAACAGCTAATAATAAAGCAAATCGCAAACTTTGATAGGAGGTTGATAATTCACGATTTTGACCGCCAAGAGTAATAAAAAATTCGCGTGGCTTTTCAACTTCTCGTAATTTTTCTAAAACCTCATTAGATACACTGGCTAAATCTCTTCCCTCAATGTTCGCTGTAATCAGAGCAACTCTTTTTTGTCCTATTCTTCGGATATCACTGGGACCTGTGTCTTCTATAATTCTTGCTACATCACAAAGACGAATGGGTGTTGCACCTTCTACTATGGATAATTGTTTTAAGTCTTCTATACTTTGTAGATAAACCTGGTCGGTGCGAACGCGAATGTCTATTTTATCTCCTCCCCGATTAAATTTGGTTGCAATTTCACCTTGTATTTCTTTTCTTAATTTATTTGCGACTTCCATCGGGGTTAGTCCTTTTTCTGCGAGAAGTTCTCTGTCCAATTGAATTAAAAGTTCAGGATATCCAGACTGTATTGAGATGTCCGCATCTTTTACACCGTTTATATCCTTTACCTTTTGAAGACATTTTTCACCAACATTTTTCAATATGTTCAAATCATCGCCAAAAATTTGGATTTCTAAATCGTTTTTCATTGTAAATAGCGTAGGTAAAGAAAATACGATAGATTCTTCAGGAAGAGATACTAAGTTAGAACGGATTTCATCAATAATTTTGTCTTGTATTCTTGCTGTTTGATTTCGATTTTTCAACAAAACAGTGAATGACGCTTTATTCTCATTCTTCCCCTTGCTTTCCGATTTGGAACTTTCCGTTCCAACCTGTAATGTAACTCGTTCAATTAAAGGATGTTCTTCGAGTATGGTTTCAATCCTTGATGCTTTTTGTAAAGTCTGTTCTAATTTTGTTCCTGCTCGTGTCTCGAAAAGGATATTAAATTCTCCCTGCTTCATCGCAGGTATAACTTCCTGTCCAAGGTTGGGTAATATTTTTAATGTGTAAATAAAAAGGACGATAGCAAGAAATATAAAAATAGGTGAAAATTTCAAACTATAAGCAAGTGAAATTTTATAAAAATATCGAAAACTTTCAAATCCGACATGAAAAATTTGCAGAGGGATATAAAGTATCCAATGGATAATTTTTTTCAAGATAAAGAATAGCACAATGATAATAAATAAAAAGGGGAGAGTGAAAAGAATCGAGAAAAAAATTAGAGGATACAGAATAAGATTTAGTATTAACCATGAGGTAAGTTTTAATATAAGATTGAAGGGAAAGAAAACAATTCTAATTATTCCTTTAACGGTAGATTGTGAAGGTCTAAATTTGAAAATCTCAAGGAAATTGGTTTTAGATTTTCTAAAATGTCTTTTTATTATGAATATTAAAGTAGTGAGAAATGAAAATATTGTATTTTTATGTTTTACATTCTTGTAGTATAAGAATGTTCGAACAGGATGAAAAATGTATTGTGTATTTTCCGATATAAAGTGTGTCTTTGATACGACTAATGGATTAAAGAATAAAGCTACGAATAGGGAAGCAAGGAGCGAGAAAGTAACAGTTAAAGCAAGGTCTCCAAAAATCTGTCCCGCTATTCCTTCCACAAAGGCTACAGGGAAAAATACTGCCACAGTAGTTAATGTAGAAGCAATTACAGCGGAACCCACTTCGGATGTCCCTCGAATTGCGGAATCAACAACAGAATCTCCTTCTTCTCTACATCGAGCAATGCTTTCTAATACCACAATAGAATTATCCACTAACATACCAATACCTAATGCCAGGCCACCCAATGACATGATGTTAAGAGAAATATCTCTCATGAACATAGGTATAAAAACAGTAATGATGGATATGGGAATAGCAAAACCTATTGTAAGGGTACTTCGCAACTCACGAAGAAAAAGATAGAGAATAAGTAATGCTAATATACCTCCATTTATAGCGGAATTTTGAACTTCTTGTATAGAACTGATAATAAACTGTGATTGGTCGCTAATTATATGAATTTTTGCATCAGTGGGAAGTGAACTAAGTAAATTCTTTTTCTTGAATTGTTCTCTCCGTGATTTCGGGTCCTCAAGAGTATGGTGACCATCGGCATCTTTAGCAACGGGTTGGAGTCCAAAAGACATTTGTTCATCTAATAATTCAGATAGACTTTTCTTTCTTTCAATTCCTAACAAATCTTTTACAAGATTACATACAGTAACTGTATTTGAATCACCTTCTTTATATATCTCTATTTCTATAGCATCTTCGCCATTAATACGGATAATTGTATCTCTTTCTTTATTTCCCCAACGGACCGTAGCAACATCTTTTAATTTAATTGGAACTGATTTTTGAGGGAAAGCGGATATATTTTGAGAAGAAGTGGGTAAAGATTTTAAGGATAGATTGGATATTGGATTGGAATCCGAAGAAGATATACTAACTGGAGAGGAAACGATTACATTTTTAATATCTTCAATGTCTTTAAATTCTTTGAGAGTTCGAACAATATATTCTGTTTTTCCCTCGACTAATTTGCCTCCAGCAACATTAATATTTTGACTTACTAAACTACGGATAATATCATCTAATGACAATCCTAAAGATTTAAGCATTTTACTATCCACGAGAATTTGTATCTCTTCTTCCTGTCCACCTTTTACGACAACCTGGGCAATTCCTGTCTCTGCTTCTAAATCGCTTTTAAGTTTCCTTTGAACAGATTCGCGAAGTGTCGTCAAATATTCCGTTTTTTCCTCAGGATTTAAATTATCAGGCGGAGTAATTCCTACGCGTATTACGGGATCCAGATTAGGATTAAACCTTAAAATAACAGGTTTCTTAGTAACCTCCTTAGGTGGTTCAAATAGATCCAATCGGTCACGCACATCTTGCTGTGCAACATTCATGTCTGTGTTCCAGAGGAATTCGAGGGTTATTTCAGAAAGTCCTACAGAGGAAACACTACTAATTTCAACAAGTCCACTGACGATACTTAACATTTCTTCAAGAGGACGCGTAACCAATTTCTCTACATCTTCAGGTGCTGCCCCTTCAAATTCTGTGCGTATGGTTAAAGACGGATAGGATATTTCGGGCATCAGGTTGATAGGAAGTTTTTGATAGGAACGCCAACCAAAAACAATAATGGTAGTGAATATCATTATTGTGGTAACAGGCCGATGTATCGGGAAGGATATTAAAGACGATGTTTTTTGTTTTATTGTTTGTTCGCTCACGGTTTCTCCCCACGGCATTTTTTAATGAGTTTTGATTTTTCTGAAAGTTAGAAACCTAAATATAAACAATTCAAGTATTTGAGGTATTATTATCCGAGTTCAATATTTTTTCAAGTGATGTTACTTCAATAACAGAACCCGGTTTTAAATTCATTTGCCCTAATGTAACTACAAGTGTATGTTCATCAATACCTTTTAGTACTTCATAATAAGAACTGTCTTCGAGACCGACTTGAATTTCTACTTTCTGTGCAGTAAATTGTATTGATTTATTTTTTATTTCGTCATAATCAAGTTTCTTCAAATCTTCTGCATCTTTTGTTTGTGCTGTAAAAATATACTTTTTCCCACTTTCTTCTAAAACAGCATCTTTAGGTATGACAATTGCCTGAGGATGTACTTCCATAACCAGTTTTACTCTTGCAAATGCGGAATCTTTGATACAAGTGTTTCTATCCTTTTCGAGGAAGTGTAAGGTTGTTTTGATCGTACCGGATGAAGGGTCTATAGTAGGACTAATTCGGAAAACAGTTGCAATGAAGTTTTCCGATGGACACGAGTCAACTATCACTTCTGCTTTTTGGTCTATATATACTCTAGATATTTCGCGTTCGGGAATGTTTATAGGTAATACATAAGAATCCGGGTCTACAATAGAAAACACAGACATCCCTGTACTTACTAATACACCTTTTTGTATATTTCTTTTTGTAATTATTCCATTTATAGGTGCCGTTATGGTCTGATTTTTCAATTGTAATTGTTGAATTTTAAGAGTGGCTTCTGCCGCATCTAATGCAAAACGAGCATTGTCTCGTTCTACTTTTGAACCGATACCTTCTTTCAAACTATTTTCTGCGATTACTAAAGCGGATTTACATTTTTCAATGTTTACCCTTGTCTGTAGAATTTGAGTTTCAACTTCCGATGTATCCAATTTCGCTAAAACCTGTCCCTCTTTTACATAATCCCCTTCTTCAACAAATAATTCTTCACAAATCCCCATTCCTTTGGATATTACTTCAACTTTTCTTTCTGCCGAAATTCTTGTAGTAGTTTCAAAATATTTACTTATATCTTTTCTAATAGGGAAGACTGCTTCCACAGGAAAGGCTATTGGTTTGGTTGTATTTATCTGAGCGTCGTCATTGGCATCAACTTTTTTATTCAGCGAACAACTGTGAAGAAACAATACAATTATAGTTATAATGCAAAGTAATCCGAAACGGTATAATGTTGTTTTCATATTTCCCTTCTATTTTCTTTAATTATAAATTAACCTTATTTATTTAACAAAAAAAAGTGAAATAGTATTCTATGTATATAATAATACTAATTTGACTATTTTTTATTACATTTTGTAACACTTTTTTGTAATTATTTCTGGAAATTTAATTTTATAGAAAATAAAAATTTGTAAATAATTTCTTGACAATTTATAATAAAAGTGGCATTATTATTAAGTGATGTAATTCATGTTATAATTGTATACTATTGTTGTGAACAATAAGAACACAACTGGAGAAATTTTATATGAAAAAATCTGTATATTTTTTGTGTGTTCAAAGCATCCTATTTTTCACAATATTGTTGACAATTTCAGGTTGTCCTCGAGAAGAAGTGGGAGGAAAACTAATTGTAGAACCTACATCTATAGATTTTGGTTCTAAAGATGTCAGTGCTGATATTCTGGTATGGAAAAATATAACTACAAGTTCTATAGGTCCTATCATTGTTGAGTCTCAGGTCCCATGGATTTCTGTGGAAGGATGTGCATCTGTAGATGACGGATGTTATAGTTCAGGACCTTTAGATAAAAAGCGTGTAAGGATAAAGGTAGATAGAGAGAAAACAGACCTTGGACCTAATTCGGGAAATATAATTGTTCGGGCTACAAATGCTCCTTCAACAACAGTTTTAATAACTTTAGTTGATTTGATAAAAGTAGATTTTGATGCATCGAGTAAATTTACTACGGTGAACGAGGCAGTTAGGTTTTTTAATCAGAGTGCAGTTCAATCGGGGACGATAAGAAGAGTAACATGGGATTTTGGAGATGGTCAGACATCTAATGACTATAATCCAACATATTTTTATCAAAAGCCTGGAAATTACACCGTTACCCTGACAGTAGAAACAGATAAGGGTATTGAGAAAAGAGTAAAAGAAAATTTTGTAAATGTAGTTAGCGGTAATCTTACTGTTGATTTTTCTGTAAATGCGCAGATAGTTCTATTGGGAGAAGAAGTTCAATTAATTGACAGAAGTCGTTCCGAAAAAGAAAATATTATTAATCGTTTCTGGGATTTTGGGGATGGGAAAACCAGTAATGAAGTAAATCCAAGACATAGATATGAAAATCCCGGAATTTATTCTGTAACTTTAACTGTATATACTGAAAATCAAAACAAGTCAGTAACTAAAGAAGGATATATAACTGTTCAAGAGGGTATCCCACCCAAAGCCAAATTCTCTGTTAGTCAAATAAAGCCATTTATATATGTTCCGGTTCAATTTTCTGATTTGTCAGAACCAGGAAGTGCTCCTATTACAGATTGGTTATGGGATTTTGGTGATGGAAATACTTCTACTGAAAAAAATCCTCAATATGCTTTTACGAGAATTGGAAATCAACAAATAAAATTAACAGTTAAAAATAAATTTGGTACCAGTTCCTTTGCACTTCCTGTAGAAGTTATTTACTTGCCTCCGATTGCAGAATTTTCGGCGCAACCTATTGTTTTGTATGAAGGGAGTGAGGTATTCTTTGCAGATTTGTCTATAAAAGGGACAGAGCGAATTGTTCGCTGGTTATGGAGTTTCGGAGATGGCTCAACGGAAACAATAGAATATCAGCCTTATTTACATGAAAATGGAAATACACGGCATACTTATACACAATCCGGTGTATATTCGGTATCACTGACAGTAAATACAAGCACAACTTCAAATAATGAAAGTAGTATTACAAAAAGTTCTTATATTACGGTTCATAAACCGCCTGTGCCTAAATTAAGTGTTTCTACAAGAAGTCCTGTAATACAAAAAGAGGTAGTTTTCCTTAATCGGACTGCATTAGGAACAGAGACGGAATTAACTTATGAATGGGATTTCGGTGATGGATCTCCTGTCAAAACTATGAGTACGACCGATTCTGTTTCCCATATTTATACGGAAGCAGGGGTGTATGATGTTATATTAAAAGTGAAGACACCGTTAGACACATTTAAGAGTGACCCTGTTAAAGTATATGTAGATGCTCCTCCTATACCCGATTTTGATTATAGCCCTAAACGGATAACAATAGAAGATTTGGTTCAATTTACGGATTTGTCTAATGCTGAAGGAACACGTCCTATCATTGGTTGGGTATGGTCGTTTGGCGATGGTTCTGAAGTATCAACTATGCAAAACCCGACCCATCGTTTTGAAACTCCTGGAAAATATAAAGTGGAGATGTATTTAGTATTTACACATTCCAAAAGTGGTGAACAACTCAAAACATCTACAGTTTCAAAAACATTGACTATAGGTTCCGCAGTTCCACCGACTGCTGGATTTAGAATAGAAAGTCCTTGTGCCATTGTAGGGAGTGAAGTAAAGTTTTACGACCAATCCAAGACAGGAACAGCACCTATAGTAAGTTGGGAATGGGATTTTGGTGATGGTGAAACCTCAAACGAACCATCTCCCATACATGTATATTCTAATCCGGGAACTTATACCGTAAAATTGAAAGTTCAAACGGAAGGTGGTCTTGAATCGGAATTTGTTAAGGAAGACTGTGTTGAAGTAAGCAATTATTCAAGTCCTTTAGATGTGTTTGTAAGAGAACGCGACCCTGAATATACATGGACAACACCTATAGAATATCCTGTAAGTTATACATCAGGTTCGGTCTCAATACGATTAGCGACCGCATATATAACCCGAATGACTTCGCAAGCCTGGCGTTCAGCAGATGAATTGTATAGCGGCAGGATATGGAAACATAATTTATCAGTTATTGTTCCCGAACGCAAACGCAATAATACCGCTTTATTATTTGTTGATGGTGGAAGTATCAACAGTTCACCACCCAATGATAATGAAAGATTGTTTTTTGGTGAGCTTGCCGCTTTATCGGGTTCTGTAATTGTTCATATAGATAATGTTCCTAATCAGCCTATTGTATTTATTGATGACTATGATGCTGAAAGAGATGTTGTTCTTAAATCTCGCACAGAAGACGATATTATTGCTTACAGTTACGATAAATATATGAATGAATATAAAAATGGTAATAATGATTATCGTTGGCCTGTTTTGTTTGCGATGGCAAAATCTGCCGTCCGTGCTATGGATACTACACAGGCAATTTTAGGAGATAATGCTCCATCTGAATTTATTATATCGGGAGGTTCGAAACGAGGATGGACTACATGGTTGGCTGGTTTGACAGATTGTCGTATTAAGGCAATTGCACCCCTTGTTATAGATGTTCTGAATATGGATAAGCAAATGGAACATCATAAAAAGGTCTACGGTTATTGGGCGCCTTCTATTTATGCCTATGCACAGATGAAGGTTTTTGATAGACTTGTTCCTAACGGCGGAAATCTACCCCCAGAAGCAGAAGCACTCTTAAAACTTATAGACCCATACGAGTATTTAGAGAGGACACAGAATATACCCAAATTTATTATGAATTCATCATGTGATGAATTCTTTGTTCCAGATTCTTCACTATGGTTCTACGGAGATTTATTGGGTGAGAAATATCTAAATTATGTTCCTAATGTTTCTCATAGTCTCGGCAATGAATTTGATTTTGATACACCTGCTGTTCAAAACCTTTTAGCATGGTTTTTGGCAAAAACTCAGAATATCCAATTGCCAATTTTTGCATGGCAGAAATTTACAAGTGGAAACACCAATACATTACGGGTGTTAGTAGATAGTCAGTTTACATCTTTGATAAAGGAAGTTAAACTGTGGAAATGTAATAACCCCAATGCGAGGGATTTCAGAAAATATAAGATTGATAGCATTGGAGTTCAGTATCAAAGTGAGACACTACAACCTTTGTCCCCGGGAGTTTACCAGGCAACGGTAAATGTTCCTTCACAGGGTTATACAGCATATTTCATTCAATTAACATTTAATAATCCTGCAAGATTTCAAATGGCAGTTCCTGGATTAACAGTTCCTCCATTAGTCTATACAACTTCTATTTATATTACCCCGGAAACTTATCCTGAATATACTTCTGCCAGATATACAAATTATAAGTATCCGTATGTAGTCCTTCGTGGTTCTCCGTATCAAATGGGTAGCGACTATGGAAATTTAATGAAAAATGAAATAATTAACCATGCTAATTATGTTTTAGGTAATTTAGGTAGATTTGGTGTTAGTCAAACAATTCTTGATAATGCATGGAATAGTCAGCAAGGAAATATTGATGAAAGAATACAACAAGAGTTGCAAGGTATTTCAGATAGTACAGGTATTACTTACGATGCATTAGGAAAACTTCAATTAGTTGAATGGCTGAGTCCATATTCAACTACAAAATCTTCAGGTTCCTTACTCTGGTCAACTGCAACCAATATGCCTTCATTCTTCGATTACTCTCCATTAATTCAAACATATTCATTAAATAGACAATTGTTTAGTGGTGGGCAACAAACCTACCCGGTTGTAGTTTTCTATATACCGGAAAATGGATTTCCCCATGCCTTATTCACATTTGCTGGAATGGTAGTAAGTAGAGCAGGTGTCAATGCGGCAGGATTGACATACGGAGATATACCTGTTTCTGGAGAATCTATCATATTAAATGAGAATATGTTAACCGCATTTCGTAGTGCCATGTATGATTTGAATAGATTGAATTATCTCGCAGAATGGACAGATATGTCTTCCTTAGGTAGATTGCACTCTTATCTATTAGGAGATGGAAGATACGAACTGAGAGGAGCAAAATATGTAGTCAAATCGTCAACGAGGTCGTTAATCAGGGATAATGATGCAAATGATGATTATCGTCCCAATATTTTAGCAAATGTGGTTTACGATGCGGATGCAGCGACACGGGCAAATAACATTTATACCTTAATAAGAGATAACTATGGACTCTTAGTAGAGTCAGGACTATATTCCTTATCACAAAGAGGAGCCATTAGTAATTCCAACCTGATGAATCTGGTAATTGATGCTACTGCTTTTAAAGGATATGTTGCAGTTGCAAGTGGGACACAAGGCGCTTCTACACAGACATTTGAAATCTATAATTTCCAATCCATTTTACCATAGATAAAAGAGATTTTTATAGGGTTTATAGAAGTTAAAGGGCATAATAAGTGGAGTAGTATTAATGACAGAATTGCTTAATTGTATTTCTCGTGGAGATAATATTCTCGAACGATTAACAGATTTAAGAGGGAAGACTTTAGTTGTTTCAATGGATGTTCCATGGAAAGGAATTAAAAAATATATTTCATGGGAACCTACAGAGATTATCTGGGCACAGGAAATGGAGTTAGATATTATTGAAGACATGGAAAAGAAACTAGCTGATTTTGATTGGGTTGTAGGAATAGGTGGAGGCGTAAGTTGTGACCTTGCAAAGTATATAGCATGGAAGAAGGGTATCCCACTGGTATTAGTCCCAACAATAGTTTCTGTAGATGCCCCATTTACCCCCTCTATTGCGGTAAGAGAAGATAATGTAGTCCGTTATATCGGAAACATTATCCCGAATCATATTTTTGTAGATTATCGAATAATTCGAGATGCTCCGGAATATCTAAATAGGGCAGGGGTTGCAGACCTGTTAAGTATTCATACCGCACTATGGGATTGGAAATGTGCCGCAGAGAATAATAATGAAAAATATGACAAGCAAATTGCCCAGGAAGCCGAAGAGTGCCTCATTGCAATAGATAAAATGGCAGAAGAGATATATAATGTTACCCCACGAGGGATAGATACGATTGTAGATTTATATTGCGAAGAAGTGGAATTATGTAATACATTTGGGAATGCACGACCTGAAGAAGGCTCCGAACATATCGTAGCCTATCATGTTGAATATTTAACCAAAAAACAATTTTTGCATGGAGATTTAGTAGGGCTGGGAATATTTTGTATGAGCAGGTTGCAAGAAAATAAAGTAGAATGGATAACAGATTTATTAAAAAGATGTGGTGTTAAGTATCGAGTTGATGGTTTGTCCAGAGATGAAGTATCACAGACCTTATTAGGATTAAAAAAATTTAAAGAGGATACAGGATTGTTTTATAGTGTAATTGATGTAAAAACGATTAGTAATGAGTTTGTAAATGAGATATTATATGAATTGAACTTAACTTAAAAGAAGGAAAGGGATATGAAAAAAATGATAGGGATTATTATGATTTCATTGATTTTGTTGCTTGGGATGTCAATGAAAACCTGGGCTGAAACAAAATCTTTTGTAGAAGGAAAGCCTATTTGGCTAAAAGACCGAACAAAAGTGATGAATGATTTTGCAGGTTTTCGGGCAATTTTCAATGTAGATAACACAGAAAATGTTTTATTGCGTTGTGCCGGACATGATTCTTACAGAGTTTATGTCAATGGTAAATTCGTGTTTTATGGTCCTGCCAGAGGTCCACACGGTTTTCATCGTGTAGATGAAGTAAATCTATCTGATTATGTCCAAAAAGGGGAAAATATTCTCGCTATAGAGGCAATTGTCTATAATGTGAATGGATATGGTAATACAAACCAACCCGGTTTTATTCAAGCAGAGATTGTGCAAGGAAATAAGGTATTATCTGCAACAGGCTCTGAAAAATATCCATTTATCAGTTTTGATTTAAATTATAAGTTTAAAAAAGTAGAGCGGTATAGTTTCCAGAGAGGCTTTTCAGAAGCATATCGTCTTACCCCTCAATCATTAGATTGGATAGTAAAAAAGGAAAATGCCCCTACTCCTTATGAAATGGAAATTTTGGAAAATAAAGCACTTATTTCTCGGGGTGTTCCGATGCCCACATTTGAAAAAATATTGCCCGAAAAAGTAATCATTGAGGGGAAAGTTAATTTGCAAAAACCTATAGAAAAACCCTGGATTAATAAAAGTGTCGAACCAAGAGCAGATTTTCTTGGGTATCCCTTCGACCAACTTGAATATTCGCCCCCGAAAGATTTTCAAAAAATGACCATTGAAAAGGGAGAACGAAAAGAACAATCAGTGAGTTTCCCTCTTCTTATCAACGCGGCAACTTATAAAGTATTTGATTTTGGAAGAAGCATGACAGGCTTTGTCTGCTTAAAAATAAAGGTAGATGAACCTACAAAGGTATTTATTACTTTTGATGAAATGTTGAGAAACGAAACAGTGGACTGGAAACGATTAGGTTGTCATAATGTTATAGCATTACACCTGCTGGAAAAAGGTGAATATAATTTTGAATCTATTGAGCCTTATACATTTAGATACATGCAGATTACCAATACAAATACATCAAGTACAATTATGTCAACAGGTATAAGACTTTATGAAAATCCAGAATCCCAAAAAGCGAAATTTGTATGCTCCGATGAGAGGTTAAACCGAATTTTTGAAGCAGGTAGAGCCACATTTGCTCAAAATGCGGTAGATATTTTTATGGATTGTCCTCACAGGGAAAGAGCAGGTTGGTTGTGCGACTCATTCTTTACATCACGGGCAGGGCTTGTTTTAACAGGTAATACATCGGTAGAAAAGAATTTCTTTGAAAACTTTATGCTTCCGCCTAAATTTGAATTTTTGCCAGACGGAATGCTGCCTATGTGTTATCCTTCAGACCACAATAATGGACAATTTATCCCTAATTGGGCTATGTGGTTTGTTGTTCAACTCGGTGAATATGTAAAACGGAGCAATGATTGGGATTTGGTAAATGCTCTCCAACCTAAAGTATTAGCACTGGTTAAGTTTTTTGACCAATACAAAAATTCAGATGGACTTTTAGAAAAACTGCCCAGTTGGGTTTTTGTCGAATGGTCGAGAGCAAACGATTTTGTTCAGGATGTAAATTACCCATCGAATATGTTATTTGCAGGTGTTCTTGACACAGTGGCTGAATTATACAAACTACCAGAATATAAACAAGAAGCAGAAAAAATTAGAGATACCATACGCAAACAATCTTATGATGGGACTTTCTTTGTAGATAATGCAGTGCGTAAGGATGGTAAATTAGAAGTTACCCGCAATCGCACTGAAGTGTGCCAGTACTTCGCTTTCTTCTTTAAAGTTGCTACGAGAGAAACACATCCCGATTTATGGAACATATTGAGAAATGATTTCGGACCCCATCGTAAAGAGAATAACAAATACCCGGAAGTTCATCTGGCAAATGCGTTTATAGGAAATGTTCTCCGTGCTGAGTTATTGACATTGAGTGGAGAAGGTGATAAAGTTCTGGAAGAATCCGTAGGCTATCTGGATTATATGGCTCAAAGGACAGGAACTTTATGGGAGAATGTTGATGACGGAGCCAGTTTGAACCATGGTTTTGCTTCACATATCGTATATATTTATGACAGAATAGCAATGGGTGTCAGCGAGTATGACCCCGTAAATAAGAAAGTGAAAATTGTATTTCGTCCTTTGTCGCTAAAATATTGTGAAGGAGAGATTCCCGTAGGTAGTAATCAATCTATAAAGATCAAGTGGCAGCAGGATGATAATACGATAAAATATGCAATAAATATTCCAGATGATTATTCTGTCGAGATAGAAAATCTAACAGGTAAAAATTTAATTAAAGAGACGAATTAATTATTCGTCTATGATTAACCAATAAAATATTGAAAATCTTTATCAATAAGAGGTTCTAAGTCTTTTTTATAGATGATAGGGTCGGTTATCGTATTTTTATGCTGTTCCCAAAAAGATTTCCACTCTTCTATATTATCAATTTTTTTATTGTTTAACTCAACTTTCCACAGGTTGTTTAATGCTTCTTTGCTTGAATTAGCAATTCTTGGTTCTGGATGATTGAGGTTTTCTATAAGGACAGGTGTAACAGACTTTAACCCAATATGGGCTATTGCATAATTTGTTATTATGCATACATCAGTATCCGGGTCAACAAGTCCACGAATAATTAAATGATAACTTTCTATATCTTTTGCAATTGCCAAAAGTTCAATGGCTTTTCCACGAACTGTGGGCGCAGAATCAATAATTTTTTCTCTTAAAATTTTTATCGTTTTGTCTTTATTTATTTTAAATAAAATTTCTAAAATATAAGGGGTAGCAGTTGGAGAATAGGAGGGGAGATAGTATTCTAAATAAGGGAAAATATCCATTGTTTTTTGAAGTTCTAATAGACTATTTTTAGCAGTAACACGGTCAACTTCTTCACCCCATTGTATTCTACTAATGAGTGCTTCAACCGCTGCCCGTTGGTCTTTATTTAATCCTGTTTTTTCAGTAAGTAATTTATCTTTTTCTTCCCATTCTTTTTTGGCTTCGTCTAAATTTATTTCTCCTGTTTTGTCATTCTTTTCAATATGGGCAATTTCATCCTTTGTGTACTTGAATATTTTCTTTCCCACTTGTATTGTATAAATTCCATTAGATGATTCTTCTATGATTTTTCCATCAAAAGTAATTCCATTTTTCAAAGTAAATGTGTCTGCAAAAGAAAAAATACATACAGAAATAAAAGATAGAAAAAGAGAAATTAGAATAAAATTTTTACCCATTTAAATCCTCCTATAAAATAGAATCAGTAGTAGTTATTATTGGAAATAAAACGCTATTTTTCTATAACTAACGACATTAGGGTCTGTAATTTCGAGAAATCTTCGTACACGGGGGTCATAATACATCGTTAAGCCAATACCAACACCGTTATTAGCCGGAACGAAGACTCCCAAATCTGCCGAGATTATTCCACCACGAACAATCATTTTACCGTATGTGTTGGAATTATGTCTTGTCTTACTTCTCACAATACACCAGATAGAATTATTGCTGTATAGAAGCCCATCAAATTGAAATGGTCGTCCGGATTCAGGACGGGTTAATTCATCATTAAACCAGATGCGTCGTAAAGCATCTTCGCCAATCCAGTTCATATCTGGATTACAATAATGATAAGTAGCACGGGTTAAGATATCAAGAGGTAAACCTTTTTGAATAAGATAATCCCGTAGTAATTTTACACCGGCTTCGTTATATTTCACCGCATGTTCATCAGTTGAATCATAGATATAAATTTTATCCGGTTGACTTGCTCGTAAACCATAAAAACGAGGAGTATAATTAGGGTCTGCTAATGCTTTCTGCAATTCCATGCGATTGAATAGTTTTAACTCAGATGTAGTAAAACTGAATTGTTGCCCTCTTCTTCCAGCAACAATACCTCCTGCATCCACAGAATCAGGGTCAAAATATCCCCAACGCAAAGTTTCTGTTACTCCATTAATTGTTACATTATTTGTTCTATTTGCATTTCTTGTATCAATGCTGTATTGACTCCATTGGGGATATTTTTCATTATTTCTTGCACTATGATTAACTCCACGAACAGTCAGGTAATCGCCAAGCATAATACTTCCCCCTGCAACAAGTGCGAAGGCGTTGGTTGTTCCATCCTCTGCTTTTCCAAATTCACCCGGGGCATCTGCATAAGTCACATCTCCCACCACATACACATTTCCTCTTACCAATAATTGTCCTTCCCCTTTTATTTTGCCTGCAATAACTAAATCTCCATTTACTGCGACGGTCCTTTCAATTTGTATCGGGTCTTGTTCCGTCCCTATAAGTATGAGGTTACCGTCGTAAGTTCCTGTTGTTGAAAGACTGTTAATAGCAGAATTTGATACGGTGGGTAATGGATTATTTGGATTCGCAGGGACATATACAGAACCACGAGGAACACCGTAAGCCACGCCTGAAGTTATTTGTCCCGGCGGTGGGGCTTCTCCTTCTATTATGGTATTATCGAAACTAACCCTTCCGTTTGCAGTATTCAAAACCACCTGAAATTCTTCATCATCAACAATACGATTATTATTATCATCTGGAAATGGAGCGGGAAAATCATTCGGCACAAGCCCATCTGTTTGGGCTTGTTCATCTGTAGGATAATTCATATATAGATTTGCAAATTGGACAAGGTCACCATTAGGGGTTGTTCCTGCATTTTGCAAATTTGCAATTATCATATTCCCAGAAGAATTTTGAACTATTTTTCCATTATTACTATTGATTCGGTATGATTTTAATGTAGAATTTTGCAACTCTGATGCAGAAAATTCCGTCCCATTAGGTTTATAAACTCTACCTCTTGTGTATAATGTCCCTGCAACACGGCTATCTGCCTCTGTCGGTCTTACTAACATGGATTCCAGAGATGCAACTTTGATTCTGTCAAATGTATTGTAATTGGCAGGGTCAGAGTTTCTAAACAAATCTAATGACTGAAATTCTGCATGGCATAGAATACAACTAATATTATTTGCGAGAACCGCAAATTCTGTATGAGGGCTTGCCCTTCCTCCGATATTAACAACCTGAACGGCTGTTTTGGCAATACCATTTCGTCTCGCAGTGGATGTTATTGTCAGGAATGAACGCGACCATTCATCATATCTTGCTATATGAACACTTTCGATTTGTGCAATTTCTTGATTGTTGTTGGGGTCTCTTAATGCAATGGGTTGATTAAACAAAGCCCATCCTCTTTGGTCATATCCAGCCGGATAAGTTTCAAAAATAGCATTTCCATTTCCCGTTTCATCAACATCTTTAGTCCCGTTAAAATTTAGGTCCTCATTTATTGGAATACCTAAATTGTTATCAAGATAATAACGATAGGAAGCCCAGTTTCTTGTGGTATTTCCACTTGTTTCTAAATAATCATCCCAGAGCCTTTTTAATGCGAGGTCTATACCTGCTTGCGATGCTTCTCTTAGAATAATATCATCTGCGGAAAAATCGGTTTCTCTTTTGTTGTTTACTACAGTTGCCGTAATAACTCCTATCGCACCTAAAATTACAATTATAGCAACAGTGGTAAAAATTAAAGCGATACCTTCTTTTCTTTTTCTTACAATACGCATAACTCTATCTCCTAATTTTCTAATTTTACTATTCCGCTGATCTCGGCGCGAATTAATGGTCCTTCTCCCGGACCCATTCGTTTTGTTCCTTCTAAATAGATATATAACAAAGTAGGGGTATTTTCTCTATCACTTCTATCAGGTAGTAATTGGAACTCTACATTACTTATACAATTAGCACTCCCTATTACGCGTCTATTATTTCCCTGAACCATTACCAATCTTCTTGTTAATGCCCTATCTCCATTTGTATCTTCACCCGCATCTAAAATGGCATTCGGAGGAAGTCCTTCAGAGGAACGGTCTTCATTTTCATATTGAACAAGAATTGGTTGAGACGATTGTACAAGTGCAGGTGTATTAACAGGTACAGGAACAAAGAAACGCAAACCTCGTCCATTATTCTGAACTTGAATTGCTTCTGCTCCTGCGGGTGCTGTCGGTGGAGTAACATTAGTGCTAACTTCTGAATAGGCTTGTTTTACCAATTCTGAAAGTTCATTAAAAGTATTTCGTAAATCGGAGTCAATTTCATTTTGAGCATAAGAGAGAGAAGAAGACTTTACAGAAGATTGTAGGGCGAGGAAACTTAAAAGTGAAATGATACCCATTAATGCCATGGATATACTTACTTCTATTAAAGTAAAACCAAAAATTCTTTTTTTCATATATGCACCCTTTTTATCTGGAGGTTAATATTGTAGCAACGGTATCTCTTATGGTATGTCCACGGATGGATGTCCATGTAGCCGTTACAAAAACCTGAACAGGATTATTTGTTCCGCCCGCAGGTTCTCCATTCATATTTCTGCAGTCAACATTTATTTGTAAATCTGGTATGGGTATAGGATGTTCATCTACGGAAGCCATTGATAACCAATCGTTGGATGTTTTCCCGTTTATCCAGGCATAAAAACCTTCCCAGTTGAAATTTTCGTTACTTACAGCAAAGTCTTTTCTCTTTTCGCGAATAGCTTCAATTACAGCACGGCAAGCATGTAAAGCCTGTATTCGTTCTCTCTGGATTTGTAGGTTATTATGGGAAGAAACTAATGTAACCGCAGTTACTCCAACTACAAAAGCAAATATAGCAACTGCAATCATAATTTCTATTAATGTTAAGCCCTCATTTTTCTTTTTGCTCATATATCCTAATCCTGCGTTTTTTTGTTTACCTAAATTTAATATGTTACCTTCTTTTTAGAATTATAACATAAAAATATGGAAAATATTTCAAAAAAATGAAAAAATCCACATTAAATATGGAAAATTCCTCTCAAGAAAAAGAAAATTCATTTATAGATAATTCCCCCGTAATTACTTATATTGATGTAATTTATGTAAGTTGTTTTAAAATCTTTGCTCCATCTGAAGGTGGGGAAATAATATAAGAGCCATTTCGACCAGTAATAGAGTTATATTTCTCAATCAATATTTTAACAAAATTTTCACTAAGTTTAGTCTCAACTAAATTGATCGTGCAACCGCCAAAACCAGCCCCCGTCATTCTTGACCCTTTACATCCTTCGATATTTCTTGCTATCTCTGTCATTAGTTCTAATTCCCGATTAGTAACTTCGTAGTCTTTTTGTAGACTAAAATCTGATTCATTAAGTAAATTCCCTACTCTGGAAATATCCCCGTTTTTTAGTGCCTCAATACAGGAAAGGACGCGGTTATTTTCAGATAAAACATGGAAAGCCCGTTTATAAGATACAGGATTCATTATATCTTTTGTCGGAAGTAATTCTTCCATAGTGAAGTCTCTTAAATGTGTAGCAGATTTTTTGTAGAATTTATTCAAAGTATTTAGTGCATCATTACATTCTGCTACGCGTTCATTATATTTTGACCCAGTGAGGCCTCTTGGACAGTTTGTGTTCGCTATGACAAAAGTATGTTCAGGTAAATCAATAGGAATTAATTCATACTTCAGTGTTCTACAATCTAAAAACAAAGCATGTCCTTTTTTCCCACATCTCGAAATGAATTGGTCCATTATCCCTGATTTTAATCCAAGAAATTCGTTTTCAACGCGTTGCCCTAACTTTGCTGACTCTGCATCGTCCAAAATGAAATTGCCCATTACCTCAAATAACTTTAATACAGCCATTTCAAGAGAAGCGGAACTACTAAGTCCACATCCCATAGGAACATCACCAAATATAACCCCATCTACACCGGGAAGAGGAAAACCTAATTTTTTTATTTCATAAGCAACCCCCATAATATAATCCATCCATGGGTCAATAGGATTGCGAGACGGATAGTTTATATCTGCAATACTTTGACGGTTGGTATTCAATGCATAAAAATTTAACAGCGAATCATATCTTTTTTTACCCACGATATAGGTAGCCTGTTCGAGTGCCATAGGAAGTACATAACCATGATTGTAATCGGTATGCTCTCCAATAATGTTTACTCTTCCCGGAGCCTTGACAATAACATCTGGAGTAGTATTAAAAAGATGATGAAACTGTTTTTCTAAATATTCCAGAATTTCTACCATGGATATTATACTCCTGATAACAAATCGAAGTTTTAAGAATATTTATACTATGGCTTGTTCTGTTATGGGGTCAAAAAAATGAATTTTTTCTATATCTGCATTGACAATAAAAGGTTTACCTATGGGAGGTTCAGTGTTTAGTTTCAGTTTTACTGTAATGGTATTCACACCTGTATTTAAATATAAATTCATTTCTGAACCCATAGGTTCAACTACATCTACGATGGCTGATATGGAAATACCTTTTTGTAAAATTTGATTTTGATTAATCGTAAAATCTTCTGGACGAATACCTAAAATTATTTTTTGATTGATAAAGTTTCTCAGATGTGTTTGTAAAGTTTCTGGAACAAAAATCTCAATATTATTAGTATCGGTAAAGTATATATTTCCATCTTTTGAGAGAATAGTCCCTTCAATCATATTCATAGGTGGGCTACCTATAAAACCTGCCACAAATTTATTTGCTGGTTTATTATACAATTCTAATGGAGTTCCTACTTGCTGAACACTTCCTTTATTCATAACAACAATACGGTCACCCATCGTCATGGCTTCAATTTGGTCGTGGGTTACATAAATAATAGTGGCTTTTAGTTGATGGTGTAATTTCGATATTTCTGCACGCATCTGGACACGCATTTTAGCGTCCAGATTTGAAAGAGGTTCGTCAAAAAGAAAAACTTTGGGGTTACGAACAATGGCTCTGCCTACCGCTACTCTTTGTCGTTGTCCCCCAGAGAGAACTCTCGGTTTGGCATTTAAATAATCAGTTAGTCCTAATATCTCAGCCGCTTCTCGAACTCGTTTATCAATTTCTTGTTTGGAAACACCTCTTAACATTAAGCCAAATGCCATATTTTTATAAACGGTCATGTGGGGATATAACGCATAATTTTGAAAGACCATAGCGATATCACGGTCTTTCGGGTGAACATTGTTTACTAATTTACCATCAATTAAAATATCCCCTGAACTAATTTCTTCAAGACCCGCCACCATCCTTAGTGTTGTTGTTTTACCACATCCCGAAGGTCCTACTAACACTACAAACTCCTTATCTTCTATTGTAATTGTTACATCGTTAACAGCGGTAAGACCGTTAGGATAGGTTTTAGTTAAATGTATTAATTCAACTTTTGCCATCTTTGTTTTCCCTTTTTTTATGTATAGTATATTTTATATTGTATTTTGTTTCATATCGTTAATTAAACTTATCCGAAAATCTTCAGGTATATCCGAATTATTAATAATAAGTGAATTGATAATACATTCCAGGATATATGTATAACCTGAAGAATTATTTTTCGATTGTTTATCCGAGTAAAAATATTTATGTGTATTTATTTCTATTTTTTGAGGTTCAAGGTTTTGGGTAATTACAATTCCAACTTTTTCTATAGAGAGTGAACGAATCTCTTGAGTTGCTTTATTTGAATTTTGTTCTTTTTTTAGTATTTTTAATAAAGAACCGATGTTAGTTCCTTTCCCTGGAATATAATATAGATTTAATTGTAAGTTATTAATATATATATCATAAATGATTTTAAAATTAGAAGAGATATGTGCCTTTGTCTGTATATGTTCCGATTGGAAAACAGGTTCGTCGGGAAAAGGGGGTAAATTATTTATATAAAAGTTTTTAAAATTAATGGAAAAATCCCAAAGATTTAAATAAGCCTGGTCAAAGTGAAAAGTTGTATTTGATGGTTTAAATAACCACTTTTCAGCAATATTAGTTATAAAAATGTTTTGGCTATATGGATAAAAAACAAAAATACAACAAAGAAGAAACAGCAAACAACCTGAAAGACTTATAACATAAAATATCTTTTGTTTGAAGGTGTTTTTTGCTTTCTTCTTTTTTGTAGGTCTTTTCTTCGTAGATTTTTTGTCTGTTGCATCAGTCAAAGGTATGAGTCCAGTTTAATACCTTTTTGTGAAGGGATTTCTGTTTTTTCTTTAAACTTTCTTTGCTGTCTTTTAACTTCATAGAAAGAGGCACTTCTACAGGTAATTGTTTTGGACTCCAGGAAAAACAGAAGATAGTGTCATAACCGTTAAATATAAGGTATATCTTTACATTTTGAAGCCCTTCTTTAGGGACGAGGATTTCGTTTGCGTTATAGGGAAAAATAAGGGTAATTTTTCGTTTAAATCTACGAAGGGTTCCCGAAGGAATTTCTTCCAGTGATTTATCAAGAATAATCTGTGTGGGATGTATTTCTGTATTCTCATTCAAAAGCATATAAATGTTAAATCCCCTTAAACTAACACTATCGTAAGCAATACTCATATCTTGGAAGGAGGAATCCAATACAATTTCGATTGTAACCCCCTGTGATGGAGAAGTTGGAGATATCCACACCGCCTGGCTTTCTGGATTAAATATTTTTGGATAAGGACCCCGTATACATTGAATATTTGAGACAGGATTATCAGGAACAAAAGGTATTAATTCTCCTGCAGATACCGTTTCTTCCTTATTTTTCTTATCAGCACTTGTCTTACAACTCATTTCAGAAACAAAACAATAACCGCATAAAATTAATATAAACAAAGTATTCGCAAAAAATTTAAGATTAGAACAAAAACAAGTGCTAATATTTAAATATCTAATACTTTTATTTACCATATCTTTATAAAACTTTATTTTTACATATATTAACAGATTTACAAAAGAATTAAAAACAAAAACACATTATTCATTTTTTTGAGGTTCTGTAGTCGAAACATCCACATGAGGTTTTGTTACATTCTGTTGTGCATCTTTTTTCACAGGCAGAGCAATAGCACTTTTGCTTTCTTCTCCACCTTTACCATATTTTACAAGAATCATTTCTCCTTCATTAGTAGATAATTTAACAATACCAAGAGGTTTTACCTCATCATTTAGCCAGATCTCTTTTGTCGCATTATCTCCATCAATTCTGTAATGTTTTGCTTTAATCTTCCCATTTTTAAACTCAATATCTTCTTCACCAATAAGTTTTTTCTTTGAAGTCGTTTCGGTATTTTCTGATGTGGTTTCGTTATCTATGTTTTGAGGGGGATTGGCTCCTTCACGAACGACTATTTTATGAATTTTTTCTTTGCCATTTTTATCATAGGAGATAAGAAAACGATACACAGAAGGGAAGCCTTCCGTAGGGATAATTTCCGATTCTAACCATAATGCCGTTGTATTTTCGTCTATTTTTTCTATACCAGTTATCGCTTGTCTTAATAGAATTTGTGTTTTTGAAGATTTATCTGTTATTTCATAAATAGCCCAAACACCTGGTTCAGATGAGAGCATTTTCCCTTTGAATAAATCTTCCATAAAACTTTGAGCGATTCCTGCTTTAGGAAAAAGTATAATTACAAAAAATAATTGTAGATAGAAGGCTTTGTTATCAGAAAGATGTCTTTTTGCTTTTTTGTAAGAGAAATTATAAAGCATATTCCATATAAACTAAATTAATAATCTTTGAATTTCAGTTTCTTTATCTTCAGGCAAAGAGATAATCTCATTTAATATATGAGCAACTTTATTTGAATCCGTCTGTATCAAGGTGTAAAGAAGTTTTAAAGTTAATTTTTGAATTAGTTGGGGTGCGTCATTAAGTTCACGAACCATCTGGAAAAGATGTGTAGCATATATATCAAATATTTTTATGGAAATACTATTTTCCGGGTTGGACATATCTTCAGGGGTTATGGGATAAATTCCATCGTCTTTCCACTCTTGAATCATGAGTTGCGTTTTTTCCGCTTCACGAAGAATAAAATGTTCACGAAGTCTTTTTTTACAGTATTGAGTGAGAAAACGGACATCTTCACACAGTTCATCTGCCTGGAGTAATCCCTGCTGGTCTAATAATTTGATGAATTCGGACTTGAAATATGCCGTATAACTAAACCCTCGGAAATGCAGTCGAGGGAAGGGAATAAATCTTGCAAAACCATTTTCATCACAGAATAAAAGTCCTCTTCTTCCGGATGTATTCCACTCTACAATAGTTAAAGTTGCATTTATTGTTTTTCCACTGGGTACAACTATATCGTGATAATGATATTCATACTGAGTTTTCTGAACATTTTGCGGGTCAATGGATATCCCATCATATATAATTTTTACATTGGGATATTGCATAAGATAAGGGGCAAAAATATCGGTAATCTCTTCTACCGCAAGTATTCCTCGTATTAGTGAAGTATTATCATTGGGCAGAGCAATTCGAACATACATACCTGTTGAGTTTTCATATTCAGTGACGGGTTCCGGCTCGGATACCTCAAATACAGATAAGTTCTCAATATTCCCTTTAATATAGAAACAATAAAGATTATTTTCTACACGATAAATACTTTTCCATGTTACTTTATTCCCCAGAGAAAAAGCACGAAACCGTCCTTTACCATATTTCCCATGCAGAATCCTTTTTTCATTTGGAGTAACATATTCCCCTTTTTTCCAAGAACCACCTAAACTACTAAAAGAAATTAGAGCATCTTCAAATTGCAAACCATTACCATCATCAATAATATCAATATAATCTAAACCACTTAGTTCGTTTTCAATAAAACGAACCTGAACATGTTTTGCCTCTGCATCGAGGGCATTCCAGATTAACTCAACGATGGCATTTAATGGACGGGTTTTGCCTATGGTTTCGAGATGGTCTTCTTTAACTTGAATGTGTATTGTTCGCATGTTTTGACCTTATTTTAAAGTTCCCATGATATTTTAATAAAAATGATACTTGTAAATAAATTATTCATCATGGGTTTTAAGAAATTTTTCGATGGTCTATGACCCTGCATGCTTTTCCTGTAGAGCGTTCTAATGTATTTGGAGGAAGCAACTCTATGTTAACATGGATCCCTGTAATTTCATTAATTTTACGAAGCACACGGTCTCGTAGAGATTGCATCTCGCTCATTTTATCAGAAATATATCCGGGTTGTAGTTCAACTTTTACCGATATTTCATCTAAGATACCCGGTCTTGATACTTCGATAAGATAGTGGGGAGAAATTCCCGGAACTTGAAGAATGGCTTCCTCAATTTGAGATGGGAACACATTCACACCTCGAATGATTAGCATATCATCCGATCGTCCTTTTACACGGGACATCCGTTTTGTTGTCCTTCCACAGGGACATGGGCTGGTATCTAAACAAGCAAGGTCCCTTGTTCTGTAACGGATTATGGGGAATGCTTCCTTCGTTAAACTTGTAAAAACCAGTTCCCCATATTCACCCTCTTCCACGGGTTCAAGTGTAGAAGGATTCAGGCATTCTACAATGAAATGATCCTCTTGAATGTGCATACCCTTTTGCAAATAACACTCACCACTTACCCCCGGTCCGATTACTTCACTAAGTCCATAATTATTGAAAGCCTTAATCCCTAATTGCTCTTCAATTTCTTTTCGCATATCTTCCGTCCACATTTCACCCCCAAAATGTCCATATTTCAGGGATAAGTTTTTAGGGTCTATCCCTGCTTGTTTTGCATATTCCGCAATATTTAAGGCATAACTGGGGGTGCATATTAAAACATCGGGTTTTAGATCTTGAATAAGTAGGATTTGTCTTGCAGTATTCCCGGAAGCGGCGGGAATAATTGTTGCCCCAACCTTTTCTACCCCGTAATGTAATCCAAAACCACCTGTAAAAAGTCCATAACCAAACGATATTTGCACAAAGTGTTCTTTCCGTAAACCACCTGCAACAAGAAATCGGGCACATAGATTTGCCCATGTTTCAAGGTCTTTATGTGTATATGCTACTAATGTAGGTTTCCCTGTTGTCCCGGAGGAACCATGAATTCGAGCCAATTCTTCTTTGGGAACAGCAAGCAGTCCTAAAGGGTAATTTTGTCTTAAATCTTCTTTTACAGTAAAAGGTAATTTTCTTAAATCATCAAGAGACTTTATATCTTCTGGTTTTACTTTATGTTTGTCAAAAGAGTTTTTATAAAAAGGAACCTTATTGTAAACTCTTTCTACTACCTTTTTTAACAATTCTAATTGCAACTCTTGCCGTTCTTCCGGTTTTATCGTTTCTACAGAATCCCATATACAATTATCGAACGGTAAAGAATCCATGTATTTGTACCTTATGTTACTGATTGGCTTTTTCGTATAACTGGACACTGTCTAAAACATTAATTCCCTTTGCTTGTAGTGCCTTTATAGCAAGGTCAGGCTGGTCAAATCGAAAAACAATAACCGCTTTATCGCCACTGCGGAAGGTAAATGCGTACATATATTCAATATTCAGTCCTTCATTTTCGATTACTTCAAGTATTTTGGCGAGACCTCCGGGTTTATCTTCAACCTCAGTAGCAACTACTTCTGTTATATTGACGATAAATCCCTCTTTTTCAAGCACCTCTTTTGCTTTTTCCCAATCCTGAATAATCAGTCGGAGAATTCCAAATTGTTGAGTATCGGCAAGGGATAAAGTAACAATGTTTATATTATTCTTGGCTAATACTTTGCAAGGTTCACTAATTCTACCGGGTTTGTTTTCTAAAAACATGGAAATTTGTCGTATTTTCATATATCAACTCCCTTGTATTAAGTTTATTTATTCATTATAAAAATCATATTTTTCTTAAATCTACTACGCGTTTGGCTTTGCCTTCGCTTCGTGGTATCGAATGGGGTTCAACAAGGCGAACATTTGCTCGAATATTAATAATCCTTTCAATAGACTGCACAAATTTTTCTTGAAGTTTTTCCATTTCACTAATACGGTCGCTAAACATTTCATTTGTAACTTCAATTAGAATTTCCATCTGGTCTAATCCGTGTTCACGGGTCAATTTTATTTGGTAGTGAGGTGTAGACCCTTCTACTGCAAGTAGTGCCGTTTCTATCTGACTGGGGAATACATTAACCCCTCGAATGATAAACATATCGTCACTTCTACGGGAAATTTTCTTTATTTTCCGTATAGTTCTACCACAGGGGCAGGGTTCATTATAAAAAGCAGTTATATCTCTTGTCCTGTAACGAATCATAGGCATGGCTTTTTTGCTGAGTGTAGTAAATACCAATTCACCTTCTTCACCCTCAGGTAATGGCTTTAATGTTTCAGGGTCTATAATTTCAGGATAGAAATGGTCTTCAAAAATATGCAGTCCATTTTGGCAGATACACTCATTACCAACCCCGGGTCCAATAATTTCCGAAAGTCCATATATGTCAAATGCCTTTATGTTTGCCTCTCTCTCGATGTATTGCCTCATGGCTCCACTCCAGGGTTCTGCACCAAATATACCGATTCGGAGAGGTAATGATTTTAGGTCAATGCCTAATTCTCCAGCCCTTTCGATGATATGAACAAAATAACTCGGAGTGCAACAAATAACGGTTACATTGAAATCTTTCATAATCATGATTTGACGGTCGGTATTCCCACCTGAAATAGGTATAACCGTGGCACCCAAAGATTCTGCACCATAATGAAAGCCTAAACCTCCTGTAAATAATCCGTATCCATAGGCATTCTGAACAATATCACCACGGTCTACACCACAAGCAGCTAAACTTCGAACCATAACATTGCACCACACATCAATATCTTCTTTTGTATATGCTACTACGATAGGTTTTCCTGTAGTTCCACTGGATGCATGAAGTCGTACAATTTCATGCATAGGACTTGCAAAAAGACCAAAAGGATAAGTATCCCTTAGATCTGTTTTGACTGTGAAAGGTAATAGTTCTATATCCTTTAAGGAGCGGATATGTTCTGGTTTTACCTTATTTTCATCCATTCGTTGTCGGTAAAAAGGAACATTTTCATAGACCCGCTGAACCATTTTTTGTAATCGGTGTAATTGGATTTCTTCAAGAAAATTTCGAGGTAAATAGTCTACGGAACTGATGGGATTAAATTTACTCCCTGCATCGTGCCGAAAGGAACTCATACTACAAATCCTTATACTACAATAAATTTAAAACTTTTTATTTAATAAAAACATGAGATAGTATAATGAGAATGTTTATTATCTGTCAAAAACATAATAAAAAGGAAGAATTATGAAAGTGAAGAAGAACCAATTTTATTTATTGTTTTTTTGCTTATTATTCGGGTTAATGTTTGTGTTGCCAGATATACACGCAGAAACAAGTCGTCGTTCTATAGCCTCTCTTTCCACCGATTTATACGAAGTCCATCTGTTTAAAAATGGAACAATTAAAGTTTTTTTTGCCAATGGTTTAGAAGTTCTATCATTGGATAACCCTTCAATTATATATGCAGATTCTGATGAGATTATTCCATTAAAACTTTCTGGCTTAAATTGGTATAAGGAGCCTGTTTCTAATCCACTGGGCGATGGAATAGGCTTATATATTCAGGGGAAAAATCTGACATGGGTAGTAGAAGTATATCCGGGAAAACCTTTTTTTACAATTAGGTATCAGTATATAAACAATTCAAAAAAAGAGCAAAAAATCAGGTCATTAATATCAGCACAGGGAATATTAAGTCAATATAAAAAAGAAGAGATTAATGAAAATTCTGTAGTTTGCCTTGGAAATGGAAACATATTTGAATCCATGATGGATTATCCACAGTGGGTAAACGGCTTTGACTTGAAATCCCAATGGAATCTGGTTTTATATGACCGAAAAAGAAAGCAGTCATTACTGGCAGGTTTTCTAACCTGTGATAAAGCCTACGGACAAATTACCCTTACTAAGGACGAGAAAAAAAAGATAGTCCAGATAAAATCGGAAAGTGTTTTTGATGCTCCTGTCCAACTATTGCCGGGCAAAACATTGGATGCAGAAGTAATGTATTTTTCCTTAGGTGAGCAAAGTCCGCATTTCTGTTTGGAACGCTATGGTAGGGCTATTGCGGTGATGAATAAATTAAGTAAAAATCATACTTTTTTGCCACATGGTTGGGATAGTTGGAGCACGGGTCTTCATAAGAATATTAACGAGAGAGTAATCATGGATAATATTCAATTTGTGGATACCTATCTTAAAAGATATGGTTGGAATCAGATTGCTATTGATGCAGGCTGGGAGCGAGGTCCTGCAGATTGGGAACCTCATCCAGAAAAATTCCCCAATGGACTAAAACCAATAGTAGAAGAATTGCATAATCGGGGTATGAAGGCAGGATTATGGATAGACCTATTTACAATACCTGAAAACTCAAAGTTGGCTAAAGAACATCCCGATTGGTTGGTTTCCCCAGATACAAGAGGTAAATTATTATTAGGAAGTGATAAGAAAATTTTAGATATTACTATTCCTGAAGCATATAATTACGCGCGGGATACATGTAAAATAATTTCCAACGAATGGGGTTTTGACGGTCTTATAGAAGCCGATTTTGTTTATCATTTGTTGTTAGGGGAAAAATATAGAGATGAAAATTTAACCAAATTACAGGTATTAAGAAGAGGATTGGAAGCCATTCGTGAGGGATTGGGCAATAATAAATTTCTAATGACAATGCTTCCTATTAATGTTTCTGGAATGTATGCAGATGGGATAAGAATCGGCTTGGATAATAAGCCTTTATGGTCATCGCCAACACTTTCTGGAAATTGGGGTTGCGTAGAGTCTTTAAATAATTTTGCTCGACGATATTATTTGTTCCCTTATATGGGAGTGCCTGACCAGGATTGTGTTTTTTTAGGGTATACAGAAAGCAATAAGAGGTGGAATATCCCCGACGACAAAAAAATAACACAATCGCAGGTAATTGCGTGGATTACCGGTACTGCATTGACAGGTGGGGTTTTTAAAATAGGGGAGGAGTTTACAAAACTATCTCCTTATGAAGTCAATATATTAAGAAAAGTAATTCCAAAATCAACACAGTCAGCCCGTCCCGTAGATTTGTTTGATAATCCATATCCACAAATATGGTCTTTACCTATCTCAGGACCTGTGTTAGGGGCAAACATTGTTGCTGTTTTTAATTGGGATAAAGAGAAAACCTCAAAAGTATCTGTTTTTTTGGAACAGTTGGGATTGGATGGAACTCAACTTTATACATTATATGATTTCTGGAATGAAACTTTTGTCGGTGTTGTCCAGAACGCTTTTATTGTAGATTTGCCCCCTGCTTCTGTATCTTTGTATGGAATTCGTCTATTAGAAAAAAATCCTATGTTTGTTGCCTCAAATCACCACATCACACAGGGTATGTTTGACATTGAAGATTTAAGATATTCATCGCAAAATAAGGAGATGATAGGCGTAATGAAGGTAATAGAAGATACGGAATATAAACTAACATTTTTTGACCCTGAAAAAAGAAAAGTTTGGATAAAAGAAATCAATGTCCCTAATGTTTCGTTGCAACAAAAGGGAAGTATTATAACTGTCCAGTTTGCTACATCCAAAGATGTAAATAAAGTAAAATGGAGTATGATTTTTGAATAAGAATATTAAAAAGAGGGTATTTCGTTATGTTTAATAAGGCTCAAAATTGGGTTGAAAAGAAAATAAATGAATATTGTCAAAAATCTCAAGAATGTGTGGATTTTGGGATGAAAGTGCTAACGGGTTGTATTGGTGTGTCAGATTGTGAGAATTGGAGAGAAACTACATTGGATGTCCATAGAGCCGAAAGCAAGGCAGATGATTTGCGAAGAGAAATAGAGTATTTTATATATGAACGCTCTCTATTTCCTGAATCAAGAGGAGATATCCTATCACTACTTGAAATCCTTGACCGAATACCCAATCAGGTTCAGCAAACCGTTAAGATGATTGTCGAACAACAAATTCATATACCCGAAATATTAAAAAGTGAAATCAATTCTATAGCCACTATTACAAAAAAATGTGTAAATATTACAATACAGGGTGTTGAAATGCTCTTTTCGGATTTTCGTGAAGTGCTTGAAATTTTAGGTCAGATTGATGCACTTGAAAGTGAAGTAGATAAAATTCAATCAGATTCTATTACAAAAGTATTTCAATCCGATATAGAACCATTTGAAAAAATTCTGTTGCGTGATTTAATAAACTCCATAAGTGAAGTAACAAATCATGCGGAAAAAGCGGGGGACTTCATGAGAATCATGATAGTAAAAAGGATGATGTAATGGGAATATTATTAGTTGTTTTTACATCAGCCCTGTTAGGGTTAACTTTGGGAGGAAATGATGCTGGAAATGTATTCGGAACAGCAGTAGCAACACGATTTATTCGTTTCAGAACAGCCGGTTTGTTAACTTTTTTCTTTGTCATAATAGGTGCCGTTTTACAGGGTAGCAAGGGGATAGATACATTAAGTGGAATTACAACGCAGAATATAAACACATCTATATTAGTGGGATTGGTGGTAAGTTTTGTAGGATTTATTCTAACTATATTAGGACAACCCATAAGTCTTTCTCAGGCTGTTGTTGGTGGACTTATTGGCTTAGGTTTAACGCAAAATGAAATCCAATGGGCAATGTTATGGAAGGTATTGATTTGTTGGGCGTTTACACCTTTAGGAGCAGGTATAATTGCAATTATTTGCTATAAAATAATGCTTACTTTGTTTTCTCATGTCAAAGTGGGGATACTTACAAGAGAAACATTTATCAGGAGAGGATTGATTATATCTGGTATTATTGGGGCTTATGCATTAGGGGCGAATAATGTAGCAAATACAGTAGGAATGTTTGCAGGGACGATAGAAGGTGTTTCAAATACTGAATTGGCATTATTGGGTGGCTTTTTTATAGGCACAGGGGTTTTACTGTTTAGTAAACCTGTGATGATGAATATAGGAAAAGGGATAGTGCTTTTGGATGGATTTTCAGCACTGATTGTAGTTCTATCTTCAGGGATTACAGTTTACATTTTTTCATTAGTTGGGGTGCCCGTAAGTACAACGCAGGCAGTTGTCGGAGCCATCATTGGGGTTGGGTTTTACCATGGAGTTCATACATTGCGATTTAAAGTCATAAAAGACATCGTGTTAAGTTGGCTTATTGCACCTATAGCCTGCCTTGTTCTTACCTCCGCTGGTTATGCTATTTTCCTGAATAAATAAATTTTTTGCAAAAAAATTGGATTTAAATGCTATAATATTCTCAGAAATAAGGAAGTGTAATTATGGATACAATAAATATTAATCCACAAGTAGGGTTGAAAACAGCCCAAATAAGCATGGAATATTACGCAAAAATCCTGAATATGCGGAAAAGTGTTATGCAACAACAAGGGGATATGGCTATTAAATTAATACAATCCGCAACGCTTCCTCCAACACAAGGACAGAATTTGGATGTAAAAGTCTAATCCAATTTCGATTCTTTACCACCGAATATCTATAACAACCTTCTCATTTTCAAGAACTGTAATAGGCTGTCTTAATAAGATTGTTATTAAGTTTGTTTTGTATTGTTCGTCTTGTTGAATTAAACCTATTTTTTCAGTAATTGGTATATACCGATCTCCTTTGATCAGGGACATACTCATTTGATTAAATCTTAACTTTTCCGCAGGTAGGCTGATTTTTGATATTTCTAATTTTCCATAATGAGGTGAGATGGTGATAATTGTTTTGCGGGGACTACTATTAAACTCAAATGTTCCCCATGAGGTACCTGTGGAAAAGAAGAAAGAGGAAGGGTTCTCTTTTACACGAGGAGTGATTTTGACTTTTCCATTATCAAAATTAAATCCAGAAGCGGCAATAAGCATTGAATAGGCAGACATCGCACGGGCATAATGTCCTCCACATTCAATTTCACTCCATGGATTTTTACGATTTCCTTGATAACGAGAACGAGCACCACTAACTATTTCTATAGCTTTGTCCCAATCATTTTCAAAAATACAAAGTCCTGCTACCTCATATTCTATCCCTGTCCATATTTCATCACAATAGAGGATTGGGGATTCAGGTCTTCCCCCTTTAGGCCAGGAACACATTAACAGACCCGGTTCATCATCTTCTGCAAAACGACGCGGTAACTGAACATGGTCATAAAAATTTTTCCGCCAATTATTTTTGTAGATAGAATCGAGTGTTGTTGTGATATAGGGTTCAGGGAATAAGTATCCAAGCCCTAAAATATGAGCCCACCATTGACCCAATAATTGGTCTGAGTGACACCCAGGTCCGTAACAGTTCATTTGATTATACACTTCCGGTCCGACATCAGGGGCGTCAAATACATTGATAAAATATTCACCATTCCAACAAGTTTCAATATATTTTTTCATGCCTGATTCATACCGTTTCTGACATTCTGAAATCAGGTTTGGGTCAGGAGAACCTAATTCCTTTAACATTATTTCCATCGCCTTTAATGTAGCAAGATATAAAGTGCCGATAAATGTGTTTGAACCATAAAGATGCGTATCATAGGTATTAGGTTGTTCACCCCGAATAATTCCTTCTCCCGTTGGGTCATGTTTTTCTAAAATATGTTGGAAAACTTTTATTGCATTATGCCAGATAGGTTCTAACCATTTTTTGTCTGAGGAAAACTTATATTCTCGATACAGTTTTAGAAGTGTTCCTAATTCGCCGTCTAAAGCGTGATGGTGGGGTCCACCAATTTCATTTTTTAATTGAGGTTCTGATGGCGGTACTATAAAACGATGGGGAATATAAAATTCTGTTTTATCCATCATATAGAATAATTCTTGATAGCGTATTCTTTGTTCTAATTTGGGAAATAAGAACGGAAGCGTTTGGGCATAATTGTATACATGGGTGCAGTTCATAGGACAGCAGTTATCTGTGCCTTCGAAACCGCCAACTGTTCCATCTTCTAAATATATGTAAATAGGAGTATGAAGTGTGGCAATATTTGCGGAAATGGCTTCTAATAATACAGGAGAAAGCGTAGATGAAAAGAAATCTTTATGAAACTGGGATGTCCGATTTAATAAGTAAGAGAAATTGTCTATACAATAATTTGTTACTTCCATAGCACTCTTAAAGTAATTGTTATAGTAATTACCTAAACGGTGGTCATATCGCAAGGGAGGAAGTGTCCAGTAATACTGATTTCCGCGAGTGCGATTGGGGAAATACCATGCTAAAACAAAAGTAATTACTTCTTTTTCGCCGGGGGATAATTCAAATGGATATGCAATCGTTCCGTTCCATGTATATCCGGGGTCACTGGGTTCTGTATTCTCTGGTTGTGGTAAATCCCCGTTTTTTGAAAAGCATTGCCAGAAGTAATTGAAATCGCTCCATTGGGAACATGTTTTAGGCACATTTTTTCCGGGTGTTTTTAAAGAAAAAACTATATTTCCCCATAAAGGATGTTGAGGGTCAAGCCCCTTGTTATAACTATAAGGAACATTTGTTATTAATCCAATTAAAGATGCAATCAACGCTCTCTTATGTTCAGATGCAATCCAATCGGTTATTTTTCCATTACACCATACGACAGAGCCCTTACCTATTTTCTTTCTGACAATTAAAGGAATACCTGTATCTGTTTTTAACAATACTTCACTTTGCTTTGTACGAATATTAGGTGTTGTCTTATAAATATTGTTTGTAACCAACATGATATCTTTTAAGTCAGGGAATAATTTGTCCAATTTTATCTCATATTTGTTATTTATCCAATTCCCTTTCTTGGAGGCGATAGGAAGCCATGTTTGTAATGTTTTGTATGAATTTTTATCTATAGGGTAATTGTTAGTAAAAGCTATTTCGTCTATTAAAATATGTCCCCATCCATCGGGAGCGTTGTCCACAATTTCAATATGTGCTTTTTTACCCATATATTCTGAAACATTCCATATAACTTTCTTTAAAGTTTCAGAGTTTGAGCCTGTGGAGGATAATATTTTTTTACCATCAATAATGAGTGCGATATAGGTATTGTCAGGTTTATTTCCACCACCAATACGGAAATGGATGAACGAATGTTGAATAGTAAATTCCTTAGATATTGCAGTTCCTGTTTTCTTATCATCGCCATTGTAGGAGTTTATAAAGTATTTTCCCTCATAACCTACAATATCTGTTTGCGTAGGAAATTTTCCATCGGCGGGTTTATCTCCAAAAGCATCACCTGTGATTATCCATAAGTTATATGTTCCAGACTCAAAATTGTCGAATATATGGTCTTTTTTATGGCTCTTTTTTGCTCTATTAATTGCGACTAACCAATCAAAAACAGAGTTAGTATCTCCACTAACAATCAAATGAGCCCCATTTTGTATTTTTTTGTCAAGTTTTTCTATGGTATCTGATGATAAAACTTTATCAGATGGACCTAACCAATAAACGCAGGGATTACTTTGGTTTTGTTCTTCATTGGGATTAATATTCTCTTGATAATTTATGTCAATACCTTGCAAAAATCGTAATGGTTGTGCACAGTCATATAGATTAGTATATAACTGAATATTCTCTTTAAACTCCTCTTTGCCGGTAGAAGTTATACCCATATCAATAGATGTTTTATCTATTTCCTTTTTTGTTGTATTGATGTTGTATCCTAATTCGGGATGATAAATTGTGTGAATTTGTTTTCCTCCTTTCGTATATGTAGAACTTAATAATTCTCCATAACCATCCCAGCCTATAATATTGGGAATAGTACCTGCTAAAGAACCTTTAATATTTCTTGTCCCATTATTTTTTATTGTAAAGGTGAAAAATATGGCAGGTAATGATGAATTTTTTTCGTCTAATGGAATAAATGGCGAGAAACATTCCATAGATAGGTCTATATTTGGAGAAAAGTCTCCAAATATAAGTTTTGCAAAAGGAAATTCGCCTATAAAATTTATTTTATTTATCCTCTCAGCGGGTAATCCGGGATTTGATTGTAAAATACATGCTTTTGTTTGTTCTCCATCTTCTGTATAGATAGAAAAAAATGCATCAGAAATATTGGCATTAGAATTGAAATTATTTGTAATTTGCCATGGACTTAATTTCCCATTACCTCGAATGTATATCTGTCCTGCTCCAAATCCGCCTAAAGGAAATGCAATTTCTTTTAAATTTTCCTCTTTATAGATCTTGTTGATGATATACCTATTACCTGCATCATCATTCTGATTATCGCAGTATAAATAGTTTTGGAAAAGAAAAATTGCCAACAAGCATAACACTACAAATACATTTTTACCCCAACACATACTCATATCCTTTCCCAAATGTTCGTAAAAATGCAATGAAAAAATTATTAAAATTTTATTTATAAATTATTTTTGTTCTTCGGCTTCTGCTTTCTTAACGAGGTCTTCTAATACTTGAAGCAAAACATCGGTTTCTACCCCATAAGCCATGCATACTTGCTCTATTGTTTCAAAACGGCTAATTCCACAATGAGCACAGCCACCAAGATGAAATGCAGCGAAAACCTCTGCTACTCGTGGGTGAACAGCCATTGCCTCTGCTACGGGCATATCCGGATAAAAGTTTTTGTTCTCTTTTTCAGACATTTATGTTCCTTTCTTGATATTTATTATTGTTATGCTCAACAAAAAGAATAATACAACAATCCGAATAAAAACAACATATTCAAAAGTGATATTATTTCAATTAATAAAATAGAAAGGCAATATTTGTGGAAAGAATAAAGGTTGCTACTATTACTGAATTGAACGAAAAAAAACAAATCTTTAAAAAATTTCTTGGAAAAAATTATTTGATACGAAAAATCAATGAAAATTATGCAGTTTTTGAATATATGTGCCGACATCAAGGAGCCAACTTGTCTTCAGGGAAAGAAGAAAATGGAATTGTAACATGTCCCCGACATCAATGGAAATATAAAATAGATTCAGGTGAAAATATAAAAGGAGATGGAAGACCCCTAAAACAATGTCCTATCGAAATCATAGAGGATGATATTTTTGTTGTTGTAGGTTCATGTAGTCAGAAGGATGAATATTAGCCCAATTTCAATAATGAAATGGCAAAAGAATGCCATAAGATTATTCTCTCTCTTTTGAGACCAAAGACATGCCACGATTGAAAAAATAAACATCCCAAATATTTCCAGCATGGGTTTGAAAATGTGGTATAGAGTTTCTACAATGGTAACGAAAAACCATCCAGAACCTTTAGATAGTTGTCTGCATGCTCTGAGAAGAAGATGACGATTTAGGAATTCCCAACCGGGTAGCCAGGAGATTATCCAGAAAAATTGCTGAAGAAAAAACTGTATTTTCTGGCTTATAGGGATAGTCCCTGTTCCCGGGTAAAACATCCGTAATGTAGGAGAAAGAATAACAAATACTAATGAAAACAGGCACAGCAAACAAAAGAACAAAAATATAAGATAATCCTGTTTTTGCCAGTACTTCAAAGAAAACCATTGAAAGTCAATAAATTTATTAAATAAAACAAACGGCAAGATTAGCCAGAAAATAAATTTATATAGGTCAAAATTATCAAACACTGTAATAAAAGCATAGTGTTTTAATAAAGGGAATTTATATAGAACATCAGATAAAGTGAAATTGAGTATCCCCCATGAAAAGAGAAAATGGGTATTAAAAGTGATTAGTAAATCAATATATAAAACAGAAGTTGAGTAGATAATTATGATAATTGGCACTAATAACGAAGTTTCACTACTCGTGTCATTATTATCTTGATTTTTATTTTTATCAATTGTTGTCATTTGTTATCTTTATTTAGTTTTTTATAAAAACTGCAGTATTTATTAATTATACACAGATTACATTTCGGATTGCGTGCAAGACAAATGTTTCTACCATGGAAAACGAGTAAATGAGAAAATAATGTCCATTTTTCTTCGGGTAAAATTTGCATTAAATCTTTTTCTATTTTTTCAGGATTATCCGAAGAAGTTAGTCCTAACCTTTGGGCTAATCTTCCACAATGGGTATCAACAATAATCCCGGGTATATTAAAACATTCGCCAAGAATTACATTGGCTGTTTTCCTTCCTACTCCATGGAGTTGGAGTAAATCATCCATTGTATTTGGTATTTTTCCATCATATTTCTCTATTAACAATTTACAAGTATTAATAATATGTCTTGCTTTATTCTTATAAAATCCTACAGGACGGATACGATTCTCTAATTGTTTTTGTCCGATATGAATAAAATCTTGAGGTGATTTTAATTCCTGAAATAGAGTTTTACATACTTGATTTACTCGTTCATCGGTGCATTGTGATGCAAGAATTGTCATAATGAGTAATTCAAAGGGAGACCTATAATTTAAAGTGCAATGAGCATCTGGATACAATTGAAATAATTTTTCATATATTTTTTTTGCCCTTTCTTTCTTCTTGTTTATATCTTCTTTTTGAACCAATTTTTGAAATCCTCCACATTTTTACAATTTAAAATATCAGTAGATTTTAAAATCCCTTTTCGTGCTACATAAACACCATATATAGCATCTTCTATCCCTTCAATATTATGTGCATCTACGGAGATTGTATATTTTATGTTATATTTTTTAGATTTGTAAATGTCTTCCCAATCTATATCTAATCTCTGTGGGTTTGCATTAATTTCTATGGAAACATTGTATTCAGAGCATGCTTTTAATAGGGTATCCATTTCTAAAGGATAACCTTTTCGTGAAAGAAGGAGCCTTCCACTTATATGACCTAATATATCCAGATGAGGATTTTCAATGGCTTTTAATAACCGCTGGGTAGCCGTAGTTTTATCCATGTCCAATTTAGTATGTATTGAGCCAATAACCACATCAAAAGCATCTAATATTTCATTCGGGTAATCCAGACTACCATCTGATTTAATATCACATTCAATTCCTTTTAGGATTTGAAATGGCTTATATATACTATTTAGTTTTTCAATTTCTTCATGTTGTTTCTTTATATCTTCAATTGATAGACCATTTGCATAGCCTGCGGATTGGCTATGGTCGCAAATGACAATATATTGAAATCCTTTGCGGATACAATATTCCGCAAGTTCCGAAATAGAGTTTCGTCCATCGCTATATAGTGTGTGACAGTGAACAATTCCATGTATATCTTCTGATTTAACCAGATTATTTGCATTTTTGTATACATAATCCATGTCATCGTAGATATTTCTTAATTCCGGCGGTAAATAAGGAAGTCCAATTGATTCAAAAAAGTTTTCTTCCGTATTAGATTTGATTGAAACCCCACTACTATTAAATAATCCCTGTTGAGATAAACAAAGGTTATTTTGCTCACAATGTCGAATTAATAAATTTACAAAATTTTTTGAGCCTGTATTTAAAACAAACCGCGTTCCAAAATCATCGTTATCGGTAAAATCAATCAAAATAGGTATGTCTAAAAATTTCAATGTGATTGAAGATTCTACATTTTCTTCATTTTTATCAGGAAAGAGTACAATTAAATTTTGTTTTATTGTTTCCTTGTCCTCTGTGAGCAATAATAAGTTAATATTTCGTATTGTTTCCTCGTATCTTCTCAAACTTCCTGCAATATGAATATTATTTTTATCTATGATATTTTCCAATTTCTCTATTATTTTTTTCGCAACATCAAATCCTTGAGATAATAAAAATTGTCCTTCCCACTGTTTTAACAAGTCAATACTTTCAATAATTTTGTTTTCTATCTTTTTATTAAATCCCGCAAGTGTAGAGACTTTACCTTCTAAACATGCTTTGTATAGTTCATCAAGATTTGTTATTTGGAGATTATCAAATAGACTTCGTATTCGTTTGGCTCCAAGGGATTGAACAGAAAAAAGTTCAAGCAAAGATGATGGGTATTTACTTTTTACTTTTTCTAATGCAGGTACAGGTTCATCACGATACCATGCTAAAATTTTTTTCTCTATTGCCTCCCCAATTCCTTCTAAATTTCGTAAAGTTCCTGATTCAATAAGGGTTTCAATAGGTTCTTGAATATGTTCTAATATTTCTGCAGATTTTAAATAAGAGCGGATTTTGAATGGATTTTCTCCGTCTAATTCAAGATACTGAGCCAATTCCCTCAACGATTGTATAATTGCTTCTTTGTCCATATCTATGATTTGGTGGTGTCAATTCCGAGTGCGATTTTTAATACTTCGTTAATGTGAGATACCCAATAAAATTTTATTTTCTTCTGTATTGATTTTGGGACTTCTTCAAGGTCATTCTTATTTTTTTCAGGAAGAATAATTCTTTTAATGCCTGCTCTTGCTCCTGCTAATACTTTTTCTTTTATTCCTCCAACAGCTAAGACACTTCCTCGTAGAGTAATTTCTCCCGTCATAGCAAGGTCATGGGGAACCGTTTTTTTCAAGAACAAAGATATTAACGCGGTAAGTAAGGTAATTCCAGCACTGGGACCATCTTTGGGAACAGCCCCAGAAGGAACATGAATATGAATATCATTTTTTATAAAACACTCGTCTGATAAATTAAGTTGAGGAGCGAGGGAACGCAAATAACTTAACCCTATCTGTGCCGATTCTTTCATAACCTCCCCTAACTGTCCCGTAAGTATGAGGTTTCCCTTACCGGGCATTGATGTGACTTCTATGAACAATATATCTCCGCCAGTAGGTGTCCATGCAAGTCCTATAACAACCCCAGGAATTTTGGTTCGCGAAATAAAATCTTCGTAAATTTTTTCTGGACCTAAGAATTCCCTTACGGTGTCTTTTGTTACTATTATCTTTTCCGTATTCCCAGAAGCTACTTTCCTCGCAACTTTTCTACATATATTGGCTATTTCGCGGTCAAGATTGCGTACCCCTGATTCTCGGGTATAGTTTGAAATAATTTTTGCCAAAGCACTCTTTTTGATTGTAAGATGGTTTTTGCTTAAGCCGTGAGAATTCTTCTGTTTTGGAACAAGATATTTTTTTGCAATTTCAATTTTTTCTTCAAGGGTATACCCTGGAAGATGAAGCACTTCCATACGGTCCCGCAATGCCCAGGGGATGGGTTCCAATTCATTTGCAGTGGCAATAAACAAGACGCGAGATAGATCAAAGGGTACATTGATATAATTATCAACAAAAGAGTGGTTTTGTGATGGGTCTAAAACTTCTAATAGGGCAGAAGCAGGGTCTCCACGAAAATCAGTACCTAATTTGTCAATTTCATCTAACATAAATACCGGATTTTGTGAACCTGCTTTACGAATGCCTGAAATAATCCGTCCGGGCATAGCCCCAATGTAAGTTTTGCGGTGTCCTCGAATTTCTGCTTCATCGTGGATACCACCAAGGGCAATACGAATGAATTTTCTCCCCAATGCACGGGCTATGGACTGTCCTAAAGATGTTTTACCAACGCCCGGTGGTCCTTGAAAACATAAGATAGGTCCTTGTGTATCGGGTTTTAATTTTCGAACAGCCAGATATTCTAAGATTCTTTGCTTGATTTTATCCAAACCATAATGGTCTTCATTTAAGATGTCCTCTGCTTCTACTAAATCAAGTCTATCCTCAGTCAATATCCCCCAGGGTAGTTCTAATACAGTGTCGAGGTAAGAAATAATTACATGATATTCAGGGGAATGTTCGTTCATAGATGAAAGACGATTCACTTCGCGAAGCAGTTCTTTTTTAACCTCATCAGATGCTTTTAATGCCTCTATTTTCTCCTTATATTCATTAATTTCTTGTTCTTTTCCTTCCGTTTCACCGAGTTCTTTTTGAATAGCCTTCAACTGTTGTCTCAAGAAAAATTCTTTCTGATTTTTTTCTATTGTTTTCTGGACATCCTCTCTAATTTTTGTAGAAGCCTGAGCAAGTTCTACCTGATATTGCAATTTTTCCACCAGTTTCAGCATGCGAGATTTTAAGTCAGGCATTTCAAGAATTTCCTGGCGTTCTTCAATTTTTAATCGTATATTACTGGCAACAACTGCTGTGAGAAATACAGGGTCTTCAATACTTTCCAAAAAGGATATAGCCCCTTCGGGAATATTAGGATTATTTTTAACTAATTCTCCCATTTGTGTTTTAATTGCCAAAGCAATAGGTTCAATTTCTTTAGTATCTATTTCGGGCTCCTCTATTAACAATACACTTACAATGGGATAGGGAGACTCTCGCATTATCCCACCGGAAAAGAATTTCCGTGTAGACTGGATAAATACATTCAAACTTCCATCTGGCAAATTATGTACTTGAAGGATTCTGCCGATGCAACCAATAGAATAGGTATTGTATTTTGGGTTTGTTTGTTGATTATCCTTTTCGGGCTTTTCAGCCAAAAGTGCAACAAGTCGGTGCGATTTTGTTATATCTTCAATAATCATTTTTTCAGATGAACTTGTGATATGTAAAGGAATCATTGCCATAGGAAAAGCAACTATATCTTGTAAAACAAGTAAAGGCAAGGTATCCGGTATGTCAAAAGTTGTTGGAACAGGTAAAGAACCTTTAGAACCGTTTGTAGAAATAATAATTTGTTCTTGTTTATCACTACTTGACGGCATAGTAAAATTCCCCATTTAAAAGTATTAGTTTTTCTGAAACTAAAATTATATCATAGTATAGTGTAGAATATGTTATAGGAATTCCCTATTACATATCACATATTCGAAGTTATATTGTTAAATTTGATAAACTACAAACATTAAAAAACGCAATAACCCAAGAATAGGAATGTTATATGGCAAATAGAAACAGCAAATTTGAGTTTTTATCTATTTTGATTTTTCTAATGGCAATGATTGCTCTTTTAACCAATGGATTTACGCCCAAAATATCTGCACAGAGCAATAAGACGGACATATACCAAGCCATTGAGCCAATAGGACATACATTACAAACAATTTTAGATGAATATGTAAAAGAGGTTGATATAAACAAAATTGTTGAAGGTGCTTTAGTAGGAATGATGAGTAGCCTTGACCGTCACAGTTCTTACATAAGTTCTTCCGATTTAGAATCATTGAGAGATGATACTCAAGGTGAATTTGAGGGTATAGGGGTATCTATAAAAATGGATGATAATCAGAATGTTATTGTTTTCATGCCTATACCTAATTCTCCTGCTGCTCGTGCAGGTCTAAAACCGTTCGATATTATAAGAAAAATTGATAATATTGCTGTGGAGGATCTATGGAAACCCGGTATGTCGGAACAGGAAAAACTAAGTTCTGCAGCAGAGAAAATTCGGGGTCCAATCGGAACAAAAGTTCAATTAACAATTGAAAGACCTCATGCAGATAAAGATAGTGAAACTTTTGATGTCATTGTCGAACGAGCGAAAGTACCCCTGGAAAGTATAAAAGAAAGTCGGATACTTCCATCTGGATACGGTTATATTCGAATTTCCGATTTTAAAGAGAACACTGCAAGTGATATAAAGAAAAATATCCGTGAGATGTTAGATAAGGGAATGAAAGGTCTGATTCTGGATTTGAGATGGAATCCCGGAGGTTTATTAACGGCATCACAGCAAGTTTGTGAACTTTTCCTGCCCAAAGATTCGCTTGTTACATATACAAGAAGTAGGGGACAATTAACCCAGGAAAATGGTAAAGATTTAGAACTAAAAACGAGAGAAAAACCTGTTTTGCCATTAAATATGCCTATGATTTTACTTGTAAATAGTCAAACAGCAAGTTCTTCAGAAATCGTAACAGGGGCATTGCAATATCATCAAAGAGCCCTTGTTGTTGGAGAAAAAACATTCGGAAAAGGAAGTGTCCAGACAATTATACCGTTGCCACCTAAAAATGAAACGGCATTACGATTAACCACTGCATTATATTATACCCCTGCAGGGGTTACTATAGACCATCAGGGGATATTGCCAGATGTTGAAGTTAATATGACCGATGAGGAGGAACGGTTATTAGCATTACAAATGTATAAGTCTTATGAAAAAGACCCATCAAAAATTAATGAACAAAATCATGGTTCAGTTACAGGTAATGAGATAGTTCAGGTTCCTCAGGAAAAAATACAGGAACAAGAGCAATTACTTCATGAGGTAGGAAAAATTGCGGGAGAAGATGCGGTAAAATTGATGAAAGAGTTTTTCCGACGGAAAAAAGCATCAGAGGAAACAATTGAAGATACTCAACTTAAGAAAGCCGTAGAAATTTTACAAGAAGAGCCAGTTTGGGAAAATATCTTAAAGAAATATCACAAAGATGTTAAAGAAACACAACAAGAAGCAAAAGATAATGGGAAAGAAGAAGAGGATATGGTAGTTAAACGAAGACTGCTCGAAATAGAATTGCAGAACAATACACCTGTTGTTCCTTCTACCCCGTAATAAAACAATTAAAATAACAAAAAATTATCCAAGTCTGTTTATCTATGGGAAAAAAAGGAAAATTAGTTCAACATCCTTTTGATATAAACACATTAAGGAAAATTATGAGTATGAACAGGTCCTATAATCGTTCTAACAATGAACTTCGTCCAATAACTATTGAAAGAAATTACACAAAATATGCGCATGGTTCTGTTTTTGTTTGTTTTGGTGATACTAAGGTTATTTGCACCGCTTTTTTAGAGAGTAAAGTACCCCCATGGCTACGAGATTCCGGTCAGGGTTGGATAACCGCAGAATATGGAATGCTACCTGGAGCAACATCGCAAAGAGGAGACAGAGAATCCATAAGAAAAGGAAGGTCGCAGGAAATTAGTCGTTTGATTGGTAGAAGTTTAAGAGCCGTTGTTGACCTCAAAGAAATGGGAGAATGTCAGATAACGGTTGATTGTGATGTAATTCAAGCAGATGGAGGGACAAGAACCGCTTCTATTACCGGCGGTTTTGTCGCAGTTTATGATGCATTACAACAATCCGTGGATAATGGTTTCTTAAAAAGAACCCCTGTGATTGATATATGTTCAGCCGTGAGTGTGGGTTTGGTAAATGGTGAATACCTTTTAGATTTAGATTACAATGAAGATGCGCAGGCTACTGTAGATATGAATATAGTCATGAACTCAAAAAAAGAATTGATTGAAATTCAGGGATGTGGGGAGCATGGTATTTTTACAAGGAAACAATTAAATGACCTTGTAGATCTCGCAGAACAGGGAATACAGCAAATTATTGAGATACAAAAGAAGGCGATTGGTTGGAATGAATAAAAAAAATATTCTTGTTCTTGCCACAGGAAATAGAAATAAGTATAAAGAAATTATAGAAATAATGGATTTGCCAGAATGGGATATAAAGTTCTTGAAAGATTTTCCCGGTGTGTCTATTCCAGAAGAAACAGGCACTACTTATGAAGAGAATGCACTAATAAAAGCAAGATCTTGTGCAGACCTACTTAAATATCCATCCTTATCAGACGATTCTGGATTGGAAGTAGATATTCTGGAAGGAAGACCTGGGGTATACTCTTCAAGTTATGGAGGTGTTGAAGGAGATTCGGAAAGAAATATACAAAGACTGCTAAGTGAGATGGAAGGAATACCATGGCATGAAAGGACAGCTCGGTTTATTTGTTGTGCTATGCTTGTGCTACCCAATGGTTTTACGCATTGTGAAAAAGGGATTGTTGAAGGGCATATAGCAATAGAGCCTTATGGAAAAAATGGCTTCGGCTATGACCCTGTATTTGTTCCGTTGGGTTATGAAAATACATTTGCTGAAATTCCGCCAGAGGAAAAGAATAAGATAAGTCATAGAGCATTGGCTTTTCAAAAGATGGCAGCGTTTTTAAGGGGTTTTGATTATGTTAATTGTTCAACCGAATGATAGCGGCATTCAAAAGGCTGTTATAGCCTTGAATAACAATGAAATTGTTGCTTATCCTACAGAAACAGTTTATGGTCTTGCAGTCAATCCCTTTTCTGAAGAAGCAGTCGAAAAACTTTTCCAATTGAAAGGTAGGGAAGAGAATAAACCTATTTTGTTAGTGATTGGTAACTTGAAACAATTAGATGAAGTTGTTATTTCAGTTTCTGAAAAGGCAAAAATATGTATAGAAAAATTCTGGCCTGGACCGCTTTCTTTAGTATTACCATCCGTATCTAATCTTCCCAATAAACTTACTGCAGGAAAAGGGAAAATTTGTGTTCGCTGGACTTCACATCCTATTGCTCAAAAATTAGCATTGGAATTTGGTCATGCTATAACATCTACTTCAGCAAATCGCTCAGGGGAATCTCCAGCACGAAATGTTTTAGAATTACCTTCTGATAATATTTCAATAGCGATAGAAGACATCTCAACAAGTTCTTCTGAAGTATCTACTGTATTTGACCCTGATACAGGAGAAATATTCCGAGAAGGGGTTATTAAAAAAAGTCAACTACAACAGGTTTTAAACTTATAAGTATAAATAGGAAAATAAAAATGAAAATTGGAATTGGTTGTGACCATGCAGGTTATGAAGGACCTCCTCCATTGTATAAACCATCAATAATTGATTACCTTAAAGGTAAAGGGCTTGAACTAATTGATTATGGGACATTTGGACCTGAATCGGTAGATTATCCCGATTATGCAAAAGCACTTTGTGAAGGTTTATTAAAAGGTGAAATAGAGAGAGGCATTCTAATATGTGGAACAGGTTTGGGTGTTTCTATGAGTGCCAACCGTTTCCCGGGCATCCGTGCAACGGTATGCACAACCCCTTTAATGGCACAGTTAGCCCGAACACATAATAATTCAAATGTCCTTTGTTTAGGCCGAAGAATATTAACCTTAGAACAATGTTATGAAATAATTGATATTTGGCTTAATACACCTTTTTCGGGTGAAGAACGGCATCAAAGAAGAATAGAAAAAATGGATAAATTAGGGGAATTACAATGTTAAGAGAAGAACAACTTATCCCAAAAAAAATAGTTGAGGAACTGGACAAGTATATCATTGGTCAAGATGAAGCAAAAAAGAAAGTAGCAATAGCACTCCGAAATCGCTGGCGGAGGCAAAGAATAACCTCAGACTTAAAAGAGGATATAATTCCCAAAAATATCATTATGATAGGTCCAACAGGTGTTGGGAAAACAGAAATAGCCCGCCGTTTAGCAAAACTTGTGAACGCCCCTTTTATTAAGGTAGAAGCATCCCGTTTTACAGAAGTAGGATATGTAGGCAGAGATTGTGAATCTATGGTACGGGAGTTAGTAGATGTCGCGGTAAATATGGTTAAAGAAGAAGTAAAAGAACAGAAAAAGGAAGAAGCACAAAAAATTGTAGAAGAAAAAATATTAGAACTCCTTTTGCCCAAACAACCAAAAACAGAGGATGGATATAAACCCTTTGACCCTTCGCAAGGGGATGAAAAACCTGCACTTGTTAATAAAGACGACTCATTCCAAAAGGCAAAAGAGATATTAAGAGAACGATTAAAACAAGGATTGCTTGAAGATAAGGAAGTAGAAATAGATATAAAAGACTCAAAAGGTATGCCTTTAATGCAGGTTTTTTCAGGGTCAAGTTTTGAAGAAATGGAAATAACTTTGCAAGACATGTTGGGTAAAATAATGCCCCAGTCTCCTAAAAAAAGAAAAGTTAAAATTAGCGAAGCAAGAAAAATATTAGAATCGGAAGTATTGCAAGATTTGATTGATTTAGAACAGGTTACCCGTGAAGCCATTGACCGTGTTCAGAATACAGGAATTATTTTCCTTGATGAAATAGACAAGATCGCTTCAAAAGGTTCTTCTACCCATGGACCGGATGTTTCACGGGAAGGGGTTCAAAGAGATATATTACCTATTGTTGAAGGTAGCACAGTGTTGACCAAATATGGTACTGTTCGGACTGACCATATTCTATTTATTGCGGCAGGTGCTTTTCACATGACAAAAGTTTCGGATTTAATTCCAGAACTTCAAGGAAGATTTCCCATTCGAGTAGAACTGAAAAGTCTAAGTAAAGATGATTTCAAACGAATACTAACGGAACCTAAAAATTCTTTAATTCGACAATACACAGAACTAATAAAAACAGAACAAATCGAAATTCAATTCTTAGATGATGCTATTGATTGTATGGCAGAGTATTGCGAAAAAATTAATCAAGAAACAGAAGACATTGGAGCCCGAAGATTGCATACTATTATGGAAGTAGTACTCGAAGATATTATGTTTGATGTTCAGAAATATGAAGCGAAAGTGATTTCTATTGACAGAAATTGGGTAGATGAAAAATTAAAATTAGTAGTAGAAAATCGAGATTTATCAAAATACATTCTCTAATAAAAAATACTTTAAAAATGAAAACATAATGCTCTATCTAAAACAATTAGTAAAATTTGGTTTGTCGTTTGCTGGAATTATAAGGAAGGAAGATTTCGTCCCATATTCTTTGGAAATTTGTAGTTCAGAACGATTGCTGTCAATCTTAAATCAAAATGATATACAACCTCAAACAATATGTAGGGTAAAACAGGAACATTCGAATAATATATATATTGTTAAAAATCAACAAGAAACAAATTCAATACTTGCAGATGGGATTATAACTCACATTCCCAATGTGGCTTTATGTATATCCGTAGCGGATTGTGTCCCTGTATTTCTTTTTGATAAAAATAAGCAAGTATTGGGAGTAATACATGCTGGAAGAGAGGGGACGAGAAAAAAGATAGTTCAAAAAGCGTTGGAAAGATTTAATCAAGAATTCAAATCAAATACGAGTGATATAGTGGTTTTGATAGGTCCTTCAATAGGACCGTGTTGCTATCATTTGCCAGAGGAATTATTACATCAGTGTTTTAATGAAGGTTTAGTAACAACAGATAGGAAAACCCTTGATTTATGGAAATCGAATGAAAAACAATTAGTGGAATATGGGGTAGAAGAAAAGAACTTATTTGTTTTAGGTGAATGTACATGTTGTAATGAAAACTATTTTTCCTATAGAAGAGGGGATAAAAAATTAAGGAATTACGCCATAGGTATGATTTAAAATTATTGAAAGAATAAGTTGTTTTGTGATAAACTTATATGTCATTAGAGAAACAAGAGAGTGGGTGAAAAACCCACTCTTTCTTATTATAAACACATAAATATAAACAGGAGTATGAAATGTCCACAAAAGAAAAATTACATAATTTGTGGATATTGTTGGAACCTTATGTAGCAGAACAAGGTTTCGAACTTATAGAATTGGAGTTCGGTACCTTTGGGCGTTCTCCTGTTTTACGGGTGTTTATTGAAAGTTCAGAACATCCGATAACATTGGATGATTGCACAGCAGTTTCACGAGTTTTGAGTAATGTTTTAGATACTGTTGAGATGGGAGAAGATTCGTATATATTGGAAGTATCGTCTCCCGGTTTTGACCGTCCTATAAGACGAGAAAAAGATTTTATTCGTTTTTCAGGCGAATCCGTTCGAATTCAAACAGATTTGCCTGTGAACGGTCGTAAAAATTTCAAAGGAATACTGCAAGGTATTGAAAATGAAATGGTTTTGGTTAATGTCAATGGTGAGATATTCCGGATACATTTAGAAAATCTTAAACATGCCAATTTAATTCGTTAAAAGATAATAAAGAAAAAGGAGAAAAAACAGTTGAATCAGGAACTTAAAATAATACTTGACCAACTGGAGTTGGAAAAGAATATAGACCGCAACTCGCTTCTGGAAGCTATACGGAGTGCTATAGAAGCCGCTGCAAGAAAAGAAATCGGACAGAAATCCAAAGTTGTCGTTGAACTTGTTCCAGATACCTTAGAGTTTAAAGTTTTTGAAATCAGAACTGTCGTAGAAAAAGTTGAAGAGCCTGCTACTCAAATTTCATTAGAAGAAGCACTTAAACTTAATCCAGATGTAATCGTAGGAAATCATCTTAAAGTCCCAACAGAGTTGTCTGGTTTTCGTAGAATTGCCGCCCAGTCTGCAAAAAATGTAATAATTCAGAAGATAAAGGATGCAGAGAAAGAACATGTTTTTTCAGAGTTTAAGCAAAGGGAAGGGGACCTTGTTACTGGGTCCGTAAAAAAAATTAACAAAGGAGATATTATCGTATCCTTAGGAAAAGCAGAGGCAATTCTTCCCGCAAAAGAACAAACACCGGGGGAGATTTATCGTCCCAATGATAGAATAAAGGCTTATATATTAAAAGTGGAGAAGAAAGATAAAAACCAAAAAGGACCCATTATAATTTTATCAAGAGCCACACCCAATTTAGTCCGCAGTTTATTTGAAAGTGAAGTTCCAGAAATATACGAGGGGATTGTTGAAATTAAAGCAGTAGCAAGAGACCCCGGGAGAAGGAGTAAAATTGCTGTAATATCCCATGACCCTACTGTAGACCCAATCGGGGCATGTGTAGGGCTCAAAGGAGCGAGAGTTCGAGCAGTTGTGGAAGAACTTGGTGGAGAAAAAATTGATATTATAGAATGGAGCGATAATCCAGCGGAACTTTGTGCTCGTGCGCTTAGTCCTGCAGATATTGTAGAGGTGTCTATAGATAAACAAAAGAAATTAATAACTGTTGTAGTACCCCATGACCAATTATCGTTAGCAATTGGAAAACAAGGACAAAATGCAAGATTAACATCCCGTATAGTTGGTTGGAATATAGATATAAAAGCGGAACAAGTTTCTAACCAGGGTGATTCTGAAGAAAAAGAATGATAAGGTAAAAGGGACTATGTTCCTGGAGGTTTATAATTAATGCCGACATTAAGATATTTATCAGAGAAAAATAAATTAAAGATGGGTTTGGAAAAAGCACAAATAATCTGTAAAGAGTTATTTGGATTTGATTCTATAGATAAAGATTTAACAGATGAAGAGGCGGATACAATACTGGGAATTGATGATGGAGACTTGGATTTTGAAGAAGAGAAAAAGAAAAGAGAAGAGGAAGAAGCAAAAAAGAAGAAGAAAGAGGCAAAATCTGTAAAGAGGACGAAGAAGACAGAGAAAGAAGAAGAGACGGAAGAAAAAGAAGTAAAGGCAGAAAAGAAATCGAGAGCAAAATCAAAGAAAGTTAAAGAGGAAGTAGAAACTGTAGAATCTGTGGAGATTGTAACAAAAGAAGAGGAAAAGGTAGAAAAGAAAAAGGGAACGAGAAAGAAAAAAACGGAGGGGGAAGAACAAAAAGAAATTGAAACTCAAGAAATACAAAAACCAAAATCACGCAAGAAAAAAGCAACCGAAAAAATTGACGAAGAAAGTGTTGCCCCTGTTATATTAGCAACGGAAAAGAAAGAAGAAGTTGAAGATGTAAAAACAAAAGAAACAGATATAAAAGACATAACAACAAAACATCCAGAGAAAAAAGGAAAAACACCCGAAACCGCTGTGGAAACAAAACCCACACATCTTGCTGAAATAATCCGTGAGGATGAAGTTGTTAAAAAGCCATTGAAAGAAGAAGAAAAGAAAAAAAAGAAATCAAAAGAACAAAGCATTGGAATTAGTATAGGTGCAGCTGTAGAAGAGGAAGAACCTGTTGTTGAAATAGTACTTTCTGATGGAACAAGAGCTCGTATTGATGATATTGATTTTGAGCAAAAATTATTAGTAAGTCAATCCACAGAAGATATAGCGGCTGAAGAGGAAGAAGTTATAGATGAAGGGGATGAGTATGAACTTGATTGGCGTAAAAAGCATAAAAAACCGTTAAAACATCCACCAGTACCAGACCCGGATGTAGTAGCAAAAGTAAAGAGAGAATCGGAAGAACGATTACGGAAGAAAAAAGAAAAGAATAAGGGAAAAAATGTAGTTGTAATAGACAAAGAGACTTTATTTGGTAGAAAAGATGAACGAAAAGGGAAATTCGATAAAAAAGATAAAAAGAAAGGGAAATTTGTAAGACACGAAACAGCAGTGGATGATGAGACAATGTTAAAAGAGGCAGCCGCAGCAGTAAAAGAATTTGAAACTTTTGGTTCATCTCTACATCTAAAGAAGAAAAAAAAGAGAAAGGAAAAAACTTCATCATTTGATGAAAGTATGGAAAAACTTGAAGTTCCTGTTATCGAAGTTTCCGGTCCCATGACTGTAGAAAATGTTGCACAGTTGTTAGAGGTATCTCCATCAGATATTATTATGGACCTGATGGACTTAAATATAATGGCAAATAAAAATCAGTTAATTGACCTGGACACTATCCGTTTTATTACCCAAAAATACGGCGTAGAAGTGCAATTGGTAATTCCAGAGGAAGAAGAGGTTTTATTAGAAGAACCTGATAATCCGGAAGATTTAGTTCCTCGAGCCCCAGTTATAACTGTAATGGGACATGTGGACCACGGAAAAACATCATTATTGGATAGAGTCCGTTCCTCCAATGTGGTTGCTACAGAATCCGGAGGTATTACACAACATATCGCCGCTTATGAGGTTCAAACATCCAGCGGAAAAGTTGTATTTCTTGATACTCCGGGGCATGAAGCCTTTACACAAATGCGAGCAAGAGGTGCAAAAATAACAGATATTGTAGTTCTGGTTGTTGCAGCAGATGATGGAGTTCAACCTCAAACAATAGAAGCCATTGACCATGCAAAAGCAGCCGAAGTCCCGATTATAGTTGCTATAAATAAATGTGATAAACCCGATGCTCAACCTGACCGTGTGCGTCAGGAATTAATTGCATACGACCTCGTAGATGAGGCATGGGGCGGAAAAACAATAATGAAAAATATTTCTGCCAAAACAGGCGAAGGGGTAAACGAACTTCTTGAACTTATTATTTTGCAGTCTCAAATGATGGAACTCAAAGCAAATCCGAAGAAAAGAGCGAGAGGTTCTGTTATCGAAGCGGAGATAAGTCGTGGTTTCGGACCCGTAGCCTGGGTATTAGTTCAAAATGGAACTTTGCATGTTGGGGATGTGTGCCTTGTTGGAAGCACATGGGGAAAAATACGAGCCATGTTCAATTCACAACAAGAACCTATCCGTGAAGCACTTCCATCTACACCTGTTTTAATATCCGGATTGGAATCACTCCCAGAAGCAGGGGATACTTTTGTTATTGTAGAAGATGATAGAAAAGCGAGATTAATTGCTGAAAAAAGACAAGAGATTAAAAAATTCCAGACAGGTGAGGCTGCCAAAATTATTACTCTGGAAGATTTCCATTCACTGGTAGAATCTGGTGAACAAAAGAAACTGAATATTCTTATCAAAGCCGATGTGCAGGGTTCTGCAGATGTCTTGAAATCAAGTTTATCAGGATTAGGTAATGAAGAAGTTGGAGTAGAAATTATTCGTTCCAGTGTAGGGGAAGTGAATGAGTCCGATATTCTGTTAGCTCAGGTAAGCAAAGCAATTATAATAACTTTCCATGTGGGGATAAATCCCCGTGCTCAAAAATTAGCCGAAGAAACAGGCGTGGAGATACGCAAGTATGAGGTTATTTATGACATCATTGAAGATGTAAGGAAAGCATTATCGGGGCTTTTAAAGCCTATCGTTAACGAAGTCGTAATTGGACATGCAGAGATTCGGAAAGTATTCCGCTCTTCTTCCTTCGGTAATATTGCAGGTTGCTTCCAGCTGGATGGCACAACCGTTCGAGGTGCTTTGGCTCGTGTTATTCGTGAAGGCAATGTTTTATGCGAAGATAAAATTGGCTCCTTGAAGAGAAATAAAGATGATGTTCGTGAAGTTTCTGCAGGTTTTGAATGTGGAATAAAATTAGAGAAATTTGAAGATATAAGAGAAGGTGATATTATTGAGGTATACCGATTAGAAGAAGTAAAGCCTTCTTTAAACTAAATTTAGATAACTAAAAATTAAACAGAGGAGATTAGATTTGGGGTAGCAATTGGTATATTGCATTTGGATTTTTTTATACACGGCGCAAGGTCTCTGAAAGAGAAACGGCGTGTTGTAAAAAGTTTAATCAGTCAAATACGAAATAAATTCAATTGCTCTATAGCAGAGACAGATTATCTTGATTTATGGCAAAGAGTCCATATAACAGTTTGTGTAGTTTCAAATGAAAATAAATTTACGAATACCCAGTTAAATGAAATTGCAAAGTATGCTGCAACTCATGCTGAAGCAGAAATGCTGGATTATAGGATTGAGATGTTATGACACCCAAAGGAAGAACTGAACGAGTAGCCGAATATATTCGAGAAGAAATTGCAAAACTTTTAATTGATGGAATAAAAGACCCCCGATTAGGTTTTGTTTCCGTAATGGGGGTAAAAATGTCTAAAGATTTACGATATGCCAATGTGTATGTAAGCCTCTATGGAGACGAAAAACAACGGAAAAGTTCTCTGGTTGCCCTACAAAATTCAGCAGGTTGGGTAAAAGCCATGATTGCCCAAAATCTTCACATGAGGTATATTCCCGATATACGATTTTTCCCGGATGACAGTTTGGATAGAGTTTATGCAATGGAAGAAGTTTTTAGTATGATTCACCAGAAAAAAACAGAACAACCTTTTATAAAATTAGACTTACCCACAATAATTGAAGAAATAAAATCTGCAGAACGCATTATGATTACTACCCATGAAAGACCGGATGGAGATGCCTTAGGGAGTCTTATAGGGCTTTGGTATTGGTTAGAATCGCAAGGGAAAAATCAGATAATCCCATTAATAGAAAAACCTATCCCTAAAATGTACTCTTTCCTCCCCAAAGCAGATAAAGTATATTATTTAGATGATGAAAAACTTCCACGGATTGATGTTGATACTGTTATTATCGTAGATGTTGCGTCATTAGAAAGAATTGGAGAGGTTGCTGAGAAGGTTCAAACAAAGCATAAAGTATTGGTCATTGACCACCATGAGACATTAGAAGATAATGGTTTAATGGGTTTTGCAGACCCTACTTATGCGGCTTGTGGTGAAATTATCGCAGAACTATTTTTCAATACGGAGACACCTTTTACAGAAGAGTCGGCAATATGTCTATATGTAGCACAGGCAACAGATACAGGAGGATATAGATTTTCTAATACAAATGCTCGTTCCCATCGGATTGCTTCCTACCTTATGGAAACACAATTTGACCTTGAAGAAATAAATGAAAAAATATTTGATACAATGACCATTCCTCAATTTGAACTACTAAAGAGAATGTTAAGTCGAACAAAATTGGAAGTCCGTGGAAAAGTTTCTTACAGCTGTTTAACACAAAAAGATTTCGAACAAATTGGTGCAACAGTAGAAGATTGTCATAATTTAGTAAATAACTTAAGAAATATAGAAGGCGTTTCTGTAGGTATTTTGTTTACAGAGATAAATTCCGAAAAGACAAAAATTAGCATTCGTTCCCGAAAAGATTTCCATGCTGGAGAATTTCTAACTCAATACGGAGGAGGTGGACATCGTTGCGCAGCAGGTGGAACCTTAAATATGCCAATAGAAAGAGCAAAAGAAGAAATATTGCGGGCAATTGAAAGAGAAATAAATGATGAGAATTAATAGGGCGGACATGGATGGAATTTTACTAATAGACAAACCTTCGGGAATAACCTCTCACGATGTTGTAGATTACATAAGAAAAAAAACGGGGATAAAAAGGATTGGTCATACAGGAACATTAGACCCCAATGCCACAGGACTGCTTATTTTATGTTTAGGTAAAGCAACAAAACTATCGGAATATTTTGTCGCATTAGATAAGACTTATGAAGGGAAAATGCGATTAGGTATAATTACAGATTCACATGATATTGATGGAAATATACTACAAGAAAATCCGTGGACGGGTATAACAGAAAATAAAATAAAAAAATACATTTCTGGGTTTATAGGAGAGATAGAACAAGTTCCGCCTATGGTCAGTGCCATAAAAGTAGGTGGAAAAAGATTATACAAAATAGCAAGGGAAGGCTTAACCATAGAAAGAGAAGCAAGGAAGATTAATGTTTATGAGTTTTCAGTACTAAAAACAGAGTTGCCCGATATATGGTTTCGAGTGTCATGTTCCAGAGGAACTTATGTGCGGACTTTATGCCATGATTTAGGGCAAAAGATAGGATGTGGGGCAGTTCTTACAGAACTTCAACGAACAAAGATTGGAAACTATAGTGTTGATAATGCAGTCCCTCTTGAAAAACTTGAAACAAAAGAAGAGATTCAAAAACGACTCATAAGTATAGAACAATCTCTCGATTTACCGCGTACTATACTTTCCTCATTCGGAGAAAATTTATTCATTCATGGGAACAAAGTTCAATCAGACGAAATTTTAGAAATGAACGAAGGAACTAAAGAACTTGTTCAGGTGTTTAATAAACAAGGTATGTTTTTAGGAATAGCAAGTGTTACAAAAACAGCCGTAGGTCCTTCCCTTGTCCCCAAAAAAGTATTTAGTTAAATAGAAATAATATGAGAATCATTAAAGATATACGAAAAACAAAAATAAACGATGATAATGTTGTTTTAACAATTGGCAGTTTTGATGGTGTTCATTTAGGGCATATTGAAATAATAAAGGAAGTAGTATCTTTAGCCCATATAAATCATGGAACTCCATGTGTTATGGTGCTTCGTCCCCATCCACGAACTTATTTTTCTCCGGATCTCCCCTTAAAAATACTTACCAATGAGGAAAAACAACAAAGTTTATTTAGACAAAACGGAATTAAAATTACAACTATTCTTCCATTTAACCATGAAACAGCTAATTTATTACCCGAAGAGTTTATAACAAAAATCCTCCTTAACTTCGAACATCTTTATGCAGTCGTGGTTGGACATGATTTTAGATTTGGCAAAAATGCAGAAGGTGATTTTGATTTACTTAAAAAATATGGGAAGAAATACGGTTTTAAGGTAAAACAAATTCCACCCTTAATTATTCAGGGAGAAAGAGTGAGTAGTTCTCTTATTAGAGAACTGGTGTTGGATGGAGAAATGGAAAAAATAGTTGATTATTTGGGGAGAAGGTATTCCCTTTCAGGAAGAGTTATTAAAGGAAGGGGAATAGGTCAGCAATTAGGCTTTCCCACAGCAAATATTTCACCGTTTCATAGTGCCGTTCCTCCACATGGTGTTTATTCTGCAGAATGTATACTTGAAGATGGAAGGATTTTCCCTGCAGCAGTAAATATCGGGATTGCTCCTACCATCCGACAGCAAGATTTTGCCATTGAAGCCCATATTATTGATTTTAATGAAGAGATATTAGAACAAAAAATAGAAATCGTTTTTCACAAACATATAAGACCCGAAAAGAAATTTTCAAGTAGAGAAGAACTTATTCATGCTATACGGGAAGATGTAGAATATATTAAACAATATTTCAATAAGAATAAGAATTCTATAAAACCATAAAAGCAATGGAATAGTCTTTATACAAAACATCGAACAAAAAAGACCATGAAAAGACTAAATCTAATCATATACTCATTTAATATATCGCTTAGTTTATTTATATGTATAATTATTGCTCTGTCCTTATCTTCCTGTTCTAAAGATAGATATAAAAAATCAGCCGATAAAGAAACACTACAGATAATCAAAACAAAAAGCGAAGAAGTCCCGGGTATGTTAAAGGAATTTAACATAGAAGCAAAACAAGATTATAACCCATTAGAAAATCTACCCATATATATAGAAACAGATGAAGCCTTCGGAGCAAGTAAAAATCAAGGTCAGGAATATTACCTGATTTCACTTGAAAAAGCCCTTGAAATAGCAATGAATTGCAGTAGAGAATATCTAACTCGAAAAGAAACATTATATCTTTCTGCATTGAATTTGACTTTAGAACGGTATAAATATACTCCTATATTTTCAAATAGAAATAAAGTTACTATTACCCAACAAACTTACGATAAGAATGTCCCTTCTGATTATACCCGTGCTTTAAACGCATTCGAATCTTCAATACCTAATATCCAATCTCTTACGGGAACATCCGCACAATTGTTAAGACAGTATCATCAAATATTAGAACAAGCGGGAGATGTTGCCGGATGGACAAAGCCCGATGTTGAGATCATAGACAAACAATCAGCAAAAGGCTCTTTACAAACAGGTGTATCAATGTTGTTATTAGGTGGAGGAAGATTGGCTTTACAACTGACAAACAATTTCTTCCGATTTATAAACGGAGATGCCAATGAAGAAGCAGGAAGTGTCTTATCAGCTTCATTTACTCAGCCCTTGTGGAGAGGAAGAGGTAGAAAAATTTCCGCGGAGCGATTAACACAAGCAGAAAGGGATGTTTTGTATGATTTACGCGATTTTACCCGATATCGTCAGGAGTTTGTAGTCCGTATATGCAAAGCATACTATTCCGTCTTAGAACAACGAGATATTGTAAAAAATAACTATCAGAGTTATTTAAATTTCAAAGCGAGTTATGACCGTGAAAATGCTTTTGCACAGGAAGGCAGAAAGACTTTAACAGAAATAGGTCGTATTCAACAGGCATTATTGAGTTCTGAGGACACATGGATAAATTCATTAAGAAGATATAAAGAATCATTAGACGAATTTAAAATATCCATTGGTTTATCTACAGACAGTCATGTAATGCTTGACCCTAAGGAATTAGTAAAATTAAAAGAAGAAGGATTAAAACATCCCCAAATTACCGATGATGAAGCGGTAAAGGTTGCGTTGGTTACACGCTTAGAAATATACACACAGAAAGATGTTGTGGAAGATGCAGAAAGAAAGATTAAAATTGCAGAAAACGCCTTAAAACCTGGTGTTGACTTATTTTTAGAAGGGACAGTAACCAATCAAGGAAAAACCAATTTTGAAGATTTAGATTTTCGAAGAGGTGTTTATAGTGGTGGGCTAAATCTCGATTTGCCTCTGAACCAGAAAGAAGAAAGAAATGCTTACCGAACTGCTTTGATAAATTATGAAAGAGTAAAGCGGCAATTATCCTTGAAAGAAGACGAAGTAAAACTTGATGTCAGAACATCATGGAGAAATCTTGAACAAGCAAGAAGAAATTATGAAATAGCCCAAAAAAGTGTTGAATTGAGTCAACGCCGTGTAGAAGAACAAAATCTACTTGCTGAATTGGGTAGAGCAACGGCATTAGATTTGGTAGATGCTCAGAATGATTTAACGAAAGCACAAAATAATTTAACCTCTGCAATAATAGCCCACAACATAGCCCGTCTTGAATTCTGGAAAAATATTGGAATTTTATACATTAAACCAGACGGTAAGTGGGAGGAGATAAAAGATGTTAAATAATGTAAAAAGTAAAAGAAAAAAATACCTATGGCTTGCTGTTTTATTAGGGATTACAATAGTAACTTTGTATCCTCTTTTCAAAAGAACCTTCAACAAACCTCAAACGAATATAAATGTAGTCTTTCCCGTTACTAAAGGCAATTTTGAAGTAACTATTTTAGAAGGTGGAAGTATAGAAGCAAAGGAATCCCTACAGATTAAATCAGAAGTTCAAGGAGAAACCAAAATATTAAGTATCGTAGAAGAGGGATATTATGTTACCCCGGAAGATGTTCAGGCGGGAAAGATATTGGTGGAGTTGGATGCAAAAAAATTATTGGACCAACAAACAGAACAGGAATTACGATTTCAGAATGCAAAAGCAAGTTTAGCCAATGCAGAAGAACAACATGAAATCCAGAAAAATCAAAATGAAATAGATATTCGGCAAAACGAATTGGCGGTCAAATTCGCTCGAATGGACATTGAAAAATATTTAGGTATTGATACAACAAATGAAATTATAAAGAAAATAGGGATAGATGAGGAAAGTATCCAAAAATTAATTCTTTTGGAAAAAGAAAGCAGAGATATAGAAAATGAAAAAAATGGAATAGAAAAAAAGAGGAAAAAGAACGAAAAAGAAAACAACACAGAGCAAAATCAAAATAATGATGTAGAAGTTTCTGATAAAAATAATGAGGATAGAGATGTAAATCTTGAAGCAGAAGATGAGAATAACTCTGCAAAACTACTCATTTCTTCAATAACTTCTGAAGGTATTGACTTTAAAAAATATGCAGATTCCGCATTATTAGGTGATGGTGTTGCACAACAAACCCTGCAAAAATATACAACAGATGTGATATTGGCAGAAGAGGATGTAAAACTATCTCAGAAAAAGTTAGAAGGAACACGAAGATTATTTGAAAAAGCCTTTGTAACACAAACAGACCTTGAAACCGATGAATTAACATTAAAAAGAAAACAGGTAGCCTTAGAACAATCGAATACCAATAAATCTCTTTTTATCCAATATGAATTTCCTAAACAAGCAGAGAGACTTGTTTCTGAGTATATTGAAGCAGTTTGGAAATACATTCGAATACAAAAACTTGCAAAGTCACGCTTAGCACAAACTGAAGCCAATTTAAATTCAGCAAAAGCTCAATTTGCTCTTGAGTCCCGCAAAAAAAGAGAACTTGAAGAACAAATTGAAAAATGTACCATAAGGGCAACAAAACCGGGATTGGTCGTATATGGCGGGGAGGAAGACCGTTTTATGCAAGAACGAATACAAGAAGGCACTTCTGTACGAGAACGGCAAATTATAATCACAATACCCGATACTTCTGTAATGCAGGTGCGCTCAAAAATACACGAATCAAATATAAAAAGAGTGAAACAGGGGCAGAAGGTGCGAATCCGCGTGGATGCTTTTCCCGATGAATTATTAACTGGAACAGTTGAAAAAGTGGCAGTTTTACCCAACGCCCAGAATAGATGGCTGAATCCTGATTTAAAAGTATACGATACATTCATAATTATAGATGGAACGCATTCCTGGTTAAAACCCGGTATGACTGCTCAAGTAGAAATACAGGTAGCGGAACTGAAAGATGTGCTATATGTCCCATTACAAAGTGTCTTTAATATTGATAATCAGCAGGTCTGCTATGTGCAAAAGGGAAATGAAATAGAAATGAGAATTGTAAAAACGGGGGAATTTAATGAATCTTTTATTGAAGTAAAAGAAGGATTAAAAGAAGGCGAAAAGGTCCTTTTATATACACCAGGCCAATCAATTCCTGCAAGAACAGAAGAAAATTAAGGAATATTAAGAAAGGATAACATTGAATAATTGTGTAATAAAATTAGAAGATTTGAAAAAAAATTATAAAATGGGGAGTGTTGACATTTATGCTTTAAGAGGGATAAATATGGAAATATTGGAAGGCGAATTTGTATCTATTATGGGACCTTCTGGATGTGGAAAGTCAACATTATTGAATGTTTTGGGCTGTTTGGACAAGCCTACAGAAGGTAAGTATTACTTGAATGGTTGTGATATTTCGTTACTGGATGATGATACTTTATCGGATATGCGATGTAACTATCTTGGTTTTGTTTTTCAATCCTACAATCTTATTCCACAATTGTCTGTAGTCGAAAATATAGAAATACCTCTTTATTATCAGGGTGTTTCACCTAATGAGAGTAGGAAGAAAGCAATTGAAATAGCATCTCGTGTGGGGTTGGCAGAACGCTTATATCATAAACCCACGGAACTATCCGGTGGACAACAACAAAGAGTAGGTATTGCCCGTGCTTTAGTAAATAATCCATTAGTTATTCTTGCAGATGAACCCACAGGGAATCTGGACTCAAAATCAGGAAAAGAAATTATGGATATTTTTATTGAACTTCATACACAGGGAAAAACAATTATCATGGTAACCCATGATGAAAATATAGCTCGATATGGAGAAAGAATAATCCGCTTAAAAGATGGTTTAATCGAGAAAGATGAACGGGTGCTATCAAAAATAGGCGCCACAACATAAAAGAAAAAAATGTTAAATTTCCTATCAATATATCGCTGGATACGAATAATTAAGATGGGCTTTAAAAGTCTGTGGTTACATAGACTACGCTCCTTATTAACCATGTTGGGAATAGTATTCGGTGTCGCTTCTGTAATTGCTATGTTAGCAGTTGGCGAAGGGGCAAGCCAGGTAGCACAAGAACAAATTCGAAGGTTAGGTAGCAAGAATATCATTGTGCGTAGTGTAAAACCTGCATTAGAACAAAAAGCCACGGGACAACGGAGCCGTGCTATTGAATATGGGATAACATGGGAAGATGCCACAAGAATACGCTCTTCTATTCCTGATGTGGAAGTTTTGGTTCCTAATAGAATTATTCGCGATGTTGTTTGGAATACTCAATGGAGGGTAGATGGACAAATTGTAGGTACAGTAAGTTGGTATCCTGAAATGCGACAGTTAAGAATTATAGAGGGACGATATTTTACTGAGCCAGAAGTTGCAGGTATAAAAAATGTATGTGTCTTATCAATAAATACAATAACGGATTTGTTCCCCAATGGGAGCCCTGTGGGTAAAAGTGTTCGCATTGGATCAGATTATTATAAAGTAATTGGAATTATAGAAGATGAGGGAGGTATTGGAACAGCGTCTCAATCACAAAATTTCCTTGTGCAAACTTCAGAAACTAAAAATACAACAGAGAGAAGAAGTGAAAATCTGTCTTATCAAGGGAAAATGGGAAAGAGGGATGAAGGGAAAGGACCTGGGGCTACACCTCAATATCGAATTTACATTCCAATTACCGCCGCACAAAAGAGATTTGGTGAAACATTAGTCCGAAGAACCACAGGGACATTTGAGGCAGAAAGGGTTGAATTACATGAATTGATTGTTATGGTAAATATGGAAAATAGAGTGGAAGAGGTTGCAAGGGTTGTAGATAGTATCTTGCAAAAATACCACAAGCAAAGGGATTATGAATTAACAATACCTTTAGAATTATTACGACAAGCAGAGCGAACCAAACAAATTTTCAACCTCGTTTTAGGAACAATTGCAGGAATATCATTATTAGTCGGTGGTATAGGAATAATGAATATTATGCTTGCTACCGTTACGGAAAGAACTCGAGAAATAGGTATTCGTAGAGCATTAGGAGCAAGAAAAAGAGATATTATTCTCCAGTTCCTTGTAGAGACAATTATTATGTCAGGAACAGGGGGACTTATGGGAATTGGATTAGGTTTATTTATCCCTTATTTGATAACATATTTCGCCTCTATGCCTACTATTATTCGTTTATGGAGTCCTTTAGTGGCGTTTGGTATATCTGCAGGTATTGGTATTATTTTTGGGATATATCCAGCCCTTCGCGCTGCAAATATGGATCCTGTTGAAGCACTTAGACACGAATAAACTAAATTAGCACTTTAACCCTCCTTTATATATAATTAGTAAGTAAAATAAATTGTTAGAAAGCAGTTAATATGTTCCCAGAGGATATCGAAATAAGAGGCGCAAAGACACAAAGGGAAGTAGATGAAGCCATCCAATTAATGGCAAGTATATCCCGACAAGATTTTTTTGTTGCCAATGATTGGCTGGTAAATATTGGTGCGAAATACCCAAACTTCCAGAATGAACATATTCGCATAGCCATATATAACGGAAAGATCATTTCCGCATTAAGAATTACCACCGATATAATTCGTATAGGCGAAGCAAGATTAAAAATGGGTGGAATCGGTTGGGTTTCTACCGCAGGACATTTTAGAAATAAAGGCATTGCCAGTAAATTAATTCAAAATGCCGTTCAATATATGAAAGCCAACGCCTATCATGTCTCCATGCTCTTTGGTATCCCTAATTTCTATCATCGTTTTGGTTTCGCAACTACATTGCCCGAATATTACATAAACATAACAACAAAAGAAGTTTTGAATATCCAACCTGTTCCACATAAAGTCCGAAAAATAAAGCCTGGGGACATTCTTTTATTGCGAAAAATTCATAATGAAAATGATGAAGATATTGCATGTTCATTAATAAGGACACAGGCACACTTTGCAGTTAAATGGATAGAATGGGAAAATGGAAAAACAATAATAGACATGAATGGAAAAATATTAGGATATTTTTTACCCAGGAAAAATGATAGCGATACACTATTTATACAAGAAATTGGGTCAACGGATATAGAGTCATCGAAAGCAGTGCTATACGCTATTGGTAAATTGGCAGAAAAGGAAAAGGTAGGAAAAATACAAATTGCATCTCCTCCATGTCACCCTCTTGCTCGTCTCTTAATTAAGCATTATTCTATTCAGGAAATTCACTATAAGAGAAATGAAGGTGGAATGATGGCTGTTGTGAACGAAGAAGAAACTTTAGAATGTATGATTCCCGAATGGGAAAAACAAATACAGCAGAAAACATTTATTCAACAAGATGATGAACTAACTCTACTTATTTCAGGTGCGCCTTATTGTATCCATTATCGTAAAGGCTCCATTAGTATCATTAAAAAATTAGGTAGAAACAAAATTTCGATGGATAAAGTGGATTTAGCCCAACTTTTAACAGGATATATATATGTTACAGATATTTTAGATAAAAAAAGATTTTCTATTTCCTCCGATGCAAGAAATTTCTTGATTGCAATATTTCCGAAAAGATTTCCGTATGTATGGCAAATGGACCGATTTTAATGAGGTAATATATGAAAATAAAACAAAATAGTATTAAATTTAGATTTATTGGCAACCTAATAGTCGTTTTTGTTTTTTTAACATTGCTTATTTCTATTTTACAGATATTTTTGATAAACAACCTTGTCATTAAGGCTTCCAATGAAAGAATAAAATTAAATATAAGGTCAGGTTGGTATTACTTTGAAGAAAAAAAACGGAAATTAGAAATTATTCTTGATTTTTTGCAACATCATATCCTCTTACAAAAGGGTAATATTGAAGTAATTTCAATGGATATGCAAAATCTGTTGTCAAAATATGCACAGAGCAAAGATATTGATTATCTCTGGGTAATTCCAACTGATATATACAAATCAGATGAAAATATATTTAAGGAAATAGAAAGTTTTTTTAGCAAGAAAAACCCTGAAAGTTCATCAGGATATATAAAAAAAGACTTCACAAAACTCACCGAGAAGATTCCATTTAGTTTTCAATCTGTAAAGAGTATCCCTGAGGGGAAACTTATCTCAATTTATTCTAACAGACGAATTCTTTTAGAGCATAATAAGGGAGAAAATAAAGAAGTAATTTTAATTGCGGGTAGTTGGTTAGACGGAGCCAACTATTTTGTGGATCAAATTCAAAATCTTGTGTTTGAAGATCGCTTTTATAAAGGACGAAGAGTCGGCACAGTAACCATTTTCAATGGTTCAAAACGAATTGCTACTACAGTATTATTGCCGGATGGACAGAGGGCTATCGGAACACAGGTATCCGAAGAGGTAAAAGAGCAAACCTTAATAAGAGGCATTCCGTGGATAGGAAGAGCCAAGGTCTTGGACAACTGGTACCTGGCTTGTTACGAACCTATACGCGATATACACGGAAACATTATTGGTATGTTATATATGGGCGAATTAGAAGCCCTAACGAAAGATACCCGAACATTTGTTGTATTTATAACCGTCGCAATTATTTTATTTACTATGTCTATCGCTCTGGTTGTTCGGTTGAAACAGACCACCCGATTATTAAAGCGAATTTATAAATTAAGAAACTCCGCTAACGAGTTTGCAAAAGGGAATTATTCTATAAGGGCAGAAGGAGATACTATTGGAGATGAAATATCCGAGTTGGTTGCAGTTTTTAATTCTATGTTAGAGACTATAGAGAAAGATAGAGAACAACTCATTAAACAGCAAGAACTAATTGAAGAAGCCAATGCAAACTACCTCGATATGTTAGGTTTTGTAACCCATGAACTACGAAATAGCTTGGGTTCCGCTCTCTTCAACATAGCCTCCTTAAAGGAAGGAGCATTCGGAGAAGTTTCCACAGAGGTAAAAGAAGGTCTTGACATTGTTGAAGATAGCCTGAAATACTTAAAAGAGATAACCAATAACTATCTGCAATTGTCTCGTTTGGAACAGGGGGATTTATATTTTGAAAAGCGAGAAGTGAATCTATTAAATGATGTGATCAATCCCATTTTGAGTGAAATGTCAAAACTACTGGAAGCAAAACATATAAATGTTATAAATGAAGTAACAGAAGAATTTACAATGCCTGCGGATATAAATTTAATGAGAGTTGTTTATGAAAATCTATTAGGAAATGCTATTAAATACGGTAAAGAAGGCGGAAATATTAAAATCTCTGCAACGCGGACAGATATGGGCAAAATTCAATTAATCGTTTGGAACGATGGTTCATCTATCGAACCCCAGGTAATAACTTCGCTATTTCATCGGTTCAGAAGATATGATACCAAAACTCCAGAAGGGAAAAAAGGAGCAGGTTTGGGCTTATTTATTGTAAGGCGAATAGTAGAATTACATGGGGGAGAAATTGCTGTCCAATCTACTCCAGAAAATGGAACTTCTTTTATTATAACTATCCCATTTTAATTTATATTTAAAATTATGGAAGTGTTTATTTTAAAAATAAAATTCCTGATTTATGTGAAATATAAATTGTAAAAGAGAATAAATAGTTATTTAAGATTTTGAGTTAGCATTTCTTTGATGTTGGCACAGGCTTTATCAATTAATTCTTCACCTGTTCCTGCGGGAACCCATGAAAACATAGGGTCGGCTCCGTATCCGCCTTCTTCAACGGCTTCTACTGTGGGGATATAAAGAGAATGCCCATTACAGTATCCTAAGAATAGTGTCTTTTTTGCTGAAGAATTGGCTTTTAAACGGACGGCAAGTCCGGAGAAAAATTCGCCAGAACCACCAACGAGTGATAATTCTCTATTTATAAGGGCAGTTGTCAGAGTTACAGAAACGGTATTATTAGAAAACTCTTTCAACAACGCGTTGATAAGTTCCGGAAAAAATCCCTGCTTATATATTGCCATAGTAAGAGAATTTGTTGTATCCATGCGAGAAGGATAAGTAAATCTTTCAGATTTAAACTGTATTAATGGCTGTGTAGGAGCAGTAGGATGAATTGTTTTATAAAGTTCAGCAGAATATTCTCCGATAGCGTTTCCAAAACCAATCATTCCTTTGCGTTGGTCATTGGTATTGGGGGACATATCTCCTGCAGAACCCTGAAGAAATATGCACGGAACATTAAGTAATTCTTCAAATTTCTTCTGCATAATACCCGCCCAATCAGAACTCCAACGACGGTCAAATATATCATCAAGTACCGGATGTGCAGAAAAATTAATCATTGCTGCAATAGGTTTGTCATCTATAGTATCTATACGAATTACGGTTAGTTCAGGGTCACGCATTTTTTGAGGTTTCTTTGAAACACGATTGCGATTTAAGTCGGTCTGTTCGCTTGTCCAACCGATTTTTGCTGGGACAAGTTTTGTCGTTGCTTCGGATATCGCCATACAAATTTTATTTTCAAGATCTTCGACATATTGTATGGCTTTATCAAATTTACCCTGTCCGCAATCGGGTTCATTAATTAATTCGATAACAGGTCCATGATGGGTATGTGAACCAACAAGCATAACATAAGAAACACTGCAATCTTTTTTCACTTGTTCTATTATCTTTTCCATAGACCTTTGTGTAGGAGAACGACCTAAATCCATTCCACCAACAGCAAGACGATTTGTTCCATCGTCAAATACAACAACTTTGAAATTCAATGGATATTTTGTGCCTTCGGCAGGCAAATCATGTCTTGCTCCATATCCCCACATTGGAACACCTGCAGGTGGTGTAATATCTACCATAGCAAAGCCTGCTTTAAATACAGGTTCAGAATAGGCAAAAGTAATTGAGAATAGACATAAGAAAAAGATGAATAGAAATGTTTTTTTAATTGTATATGAAGCCATAATAAACTCCTTAAAGCAGATATTTTTTTATATTAGACACGAATAAAAAACAAATTGTTTCAATAGGATTATTCGCGAGAAATGTAGATATGCGAGAATTTGTAGAGGAATAGGAGTTGTTATTGACCTATATATTTTTTTAGGACATTGTTTGGAATTTCCCAGAATTTTATCCGTTCCCGTCGCCATGTGTACGATATGCCAATCCCCTTCCGAGTAGTAATAATTGCAGGATAAGAATATTCGTGGGTGGGGATTAAATCCTTTTCAAGGTAAACAAATTCTGTCCATGTTTTGCCGTTATCCTTAGAATAGGCAAGCATTAATTGATTACGAGGTCCCCAATTTCCTGCGATAGGGTTATAAACCAGCCATAAGGTGCCATCTATATTTTTAATAAGGTCAATCCCACTATTATTGTTAGGTAAATCTGTTCGGTAAACTTTTCCCCATGTTTTTCCCCCATCTTCAGAGTCGCATCTTGCAATACAACCACCTGTAGAACGCATGAGGGCGTGGACATGATTAGGCTGGGATTCCCAGAAAGTCGGTTGTATAACACCTTTTCCACGAATTCCAGAAGATTCTAAATCCCAATCATCACTTCGCATCCATGTGATACCTTTATCATTAGTCCTGTCCGCAAAGCAATGCCAAACTTTGATTTCAGTTGAAGCAGGAGCAAGCCAGGTTCCATCATGCAGGATAATAGGTTTGTTTTTTACTGGACCTCTACCGCCAATATCTCCAGGAATAAGTTCTATGGGTTCTGTCCATGTCTTCCCATTGTCTTCCGTTTTCATCCAATAAGTAGACCAATTAGGGACATCCTTTCCCACTTTAAAAAACAAATAGATAATATTATCCTGGTCCTTAAACAAAACAGGATTCCAATGTGCCTCCTCACGAACTTTGGCTATTATTTTTGGAGAAGTCCATTTGTTGCCATTCCATTGAGATAGCCAAATAGCCACATCCGGGTTTTTTTCTTTTGTCCCACCAAACCATGCAGAGAGGATTTCCCCTTCTGCTGTTTCAACTATTGTGGAAGCATGACATTCTTTAAAAGGTCGTTCATCTTCAAAAACATAATTTACAGTTCCTCCCTCATTTTGAACTGCTGATATAAAATCTTCGGTTGATATTATAGGAGGATTATGTAAAACGACACATGAAGAGAGGAGTAAACAAAATAAAGTCATAAGAAAACTCCCAAATAGGAAATTTTTAATGTTCATTTTAATCATACTTACAACCAAACGAATAAAACAAATATAGATGCAGGAATAACTGCAATAAGGGTGAATGGAATAGAAATTTTTATCCATTGCATAAAAGATACATGATACCCCTCCTTTTTCAGCAATCCTGTTCCCACAATATTTGCGGATGCACCAATGGGTGTTATATTTCCTCCGAGACTGGCACCAATAAGTAAACCAAAATAAAGTAATGTCGGATTAAAACCTCCTTTTTCAGCAAGGACTGTTGTGATAGGAAGCATGGCAGCAAGGTAAGGAACATTGTCAATAAATCCGGACAAAACTATAGATATAATGATAAGAGCAATATATATTACGAGTTTGTTACTTCCTACAGATATGTATATAAACTCTGCAATATCATTTGTCCAACCAAATTTATTTAAGGTGCCAACCATTATAAAAACGCCAATCAAGAAGAATGTTGTATGCCAATCCAGTTCTTTAATAGTGTCTCTTATCGAAATATTGTTTGACCACTTTGCCCAGATTAGCCCAATAAAAGCAATTACTATGCAAATAAATCCTGCAGATGTAAAAAAGGTTTCTTCAAAAAAAGATGCAAGGGCAAGTAAAAAAATCAACAATACAAGAAAGATCGTAGGTATCCATGATTTGATAGGTTCAATGTCAACTTCCTGTTCACTTTTATATTTTTTGAATATCCAATAAAGAAATGTTAAAGAAGTAATAGCACCTATTTGTATTGCAAAGAAAATTCCAGGTTTACCATGGTGAAAAAAGAAATCTAAGAAATTAAGATGCGCATACCCCGCTAGAATCATACTAGGTGGGTCACCAATTAAAGTTGCGGTTCCCTGCAAATTACTTGAAATTGCAACACCGATTATTAGTTCTCGCGGGTCAATTTTTAACCGTTTTGCTAATTCAAAACATATAGGAGCAATAATAAGGACAGTAGCAACATTTTCCACAAATGCAGAAATAAATGAAGCTAGTCCGCAAATTATCAAAAGTGCTACGGGAGTACTCATTTTTTTATGAATAAGATAAGTGGCTAAAAAGGCAGGACAACGACTATCAATAAAAATATCAGCGAGAAAAAGCATACCCACAAAAATACCCATGACATTCCAGTTAATGGCGAAAAAAATCTCTGTGGGAGACATTATCCCTGAAAACAAAATAATAGAAGAGCCAATAATCGCGATAATACTTCTTCGCGAAGGCAAGATGAAAAAAAGTAGATATGTAAAAATAAAAAGTATTAAAGAAATATATTTAGGATCAAACATAATAATAACAGGTAAAGAGTTGATGAGATGAGATTATAACATAATATAAAATTGTATATATAATCGCCTCTATTTTACCCCTTTTTCTTTTAAAAATGGACCGTATTTTTTATCCGTTCCTTGAATATGTTTTATCAACCATTCTTTTAAGAAGTTTGCAACATTTGAAGTGATGATAAGATTTCCTTTTTGAACTTCACTACTAAATTCCTGAACTTTTTTAACAAAGAGTTCATGTTCTTTTTTATGTTGTGGAAGTTCCGGATAACCATGTTGCTGCATCAGTTTTTCTTCAGTTCCGAAATGAGTAATCGTATAGCCTGCCATTTCGTTAACGATTTTCCCAATAACTTCTTTTCCTTTTCCTGTACTCATTGCTTCGTATAATTGATTTATCATATTGACCAAGTTTTTATGTTGAGCATCAATTTGAAGTATTCCTATATTCAAGCTATCATTCCAATTAAGAAAAGCCATGATATACTCTCCTATTTGATTATTTAATGCCTGCTGATTTCATACTGGATTCGTATTTCTTATCCATACCTTGAATATGATTTACTAACCAATCTTTCAAAAAATTAGAAACGGAAAGCGGAAGTGCTAAAGAACCTTTTTCTAAATCCGATTGATATTTTTTTATCTGGTTTACAAAATTAGAATGCTGTTGTTTTTGCAAAGCCAGTCCTTCATACTTACATTGTTCCATTAGTTTTTCTTCTGCGGTAAAATGAGTAACAGTGTAATTATGTAGTTCTAATAAGACAGGAGCAATAACATCTTTCCCTTTCCCTTCACGCATAGCATCATGCAACCGATTTATAATGTTAATCAGTTTTTGATGTTGAGCGTCCATAGAGGGAATTCCAACACTTAATGAACTATTCCAATTCAATAAGGGCATAAGTAATCTCCTTTAATTAATTTTGACTTAACATTAAACTTTATATAAAATTATTTAATGAAAAATCAAATAGAGAAAGATAACAAATGAATCGAAGAGATTTTATTGAAAGAACACTTAAAACAGTAACTACTGCAAGCATATTAACTAAAGTAGGTTTTTCAGAAGAGTCTGAAAAGAAACAATCTTCATGGAAAATACCTCCGGGAACAAAAGTCCCGACAAAGAAATTAGGTAAGACAGACATTGATACACCTATCCTGATTATGGGATGTTGTCAAAATCTTGACCCTGTATACGATCGAAGATTACACCGTGCTTATGAATTAGGTGTAAATCATTTAGATACCGCTCAAATGTATGCAGAAGGACAATCCCATAAAACGATAGCACCCTTTATTAAGCAAATCGGGGATAGAAAGAAACTAATCATTGCGTCCAAAGTCCATCAGACAGAAAATAATGCCTCTCCCGAGAAATTCGTAGAAAATATAAATTCTTCTCTTGAAGAATTGGAAACAGATTATTTAGATATTTTTTACATGCATATTGTTAAACACGAGCGATTTTTAGATAAGGAATTTATTGAAATGGGAGAAAAATTAAAAAAAGAAGGTAAAATTCGCTATTTTGGCTTTAGTGCTCATCATGGGAACGCCCATGAACTTATGATGAAAGCCAGCAAGTTAGGAGGTGGAATTGATGTAATTATGTTTAAGTATAGTTTCCGTGAAATGGGAAAAGATAATTTAAATCGGGCTATAGATGCATGTGCAAAAGCAGGAATAGGTTTGGTAGCTATGAAAACATTGGGTAGTATTCCCGATGATGGCGAAGAATTAATCCCCTGGACATCAAAAAATTTTACAAAAATACAGGCAAAATTAAAAGCAGTATGGGAGGATGAACGAATCGCAGGTATTGCATCACAAATGGGGAATGTCCAACATGTACATGAAAATGCTTATGCCGCAATAACTCCTATGAAATTAACAGAGTTAGAGAAACAGGAACTGAAAAATATTGCAGAAAAGACCCAACATCTTTATTGTGCAGGTTGTAACCACCATTGTGAAAATGGTATGCAGGAAGAACTTCATGTGCAAGATGTGTGGAGATGTTTGCTGTATGCTAAGGGGTATGGAGATGAAAAATGGGCTCGATATTGTTATCGGGATATTGAGAAATATGTGAAAAAATTATCTGTGGAACATCTTCAAACTGCAATGCAACAATGTCCCTATCATTTAGATATCCCAAGACTTTTTTCTTCTGCAAAAGATATGTTTCGTTAATTCAAAAAATTCTATTTAATCTAATGTAAAAATATAAGGGTTATTTATTTAAAATTTAATTATATATTTCAATAAAAAAAATGAAATATATTTAAATTTTATTGGTATATAATAGTAGTAGATATACAAACAAAAAGGAGAATGCCCTATGTTTATTTCACCATTTGATACATTACGAGTGCTACCTCGAAAACTGATGATGGAAGTATGGCGTCGTCTAAATACAGGGTTAAATGAAGGTGAGCCATGGGAACCCCTTGCCGATGTTTACGAAACAAATACAGATTATTATGTGTTTGTAGAATTGCCGGGAGTAAAGAAGGAAGATATTGTATTGACTATTGATAAAAACAAGTTGAGTGTACGCGGTAATAAAGTAAAAAGAGTAGATGAAGATGATGAAAAAACAGTTTTCTGTGAATGCCTGTATGGGAGTTTTGAAAAAGTTATTGAACTCGCTGATGAGATAGAGGAAGATAAAGTTAATGCAGAAATGCAAATGGGTTTGCTTAAGATAACAATGCCCAAAAAATCAGTTTCTGTAGGAAAAAGAATTATAGTTTCAGGAGAATAGCAGAATTACTGATTATTTACAGGTGCTACGGATAATATCCAGTCCGACCAGATGATTTGTGGTGTTCCATCAGGTGCATAAGCACAGAAAAAATAGGTGTCTCCCTGTTCTATCTTAAATTCCTTTTCAAGATGAATAGGTTTATTCAATTCACCAGCAATTTCTATGAGAGGGTCTATAAAAGGTTCCATTTTCCCGGGTTCGGATATTTTCCATACGCCTATATTAACTTTTGGACCTTTTAATAATGTGGCATTTACAGAAAAGATATAATTATTTGGCTGTAAATCAGATAAAGAAGTGCGAAACATATTACCAATATCAACACCCGCATCTGCTTTTATCCATTTCTGAACAACTTCATAGCCCGTTCCCTTTTTTGCCCTTTTATTTACATAAGAGTATTGAGAAAACGGGGGCAAAAAACCCGAAGGGACCCGTGTCCCAGATAACCATTCTATGAAGGCACCGTTTTTAATAATATTATTAATTGGATCAGATATAGGTTGGACTTCTAAAACTTTAAATTCCCCTTTTAATTTTGTTTCCTGAACAATAGCATTGGAACAGGAAAGAAGAGACAGAGTTATGATTAGGAAAAAAGGCTGTTTTGTAAAAAATGACATTTTCATTCCTTATTAAATGAGTTTCTAAAAATAGTAAAATTATTAATTTAAGAAAATTAAACCTAAAAAAAGTAATTATAGTCAAATATGCATATATACTTGTAAAACAATCAAAGGAGTAGTTTATGTTGACAAAGAATATCAAAAATTATTATTTAAGGGTGATTCTAAGTGTAATTTTACTGGTTTTTATTTCTTTTAATTTATTTTCTGAAGATGTAGAAGTCAATATCGTCTATACAAATGATATTCATGACCATATTCGCCCGGGTTATATGGGTGTTGGAGGAATTCCCTATATTGCAGGTTTTGTAAATAAAGTGAGGGCAATAAACCCGAATGTGTTGTTGCTTGATGCAGGTGATTTAATGGATAAAGGGGATATGGTAACAGATTTAACCGATGGAGAAATGATGTATAAAGTTGTAGAGAAAATGAAATATGATGTGATGGTCATTGGAAATCATGATTATGATAAAGGAATTAAACGACTTTGCGAATTGAGAGAATTAGCCCCTTCGGTAGAATTTGTAGGAACAAATTATAAAGAGGGTTTAGAACATTGTTACAAACCATGGGTTGTAAAAAAAATAGGTAACTTATCCATAGGTTTTGTAGGTGTTGTAAAATTAGGAGGTGAAGAACTGAAAGTTGCCAGAGAGGCTATACCCGAACTGAAAAATGCAGTTGAAGAACTAAAAAAACAGGATTGCCATCTTATTATTGCCTTATGTCATCTGGGAAGCAATACCTGTGCAGAACTGTCTAAAAAAATCCCTGAAATCTCCATATTTATTTCAGGGCATACACATGAATTGTTAAAAGATGCAAGACTGTGTTCGGATACCAATGCAATTATCGTTCAAGCGGGTTCGTATGCTATGTATGCAGGACAATTAAAATTAATGGTAGATGATGAAAAACAAAAGATTACCAGATATACAAACCAGATAGTAGAACTAAAACACGACATTGTAGAACCCGATAAAGAAATTTTAGATTGGGTATTTGCGGAAGAGAAGAGAATTTGTCCAATTGCTTCCGAATTTTTGATAAATAACAAAAAACTGATTAATACAAGTCAGATTGGAATACTAGCTGCTAATGCGATAAAAGAAAGAAGCAATGCCGATATCGCATTTTGTCATCCACGATTACTTATTCGTAGCACATTTTCACCCACAAAATTAGATTACAATTCAGTCTACCTAACAGCAGGACATCGCGCTAAAGAACTGGTTGAAATAACATTAACGGGAAAACAAATAGAGCAATATCTGGTAGATTTACTTAAATATGGCTGGAGTAGAACCGAGTGGGCAGGAATAAATGCGGAATATGAAAGGACTTTTCCACCAGATAAGGTTGCAATTAAAACAGATTTAGTTGCAGAAAAAAAGTATAAAGTAGTGCTTGCAAAAATGGAATTTGAAAATCGCTTACTACGCTCTTTGGAAAAGAATGAGGGAAATAATATTGATGAAATTAAAGAAGGGCTGAAAAAATGTGATTTTACTTACTTCGATGCAGTATCAAAATATATCGAAAATATTCGAGAAAGTGGAATTAGCTTAGATGAATATATGGAAAAGATGAAAATAAACGGAGGAAATGATAAAGAGGATAAAGAATACAACGCAGAGCAATGATTTCTGTTTCAAATACACTCCAAAGTAAATCTTTGATAGAATAGATATATACTTTTGGAGTATTTTTAAGTGAATATACAGGATATTATAAAGACATCAGGGATAGAGATTGTTGTTAGCGGGGAAAAAATGGATATAGAAAGGGTATTTGCAGGAGACCGAATTAGTGATTTAATTCATTCTGCTGACGAAAGGACATTGATAATTACACATTTAAATCACATATCCCTTGTTCAGTTATTTAATATATTTGAGGTGCCTGGTATATGTCTTATTACAGATACAGACCCCATCTGTGAATTAATAGAAAGTGCGAAGGAAAATAAAGCCTTTCTTTTGGTATCTTCCTTAGAGATGTACGAAACCTGTGGGGTTATTTATGCAATATTTCAAAAGGGAAATACCTATCAATGATTACAGGTTCTTATTCAGTGAAAAAAGGCGATTATTTAAGTGGAGGACAGGTTTCTTCAAAAATTAAAGAGATATTAAGTAAGTTAGGAATAGCCTCAGAAATAATCAGAAAGATTATGATTGCTGTTTATGAGGCAGAGATGAATGTCATTATCCATTCTTACGGCGGAGAAATTAGTTTTGTAATAGATGACGAGAAGATTGAAGTTACGGTTAAAGATACAGGACCCGGCATTCCACGAATTGACCTTGCTATTCAAGAGGGATACTCTACGGCACCTGATGAGGCAAAAGAAATGGGATTCGGAGCAGGAATGGGTTTACCCAACATAAAGAAAAATTCAGATTACTTTGTTATTCATAGTGAACCCACAGGTACTTTATTAAAAATACTTATACTTGTAAAATCAGACAAGGATTTTTCAAAAGTTGATAGTTATGTTCATGTAACAGTGGAAAAATGTAAAAAGTGTTTGCGATGTATATCAAGATGTCCTACCGAAGCCATAAGACTATATGAAAACAACTTACATATTTTATCCCACCATTGTATCAATTGCAACGAATGTATCAGGATATGTCCTACAAGAGTATTTGATTTGAAATACTACGAGAAAAACTGTAAGGAAGACAAACAGAAGATATTTATTGCACCTTCACCGTGGATTGCCTCAGTTTTAATCAATTACTCATGGGAGGAGTTTGAAGAGGAAATATACCATAAAAAAGGATTTAAAATATTTCCATTAGCCTTGTGGGAAGATGTATTGATAGAAGAGACACAAAGATATATTGAGAACAATGAAAAAGTAAAGTTTCCTTTAATATTGCCTGTTTGTCCTGCAGTTTTATATTGGATACAAACAGAATATCCCGCATTAATAGAAAATATTGCCCCTTATTTAGGACCTGTGGAAACGGCAATAAATAGTTTTCCTGAACAAAGAAATATTTCCTTCGTGCCTTCGTGTCCCGCACAAATGTCTGCGATTAATAGCAATAAAAATTCAAATATGGGTATTAACATGATTCCTCCACAAGAATCGTATGAAGTAATAAAGGATATATGCAAAAGTATTAACAAGAAAAAGGAGATAGATAAAATACATAATATAGATGGTAAGAAGAATGAAAGTGATGGTGTAATAACGGTGTCTGGAATAGAACAGGTTAAAACATTTTTAGAAAATATGGAAAAGAAAAAATTACCTATCCATATAAAAACAGTGGAATTATATGCTTGCTATAATGGCTGTTTTGGTTCTCCGTATTGGATAGAAGAACCCACAATGGCAAAGATTATTTTTGATTCGTTTTGGAAAAAACAAAGACAAAGGTATGAAAAGAAAAAAATAGATGCTATATTCAGGGTGTCTACTATCAACTCGAGAAAAGGTGTAAGACTTGATGAGGATGTAATAGTAGCCATTCAGAAACTTAGTGAGATAGAAAAAATAAATAAAAAATTGCCCGGATATGATTGTGGGGTTTGTGGTGCACCCTCATGCTTAAACTTTGCAGAAGATATTGTAGTGATGCAGAAAGACATCAATGGTTGTCCATATTTGAACAAAACATAAAAATGGAGATAGATTTATGAGTATGAAATTAAAAGAAATTTGTGAAAAATTGGACTTACAACTCCTTACCCCTGAGATTGCTGGTTTGTTAGATAGAGAAGTCAGTGAAGGGTATGTATCAGATTTATTAAGTGATGTTTTAGCAAATGCTAAAAAAGGGTCCATTCTAATTACATTACAGACACATATCAATGTGATAGCAGTATGTGTTCATGCGGAACTCTCTGCGGTTATATTTATACAAAACCGTATGCCTGAAGAAAATGTAATTAAGAAAGCAGAACAAGAACAAATATTGTTATTTTCATCATCCGATACGGCATTTAATATTGTTGGGAAATTGTATAAGTTGGGTATAAGAGGATAATATTTTGTCCGTAATATTTGCTGACTTACATATTCATTCTGTATTATCACCCTGTGCAGACCGCATGATGCTGCCCCAATATATATATCCAAAGTTAATAGAAAAAGGGATAAATGTTTTTTCTATATGTGACCACAATAGTACAATGAATGTGCGAGCATTTTATGAATTTGGACAGAAACGATTTCCTCAGATTTTATTCCTTCCAGGAATAGAGATTACAACTGAAGAAGAAGTGCATATTTTAGGAATATTTGCTGATTTGGAGTGTGCAGAACATGTTGGAAATATTGTAAGGGAAACTTTGAGTGAAGAGATAACTAAAAAAGACTTTTTAGAACCTCAATTAGTTATTAATTCTGAAGGAGAAGTTATAGGTGAGGAAGAAAAACCTCTGTATTTAGCATCAGGTTTCAATTTAGAAAATGTGATTGCCTTATTAAGGGAACATAATGCAATTATTATTGCCAGTCATATAGACCGTCCTTCCTTTTCTATAACAAATCAATTAGGTTTTATCCCTCAAGATTTGTTCGATGTATTAGAAATATCTCCAATTTCAATTAAAAGAGTTGTAGAGAAGAAAGAATTTATTTTGAGAAATATTATTTACTCACTACCTCAAAATATTCCAATAATTACTTCTTCCGATGCCCATTCTCTTGATGAGATTGGACATGTTCGAACGAAAATATGCGTTGATAGTATTTCTTTTAACAGTATTAAAGAAGGAATAAAGAAAAACACAGTATTGGAGGTAACAGAATTTGATTGAGTTATCATTACATATTCTTGATTTAATAGAAAATTCGATTAATGCAGGTGCAGATGAAATAAAAGTTCTGCTGGATGTAAACGAAGAAAACGATTTGCTAACACTAACAATCGAGGACAACGGAAAAGGTTTTAGTGTAGAAGAAGAACAGTTATTTGACCCATTTTATACAACAAAAACATCAAAAGTAGTTGGTATGGGATTAAGTTTAGCCAAAAGTTCAGCAGAAAGAGCCGGTGGAGAAGTCGTTATTGGGAGAAGTAAAGATTTAGGAGGAGCTAAAGTAGTTTTGACTTTTGTATTATCGAATATTGACCGAATTCCCATAGGAGATTTAGGAAATTCCATTGCCGGAATGTTTGTTACAAACCCCAATATTAATATAAAGATTTATATCATTCTTAATAATCAAACACAATTATCAATTCACACGAAAGAATATCGAGAAAAATTCTCCGATAAAAGCGATATAGAGATATATCCGTTATTAGCGGAAGAAATAAATAATGTTATCAAAGCATTAAAAGTTTAGATATATTACTGATTTGGTTTTCTTATATTTTGTTTAAAAAGAATTAAAGTTAACATTAATGATTTGGCTGATGAAGGAAATTCTTTTAATGCCTTCGATAGTTCCAATAAATGTTTTTTATTAACTATATTTGTATTAAAAAATTTACATATTCTATCTTCAACATAAGGCAAAATCAGGAAGTTTTCTATTATTTGTCCTACGAGTGCAGGACTTAACGAATTCCTTTTAATTTTCCCTTTTGCTATTTCCTCCAATACAGATTTTATAGCAGGGTTAGTGTGTCGTTTGTTTTTCTCTAATAATTCGTGTGAAAGATTAATAAATAGCGGCATAGAGAAAAGTTCGTGAAAATAATTTTCTACTTCATATCGTAGGAGTTCCGAAATAAATGGGTGTTCAAAAGGAATGGAAAGATCAGAACTTAATCGTCGCAGAATATCCTGACTTTCTATTGCCAAACATTCCCAGCCAGGTAATTCTTTGTTTAAAAACATCCCAATATTATCTGGAATATAAAGCACAATTATTAATGTGTAGTCATTTTTTATTTGTTTACTTTCAATGTTCACACTCCCTTTTATCTGTTCCATAAAATATTTGATTGCTCTATGAGCAATTGATGGATATTCAAAAGGTTTTGCTGTCCTTATCATGGTTTCAATTACGAAGTATTTTCTTGTTGCTTCATAACTGATACTGAATATCCCTGTTTGAAAGTTAGGAGAGATAATAAAAGGAGAAATACTACAAAGAAGTATTGAAGAAAAAGTGAGTTCAGGTATTTTTAATATAGGAATGGATTTATCTATCCTAATCTCCATTTTATTGGGATTATTAATAAACGGACTTAAATATTCCCATATAGAATTAAAAAATATATGTATATCAGTTGTCTTATTCAAATTCCATGTGGATATATTGTTTTGGATATATCTTTCGATTTCATTTTCTAATAGGGAATAGAACGCAGGGTCTAACTCACTTAAAAGGTTATTAGGGTTATCTGGTAATTTAAACCCAGCAAGTTTGAAGATAATCTGATTTTGATTAACTTGTATTTTCCCACCATTTGTGCTTTTGGTCCATTGCATATCAATTAATGAAGTATTTAAGGGTAAAAAGTCATTAATTAAAACAAAGTTTGATAATTGTTCTAAGTTATTTGGTGAAAAAACAATAAGTTTCGGAATTAAAAAACCAACTTCTTGACTTTCCTCATAATGAATGGAAAGAATGTTTTTACCAATAATTTTATTAAACATAGAAAGACAATTTAATACGATTGTTTCATCAATATTCAGATGAACTGAATGAATTCCATTTCCAGTTTCTATATGAAGATTAAAACAGTCCTTTACCTGATTTAAGAAATCTTTAGTGTTTTTTAGAGTAAGTTTTGGTTGGGAAAAGAGTTGTAAAAAATCGTTAAAAGAGATGAAATTTTTAGATAGATTGCTTTTATCTTTAGAAAGGACTAAAAGAATATAAATATATGTTTTCAATAATAAAGCATTAATCATATTCATTTATTGAAAAGTTAATTTTTGGAAACATTATATCTTTTTGACATGTCATATTATATATAAAGTATACTTACACAACATTATACGAGGGTTATTTAAGTGGCTGACCGTATTTTACAAATCTTGGTGCAATATATATGTCTGCTATTCTGTCTGTCGGCACATGAAGCGGCACATGCGGCTGCTGCAGACCGATTTGGTGACCACACTGCGCGAATGTTGGGACGGTTAACTTTAAATCCTATAAAGCATGCTGACCCATTAGGTACTTTTATTTTGCCGTTAATGATGATGATAACACAATTTCCGTTTCTATTTGGATGGGCAAAACCCGTTCCTGTAAACATTCGGAATTTAAGAAATCCGAGACTTCATTCGGTCTTTGTCGCTATGGCGGGACCTTCAGCAAATTTGTTATTGGCTATAATATTTACTTTTGTTTTAAGACTAACTGTAATAATAAATGGCATTTCAACCCCAGATGAAATGTTTGCTTCACCAGCCTGTTTGGTATCCATTTCAATTGTTATGATAAATCTCGTTTTGCTTCTTTTCAATTGTATCCCCTTACCCCCTCTGGATGGACATCATGTCTTAAATTATTTTCTCCCTCCGGAAGGACAGCGTTTTTTACAACAAATGGGACCTTTTGGACTTATTATTGCAATAACCTTAGGTTCACGAATTATTTCTCCTCCTTTGCATTATATAGCAGGTTTTTTGCTTACTTTCGGATTGAAAGGCTTTAATCTACTTTAAAGGTGGGAGCATTCATTTTTTACTCAATCATTTTCCCAAGAATAGCCTAATTTAGTATACTATTTACCTGTCCTTTTGATTTTCCAGATTTTGTTTATAAGAGATTTATATTATTAAAGGAAGGTTTTTTATGGATTTACCCAAAAATTATGATGTTAAGAAAATTGAAGAAAATTGGATAAAAACCTGGAAAGAAACAGGGATATATCGTTGGGACCCTTCAAAAACGCGCGAAGAAACCTTCGTGGTAGATACACCTCCTCCCACTGTAAGTGGTTCTCTACATGTAGGGCATATGTTTAGTTATTCCCATCAAGATTTTATTGTTCGGTATCAAAGAATGAAAGGTAAAAATATCTTTTTCCCGATAGGATGGGATGATAATGGATTGCCCACAGAAAGACGAGTTCAAAACTACCTTAATGTCCGTTGTGAACCTTCAATGCCTTATGACCCCAATCTAAAAGTATCTCCAGGTAAAAAGGGGACACCCCCTCTGGCGGTGAGCAGAAAAAACTTTATAGAGTTGTGTGACCAGGTTATTGTTGAAGATGAAAAGGCATTTCGGAACTTATGGACAAGACTTGGAATGAGTTATGACTGGGACCTTGAATATGCAACAATTGACCGACATTGTCGCCTAATCTCTCAGGCAAGTTTCATTGAACTTTATAAAAAAGGGGAAATATATCAGGAAGAAAGACCCGTATTGTGGGATATAGATTATCAAACAGCGATTGCCCAAGCGGAACTTGTAGATAAAGAAGTTCCTTCCGCTTTTTACTATTTCCGTTTTCCTTTCCCTAATAGTAATGATTATCTTGTGATAGCAACTACACGGCCGGAATTACTCCCGGCTTGTGTGGCGGTTCTGGTGCATCCCAATGATGAGAGATATAAACAATATATAGGCAAAACAATTCTAACTCCGTTATTCCATGTTCCCGTCCCTATTATGGCTGATGAAAAAGCGGAACCAGACAAAGGAACAGGGGTAGTTATGGTGTGTACTTTTGGTGACCAGACCGATGTGGAGTGGTGGAAACAATTTAATTTGCCTTTGCGACAGATTGTGGCAAGGAATGGTACTTTGTTGCATGTGGAATTTGTAAGTGTTGATGAAAAGAAAAATGATTGTTCAGATACGGGACATTTAATAGTTCCTTCAAAAAATCCTCAAAAAGCCAATGAAATATATTCTAAAATGCAAGGACTATATACAGGAAATGCCAAGAAGGTTATTATCGAAATTGCAAATCAAACGGATGGTGTAATTGACCGTCCCGAAACCCAAATTACCCATGCGGTTCGTTTCTTTGAAAAAGGGGATAGACCTTTGGAAATTGTCCCCACACGACAATGGTATACAAGAATTATAGATAAAAAAGAGGCACTTATTGAGCAGGGCAAAAAAATAAGTTGGTATCCCGATTATATGTATAAACGATACGAACACTGGGTTGAAGGATTGAATCAAGATTGGTGTTTAAGCCGACAAAGATTTTTTGGTGTCCCTATTCCAGTATGGTATCCAATAAATGAAGATGGAGAAATAGTATATAGTAAACCTATTATGCCTGATATAAAAGACTTGCCAATTGACCCATTATCAGATGTCCCAGATGGTTATACAGAAGAGCAAAGAGATAAACCCAATGGCTTTACAGGAGAACCGGATGTTCTGGATACATGGGCTACAAGTTCTCTTACTCCGCAGATAGCAACGCATTGGTTCTTAAATCCAGAACGACATAAGAAATTATTCCCGATGGATATACGACCACAAGCCCATGATATTATTCGGACATGGGCATTTTACACTATTGTAAAAGCCTATCTTCATGACGGTGATATTCCTTGGAAAAATGTTGTGTTGAGTGGTTGGATATTAGACCCTGACCGTAAAAAGATGTCAAAAAGCCATGGGAATGTAGTAACACCCGAACCTCTGATTGAGCAACATGGAGCAGATAGCGTTCGTTATTGGTCAGCCAAAGCCCGATTGGGGGTAGATACCGCTTATGATGAACAGGCTTTTAAGGTGGGTAGAAAACTATGCACAAAGTTATTTAATGCAAGTAAGTTTGCAATTATGCAACTCCAAAATATTGATAGAGGATTATTAAAAAAAGAAGCCATACAAAACCCAATTGATATTGCGGTTATCAATGAACTGAAGACATGTATCCAAAGAGCCACAACCAGTTTTGAAGAATTTGATTATGCTCAATCATTAATGTTGACAGAGGAATTTTTCTGGAGCGTCTTCTGTGATAATTATTTAGAAATTATAAAACCTCGTGTGTATCAAACAGAATTAAATGAAGAACGGCTTTCTGCTTGTAGTGCTTTGCGTTTAATACATCGTGCTATTGTTCGTTTATTTGCTCCCTATTTGCCCTATATAACAGAAGAAGTATGGAGTTGGGAATACTCAGATGACGAGGATATGGCAAATTCTGTTCACAGAAGTCCATGGCCATCTTTACAAGAATTTGATGGTATTCCTACAGCAAAACATTCGGAATTATACGAAGTCCTTATTGCACTGATTAATCCCATTAGAAAAGCAAAAGCCGATGCGAATATAAGTTTGGCAGCACCTGTTACAAAGATAGAAGTTAAGTGCCCTTCAGCAATGAATGAAGTATGTCAAATACTCTTAAAAGATGTTGTGGCAATGCTTCATGTGAATGAATATAGAGTAATAGAAGGAAATCAAAAGATAGAAGTTCTTGTTAATATTTAGCAATATCTCTAATTTTTAATTGGTATAATAAGAATTGGGTTGTAATCTAATAAGTATTAGGTGAAAAAATGAATAACTTCATAAAAAGTAGTATTTTAAAGTCCAAAATTAGAAAAGAATATGTAAATATAAAAGGAAAAGACTTTCATTTTTTTATACCTGTAAAAAAAATAAGGATTAACGAAAGTATTATTCCGGATGAAATAAAAACAAAATCTCCAATAAAAACTCCTGAATACTATATCTATGATACAGCGGGACCTTATGAAAGTATGGGAGAATTATCCGATTTTCAGATTGGAATTCCCAAAATACGAGAGGAGTGGATGAAATTAAGGGAACAAGTACAAATTATTCAAAAAGAAAATAAGACAATACGGAAAGCAAAACATGGAGAACGGGTAACCCAGCGATACTATGCGAAAAAAGGTATCATTACTCCAGAGATGGAGTATGTAGCATACCGTGAAAGTATTGAGATAACGCAGAATAAAATATGGATTGAGTGGTTATGGAAAGAAAAATCAGAAGAAATTATAGAGAAAGCAGTTATTTCCCCGGAGTGGATTTGTAAACAGGTAGCAGAAGGAAAAATTATTATACCTGCAAATATTAATCACCCTGAATTAGAACCAATGGGAATTGGACAGGGACTACGAACAAAGATTAATGCAAATATAGGTAATTCCGCTATTCGGAGTGGAATAAAAGAGGAAGTCGAAAAAATGATTTGGGCAGTGATGTGTGGTGCTGATACCGTTATGGATTTAAGCACAGGTGAAGAAATTGAATCTATTAGGGAGGCGATAATTCGTAATTCCCCTGTTCCCATTGGGACAGTGCCGATTTATGAAGTTTTAGAAAAAGCGGAAGGAAACCCTGAAAATATTTCATGGGAATTATATCGAGATATTCTTATTCAGCAAGCAGAACAGGGCGTAGATTATTTTACAATTCATGCAGGGTTACTGGAAGAACATTTGCCCTTGGTGGAAAAACGACTGGCAGGAATTGTTAGTCGGGGAGGTGCAATTATTGCACAATGGATGAAGGAACATAAACAACAAAATTTTACATATACCCACTGGGATGAGATTTGTGAAATATTATCTACTTATGATGTGGCAGTTTCAATTGGTGATGGTTTGAGACCGGGATGTATTTATGATGCCAATGATGAAGCACAATTTGCAGAATTAAAAATTCAAAGTGAACTTGCACGGAGAGCAGATAAATTTGATGTTCAGGTGATGCATGAAGGACCAGGACATATCCCTATGAATAAAATTTTAGACAATATTGAAATTCAAAAAGATTTGTGCAATTCCGCTCCATTTTATACATTGGGTCCTGTTGTAACGGATATTGCAACAGGATATGACCATATTAGTTCTGCTATTGGTGCTACACTTATCGGTTCTGCAGGAACTGCTATGTTATGTTATGTAACACCTAAGGAACATATAGGATTACCAGATAGGGAAGATGTAAGAGAAGGAGTAATTACATATAAAATATCGGCTCATGCCTCAGATATTGCAAAAGGTTTACCCTCGGCTTTTCTTCGTGATTGTCTTATGGCATTGGCAAGAGTTAAATTTTCATGGGAAGACCAGTTTGCCCTTGCATTAGATCCAGAAAAATCGTTGAAAATGTTTATGGAGAGTAACCCTTGTATAAAAGAAAATGGGGAAAATAAAATAAATCAAAACTATTGCACGATGTGTGGACCTAAATTTTGTGCCATGAAACTTTCTAAAACTAATGAATAACACCCAATACTATGAAAATCGGAAAGTATGAAATAGAAAAACCTTTATTTCTTGCCCCTATGGATGATATAACCGATTATCCTTTTCGTAATATCTGCAAGGAATGGGGCGCAGATGTTGTCGTTACGGAATTTGTGAGTGCAGAGGCAGTAATTAGAAATGTAGATAGGTCGTTGAAAAAAATGAGTTTTAATGAACAAGAAAGACCTATCGGTATTCAATTATATGGTAGTTCAGAATTGTCAATGGCAAATGCGGCTAAAACAGCCGAAAGTTATGCTCCCGATTTCATTGATATTAACGCAGGTTGTTGGGTAAAAAAAATTGCAAATAGGGGAGATGGTGCAGGTTTACTAAAAGACCTAAAAAAATTGGAACGGGTTTTATCTGAGGTAAAATCGAATACAAAACTACCTGTTACATTAAAAACGCGATTAGGTTGGGACGATAGTAATATTACTATTTTTGATGTTTTAGAAATTGCTTATAAAGTGGGTATTGATTTTATTACTGTGCATTTAAGGACAAGACAACAGGGTTTAAAGGGGAATGCGGATTGGTCATGGATACCAAAAATAAAAGAAAAATCGAAGATTCCTTTTGTAGCCAATGGAGATATAAAAACGCCGCAGGATGTTGAAAAATGTTTTGAATTAGGTGCAGATGGGGTTATGATAGGCAGGGCTGTTATCGGAAACCCCTTTTTATTTAAGCGTTGTAAATTATATTTAGAAAAAAAAGGTGAATACTTATCTGATCCAGACATCAAAGAACGGATAAAGTGGTGCCTTATACATTTTAGAAAGCATATTGAATATTACGGCGAACAGAGGGGAGTTCCTATATTTAGAAAGTTTTATAATGGTTATTTGCACGGTTATCCTTATATTGGAAAGATACGCACAGAGATTATGAATCTTAAATGTGCCCAGAAAATAGAAGAAATATTAATATCTGTTATGGAAAATCCAGAGAAGGTCAATGATATAGTTCATTCAGATGCAAACGAATAAAAGGAAAATATAATGTTAGAGAGATTAAAAAAGGAAGTTTTTGAGGCAAATTTACAGTTGGTTCAGGAAAAATTAGTAATTTTAACATGGGGAAATGCCAGTGGTATAGATAGAGAAAGTAATTTAGTAGTAATTAAACCCAGTGGAGTTCCTTATCACAAACTAAAAGTGCGGGATATGGTTGTTGTAGATATGGATGGAAAAATTATTGAGGGGGATTTAAAACCATCGGTAGATTTACCTATTCATCTGGCTATATATAGAAATATCCCCAATGCGGGTGGTGTTGTTCACACTCATTCCCATTTTGCCACATGTTGGGCTCAGGCAAGAAAGCCAATTCCATGCTTGGGAACTACTCATGCAGATTATTTTTTTGGAGATATCCCATTAACTGAAATGCCAAATACAGAAGACTATGAAAATTCTATTGGACAGCAGATTATTAAGTGTATTTTACAAAACGGTGTAGAAAGATGTAAGGCAGTTCTTGTCCCGGGACATGGTCCTTTTGTTTGGGGAGAGAATGTAGAGAAATCAGTTGAAACAGCCTTTGTCCTTGAGCAATTAGCAGAAATGGCATACCATACAATTATGATAAATGAAGGGAATATTAAAACATTAGAAGAAGTGTATTTAAGGAAGCATTATGAAAGAAAATGGGGGAAAGACGCATATTATGGACAAAAATAGTGTTTTTAATAAATATATAAATGAAAATAGTTAAATATAAATATTTATGTACCATTATAATATTATTCACTGTTATTGCTATGATTTCGTTCTCTTTGTTCGCTAAATATATTTTCCCAAATCTCCTATATCAAAGGACATCTTCTATTTATAGGACACCAGATTATTATCAGTGGAAATATGAAGATGTTATGATTCAGGTAGATAAAGAACAGACTCATGGGTGGTATATCCCTTATGAAGAATCAAAAGGTGTTATCCTTTTTTCACATGGAAATGCAGGAAATATAGCAGACCGATTGGAATCTGTAGGTATATTCCGAAAGTTAGGTTTAAGTGTTTTAGTTTATGATTATGGCGGGTATGGTAAGTCAACAGGGAAACCTTCAGAGGAAAGATGTTGCAAAGATGCTTTAGCTATGTGGAAATATCTAACAGAAACCAAAGGATATTCTCCCAAGAATATAATTCTTTTTGGTCGTTCTTTAGGAGGTGCAGTAACGGCAGATTTAGCGACGAAAGTAGAATGTGCGGGTGTAATCCTTGAAAGCACCTTCCTTTCAACAATTGATGTGGCAAGAGATATATTTTCATGGTTTCCAGAACGATTTGCAAAAGGAAATGAATTTTATACCAAAAAAAAGTTGAAGAAAATAAAATCCCCTGTTTTAGTTATTCATAGTCCCCAGGATACCGTTGTAAAATATTACCATGGGCAGAAAATATTTGAGTTGTTAGAGTGTGAAAAAGAGTTTTTAGAAATTGTAGGTGACCATAACGAAGGGTTTATCATAACAGGGGAAAAATATATCAATGGACTAAGAAATTTTGTAGAGAGAGTATTAAATTCATCTGGACAGGAATAGATTTTTATTGGATAAGTGTATAGTCTACAGTATTAAAGTCATTGTTATCCAAAATTCGTGCAACGATGAACAAAAAATCACTTAACCGATTATAAAACGGGATAAATACCTCATTAGTCTCATCAGGTTGGTTTTTTCTTAAAGAAATCAATCTGCGTTCAAATTCTCTTGCCACAGTGGTAACTATATCTGCATACGCAGAAACAGTATTACTGGCAGATGTAACAAACTTTCTTGGCAATTGAAGTTGCTCTTCTAATTGTGCTTGCCATTGCTCCAATTGATTCAGATGTTTTTGAGTTAGTCGAGGATGATTAGGTGGAGTTAATACACCCGAAGGGTCGGATATTTGGGTACCAGTGATAAAACAGCAATGTATGAGCCAGAGAAGGATGTCAGAAAGGAATATTTTATGGGGATTATCTGATTGTAATATTTGCAGTCGAAGATAAGATAAGTTAGCACGGAGACTATCCAAAGAACCCAGACATTCGATAATTTCCGAGTCTTTTGAGACCCAGTGTCCATCGGGTAATTTTGTTTTTCCTGTATCGCCTTGTTTTGTTGTAACATAAGATTTTTTCATATAAAAATACCTATTTAATAATTTCAATACCTATGGGACAATGATCAGAGCCAACAACATCGGATAGTATCCATGACCTTTTAATACGCTTCTTAAATGTTTCATTTACCACATGATAATCAATTCTCCAACCAATATTCCGAGCCCTTGCATTAGTTCGATAGGACCACCATGTATAATGTCCCCCTTCCTTACAAAACATACGAAAAGTATCCACGAAACCTGCATTTAAAAACTTTGTCATAGATTCTCTTTCTTCAGGATAATAGCCTGCATGATTTTCATTCTCTTTAGGTCTGGCAAGGTCAATCTCTGTATGGGCTATATTGAAATCTCCACACACGAGTATATTTTTTTTATCCTTTTTAACGAAATCAAGGAGTATTTTTTGCAATTTGTCAATAAACTCAAGTTTGTAAGAAAGTCGTTTTTTTTCTTCCTGACTATTAGGCCAGTATGAATTAATAAGAATAAAATCACCGAAATCGGCTATTTGCACCCTTCCTTCATCTGTAAAAGCAGGCTCATTTATTTCTATTATTTGAGCAGGTTTCTTTTTGCAGAAAAATGCAGTTCCACTATAACCAGGTTTTTTGGCAAAACTCCAATAAGTGTGATAATGTGAAGGTATAGGGAAAGAGTTGTCTTTTATATCAGAAGGTTTCAATTTGGTTTCTTGTAAACAAATAATATCTGGCGAAACTTCTTCAAGCCATTCAGTAAAGCCTTTTTTTAATATGGAACGAAATCCGTTAACATTCCATGAAAGTACAACCGTCATACATTTACTCCTAAATTCATGATAAATTTCTAATTAGTATAAGAAAAAAAATTATAATAAAACGAGTTTGAACCGTTATTGAGAAATATACAGGTATTATCTTTTAGAGAGATTAGGTATATTTCGAACTGTTGTATAATAAAAAACACATTTGCTATAATTATATTCCCCATGGCGGCGTAGCTCAGTTGGTTAGAGCAGCGGAATCATAATCCGCGTGTCCGGGGTTCGAATCCCTGCGCCGCCACTTTCTATTTATGTAAGGTCTTTTTGAGGGAGATAACTTATGAACTATGTTCCATTAGGGAAATCAGGCTTGAAAGTTTCTGAAGTTTGTCTGGGGACAATGACATTTGGTAATGAGGCAGATAAAGAAGTCAGTTGCAAAATTATGAATTATGCTTATGATATAGGAATAAATTTCTTTGATACCGCACATAACTATAATAAAGGGGAAACGGAGAAGATTGTAGGGGAATGGATAGGTAAAAAGCGAAAAGATATTATTCTTGCTTCTAAGGTATTTTTCCCCTCACAACAAGGGATAAATAACGAAGGATTATCTAAAAAAAACATCATACAATCTGTGGAGGAATCTTTGCGACGATTAAAAACAGAATACCTTGATATACTTTATCTTCATCATTGGGATGAATATACATCCATAGAGTATTCTTTAGAAGCAGTCCATACATTAATTATGCAGGGAAAAGTTCTTTATATGGGCATTTCTAACTTTTCTGCATGGCAAATAATGAAGGCAATCGCGGTGGCAAGAGAATACCATTATACCCCTGTTGTTTGCATCCAGCCTATGTATAGTCTTATCAAACGGCAGGTAGAGGTGGAAATTTTACCCTTAGCCAAACAAGAAAATCTTGCTGTAGTTCCATATAATATTCTGGGTGCAGGGATGTTAACTGGAAAATACTTAAAAGGGGAGAAGGGGAGATTAAATGAAAATAAGATGTACCAACAGCGCTATAGTAACCCAATGTATGAAGAGATTACACGGAAATTCGTTCAATATGCAGAGGAGAAAGGTTATTCCCCAGCCGTTTTAGCAGCAAGTTGGGTAAAAAGTAACCCTACGGTTACTTCCATTTTATTAGGAGCAAGGACTTTAGAACAATTCAAAGAAGTAATACAATGTGTTGATTTAAAACTATCTATGGAACAATGGAAGGAGATTTCAGAACTATCTTACCAACCACCGTTGCCTACGGATAGAGAACCTCTGGATGTTTATCGTTTAAGAGGCTGGTAATTAATCAATCATATTGTGCAAGATAAGGTTGCAATCGTTTAGTAAGGAATTCCCGCATTTCCTTTAAATTTTCGATTATTAAATCTATATTTTGTGCAGGAACAGGCTGTCTTCCAAAAATTCCCCGCACTTCAACGAAAAGTTCTTTTTTACTGTGACGGAAAGATTCAATAAGAACATGGTATATTCCAGGAGTATCATTTGACTCTGGAAAAACAAATCGTATCCCTGTTGTTGCTAAGGGTCTTCCAAAATGGTCAATCATAAGTTCCTGAGATTGATTTAATAATTTTTCCATAATGAAAGATTTTGCATCGTCATATCGAGTTAGTGCAAATGTTGAGCGTAGAGTTCCTGTATGGGCAAGAAAAACCATCTGGTTTCTAACCTGTAATATCTTAGGTCCTAATTCTTTTACTTTGTTTAAAAATTCAGTAAAAGTAATGGTTGTCCATTCTTCTATAATTATGGTTCGGTCTAAAAGAAAAAGGACTATGGATTGACTTCTATTCCCTCGTGTAGAGTAGAAGCGTGTTTGCATAGGAAAACTGAAATCAATGCTGTCATACGAGACAGGAGAACCAATTAAATCATAATAAAACCTTTGCAAAATTTCTTTATTTATAGGTGTCGGATTATGTATCAATTCAACAGAAAAATGAATAGGTCTGTCTTCTATATGCATGAAGAACTCCCAAAAGCGTTATAATTCAATTACAAATTAACAAGTTTATACCATTATAAAATAAAATGTTTTGGTAATAAAATAAGAAAGGAACTTAAATTGGAAGAAGGAAGAATACTTGCCATTGATTATGGTGAAGTTCGAATAGGACTCGCCATAAGTGACCCATTACGGATTTTCGCTTTTCCCCTAATGGTAATAGATTTAAGAAAAAATGCAGATTTTATAAAGACGATACAGGATATTATCAAAGAAAAAGAAGTTAAGAAAGTTATTATCGGTTATCCATTAAAAATGGATGGTAGTGAAGGGATACAAGCAGAAAAAGTAAAGGGTTTCATAGAGGAACTTAAAGCAGAAATTAATTTAGATATTGAAATGGTAGATGAAAGACTAACTACTACCGTGGCACAACGAGCATTAACGGATATAGGTATAGGACAGAAAAAACAAAGAGGTATTATAGATAAAATTGCGGCAGCGAAACTGTTAGAGACATATTTGGAATTAAATAAAGGGAAATAAAAAATATAAAGATATGAAAAAAATCATATTAAAAATTATACTTGTATGTTTATTTATAGCAATATGCTTGTCATTGTTAATAGGAATTGTTGTTGTAGGTGGATATATATATATTGTAAGAGAAGGTGTTCCCGGAGAACCTATTGAAATAACAGTTAACAAAGGAAATACTGCGAAGGATATTGCTTTTCTATTAAAAGAAAAAGGACTTATCCCCCATGAAATTCTCTTCTTAATCTTAATAAAAATGAAGGGGGGAGATAAAGATATAAAATATGGTATATATTCTATTCCAAAAGGGTATTCAGCCAAGCAAATATATGAACTTCTCTTAAAAGGTCCCATCCGTCCTATATATGCATATAAAATAACCGTTCCGGAGGGTTTAACAAATAAACAAATTTCCTTAATTGCACCAGATCCGCAAAAATTTTTAGAACTCGTAAATTCCAATGAATATGCAAAAGAAAAAAATATTCCGGGACCGACTGTGGAAGGCTTTTTAATGCCGGGAACATATCTATTTGAAGAGGTTCCCGATGCAAAGACCCTTGCAGATGTAATGATAAATCAATTTGAGAAAGAATGGGAAAAATTAATGGGAGAAAATGGATTTGAACTTTCCAATGAGGAAAAATATCAAAAAGTTATTGTAGCATCATTAATTGAAGAAGAAGCAAAAATAGATGAAGAACGCCCTCTTATTGCTCAGGTTATATATAATCGGTTAAAGAAAGATATGCCTCTTCAAATTGATGCAACATTACAATATGCCAATCAAAAATATGGTGTATTACTAACCAATGCTGATAAACAAATAGATTCTCTATATAATACATACAAATACAAAGGATTACCGCCAACTCCTATATCAAATCCCGGTCTACCCAGCTTACGCGCAGCCTTGTTCCCTGAATTAGGAGAATATCTTTATTTTGTATCTAATGCAGACGGAAAGACACATACATTTAGCAAAGATATGGATACACACACAGATGCAGTCATTCATTACCGTAAAGCAATAAAAAAGAAACAAAATATCAAAACAGAGTCTACTCAAAAATAGTGAATATTATTTATCTATTATTTTGTGTGCTTTTCTTTGACGATTGTGTAAAAGTAAGGTAGAAACGAAGAAGCAAATTATTATATCGCCCCAATATGAATTCTGATTATAATTAGGTCCACAGGAAATAATAAACCGTCTTTTAACACCTTTGCTAATTACCAGAGTTACCTCTGTATTTTTTGATACCTCTGTCCCAATTGCTGGTTCTGTTCGAACGATTTTCCCTTTTGGAATGTCTTTACTATATTCTTCTTTTATCGTATTGGAAACACGAAGTCCTGCAGAAATCAATATTTGAGTTGCTTCCTCAATAGACTTTCCTTTTACATCTGGAATTTGGACACCTTTTTCTCCTTCATTTTCTCCCTCATTTGTTCCTTCTGTAGAACCTTCTGTAGTTCCTTCTGATGAACCTTCAGGTGTGCCTTCAACAGTACCCTCACCTTCTACAGGGGTAACAGGTTTTAATGCAACAGATTCAGATTTCAAATCTCCTTCGGGAACATTTGTAATAACCTGTCGTGTTTCAAAATTAGGGGCAGTGATTCTTACGGTATATGTTCCATCAGGAATAGAAGGAAATGTATAAACGCCATTTGTATTCTGTGTTAATGGAGGATATACAGAAGGATTTATAGTTACAGTGGCATTCAGGATGGGGTCTCTATTATTTGCATTCCATACGACACAGACAAGTGAGGAGGCAATCATTGCTTTACCTTTGCCCAGATAATATTGGGTATCTAAATTCCCTTGAACTTGATTTGAAATTTCTCCAGCATCTTCTGTTCCCCAATCATTATTATGGGCAGTAATCTCATCAGTTCGTTCACTTATTATTGCTTTTCCTTCATTAAGATTAAATGTATTCCAGCCTGAATTGGGGTCATTAATATCACCTAAAGAATTAGAAGGATTAGAACTTCCCGAATTATCTTCGATATATATTCCGGTAGGATTGCTCTTTGTAGAAAGAGTAGATTTGAAAACGCATTTCCTTATAACAGGTATGCTATCAGCGATAAGAATTCCAATACTTAAATCCTGAAATAGACATCTTTCAATGATGGTGTTGTAAGGATTTCCACCTTCAACGGATATACCTATTTCAGAGCCTGTCCCAATGAAACGGACATTTCGAATATGCATAGAGGTATTGCCGCAATTCAGAAGTATAGTATTCGCGACTTCTGCTTTTTCCGAATTCATTAAAGGTGAAGTTATATTAGGTTTTATATCAATATTATAAATTTTTGCTTTATTGGCACCAGTAATGTTTCCATAGATAGTAGCACGATTATTTTCACCGTGTGCTGTTATTCCAATTAAAATAATATTTTCGGATAAGACAATATCCTCATAATAACTTCCAGGAAACAGCACAATAGAAGATTGCCTATTCTGTTTGGCAGGTATGTTTGTATTTATGCTGGCAAGAGTTGTTGAAATAGATGCACGAGGAGAATTTAATGTGCCAGGATTATCATCATCACCGAAATTCGATACATATTTTGCTTCCCATGGAGAATTGGAATTAATAGGATTGCTCTTTATAAGAAATTCTTCAAGATTGGATAGTCCATCTAAATCCGCATCTTCTTTAGCATCATTAAGTAATGGATTTAACTCGTATGTTACTTCAAAATAATCCGGCATACCATCATCATCGGTATCTGTATCCTGGTCTGATGTCCCTAAACAATTTTCTATGCAAAGAGATAACCCATCTCCATCTTCATCAGTAGGAGAAGTATCGTTAGAACATTGATTCTGGCACTGCTGTAATTGAGGAATATTACAATCAACGATAATGCTTCTGGTGAGTGTAGATGAAAACTCGTTTTCGTCATAGACTGTATAAGTAATAGTGTAAGTACCCGTAGAAAGAGTATTAACACTACCAGTAACATTTACCTCTATATTATTCAGGGAACATTGGTCAAAGGCAATGTACCCGGGGTCTGTCCATGTAGAACCGCAAGGGATCGTAATTTGTGGAGGACCTATTAGAATAAGTATCGGAGGTTTTGTGTCCTGAATAGTTATGTTTCTCACAGCATAAAGGGCAGGATGGTTTTCTGTTTCCGTTACCTGATATTCAATAGTATATGTGCCGGGAGATGAATAATTAACATTATCTGTTACAATAATTTCATTGGAAATATCATTTCCTAATGAGTCGAAGGCTACTGCACCTGGGTCAATAAAAAATTCTCCACATTCTATTACCACATCCGATGGTCCTGTAAGAATGATTTGTGGAGAAGCAGAGATTACAATAACTCTACGGGTCACTTTTACTACATGTCCCTGATCATACGGGCTTATTACCGAATACTCTACAGTATATTCTCCTAACTGTTCGGTATTTACATTAGAGGAAATATCTACAAGGGAAGTTATATCCACATTACATCCATCTCTGGCTTCATATCCGGGTTCAATATAGGGTTGATTTAATGTTAAATACAACGGATTATCCCCTAAAAGTATAATTTTAGGTGGTGGGGCAGGGAATATTTCAAAGGCTCCAGCATCAGGCTTGCAACTCTCTCCCATAAGTATTCGGGGTTTGCGACGAATATCCTCATTAACAGCGCCGTATTCAAAAGATTGGGAAATTGGATCGCCAAGGTTTACAGCAGGTGATTCTAAAGATAAATTTAGATTACCAATTGATGTTTCGGACGGGTTCTCAATAAATAGAGGGTCTGTATCGAGTATACTATCGAATGAGGGGGGTAAAGATAGCAGACTAAAGTTTTGGATAATAGAATGGCTAAATATCAGATATTCCGGAGCAATAATTTCGGGATAATTTATTTGAACCTGTGTGTTTCCCTCGTTAGCCCAAATTATTGAGTTAAGTATCATCATCATGGATGTAGAGCCTTGAATATCTATAGTACTAATGTTCCCATTATTGGGGTTAATATTATTAGCAAATGTGCAATGTATAATTTTTAATGTGGATTCATTAGCAGAAATAGCAGAACCACTTCCCGAACATGAGTTATGGACAAATACGCAATTTGTTAGGTTTGCATACGAATTATCTATATAGATAGCACCTCCATCTCCAGATGATTTGTTTTTATAAAATTGAGAGCAAGAGATATGAACAGTAGAATCAGAAATATTTATGGCTCCACCATCACCGAGTATATTATTTCCATCTTCAAAAATGAGCCCATTTAATTCTATATTCATGCAAGATGTTATATTTAAGGTAGGGATTCCTAAAGTCCCTGTTCCTTTCACTTGAATAGGTAAAATCTTAGTTGGGTTTTCCCATGGATTTCTTTCATCTATGTTCGATTCAGAACCTGAAAAACCACCCCGCAAAATAATATTTGAAAGCCCATTTATTGTAATCCTTTCATAATATTCTCCTGTTTTAATCCATATTTCATCGTAATCATTAGCGGAACTAATGGCTTCTGAAATAGTATGGTAGCCTCTTGCCCATGAACTTCCATCAGTAGGGGTAGAAGAACTATTTGGATTTACATATATAACTTTACCTGATATGTTAAATGCGGATAAATAATGACATGGTAAATATGCAGGTGAGATAGTTTGACAGCCCTGTAGGGGAAAATCAGGTGATTCTGTTATGCCTGAAAAGCAAATATTATTATTGTTAAGAACACCAATGGACAATGCAGTATCATTTAAAATACCCCCTAAAAATGTCCCCCAGGTTGGAGTAATTGTATTTTCAATACTATTCCATTCTAATCTCCATATCATTGCATCAAAGTTTTCGTTCATCCCATTATTTAACTGGGTATTGAAGGGATTTGTAGTGAAGGAAGTTTTATTCCATGCAAAACTTTCAAAGGAACTGTTAGTATAGCCTGTAATGAAAAATTTGTTTGAAGCCGTATTCGATGTTTTTATATCTGTTAATACATCTTTTCCATTACCAAAAATGTAGCAAGTACCAATTAATCTTCCTGCTGTCATATCTACTAATGCAAGGAAGGGATAAGTTTGTTCGGGCATTTTTTCAGGTATGGCTGAAATAGGTATAGGTAAATCATTTGAATATGTATTCCCTGCCAAACAAAGTGTATTTGTATAGAGGATAATAGATTTTTCTAATATATCATCATCTGAACCTCCAAAAAATAAAGAAGATAATAAAGAAACATCAGGGGTTGTTGTCCCTTCAGAATATAAATAGGATTGGATGAAAATATCTTTTCCCTGAACAGATGTTTCAGGTATTATCGGGGTAAAATAAGGTGAGCCTACAGTTGTATTTCCACAAAGATATATTCTTGTTGAATATGCCTCTATATCTTTAACTTCAATCCCATTTATATTTAATTGGGTTAAGTATCGGTATACTAATGGCTCCGCCGAAAGTCTTAATACTCCCCAAAAACCGTCTGTAAGTAAGTCTTTTCTTGTATTTGGTGAAGAATTTATTTGGATTAAATCTGTAGAGGTAGTATTACCTGCAAAAAGCAAATTATCGTTATTAATAGTTATGTCATCAATAGAATCATATCCCGACCCACCGACGAAGGTAGAAAAGGTTATTCTAAAATTTTTGTCAAACATCATAAGGAAACCGTCAAATTCGCCTGATGTACCACTACCATTCAGGGAGGTATCAAAAGGTTGAACAGGATTAACCATTGGAAAGTTAAGGGAATTTGTTTTTCCAGCTATAACGATAAAATCGTTTGTTGCATTTATAAAATGACTAATAGAGTTTATGTGATCTTCACCCACTCCATTTATAAAAACGATATGATGAGTTTTTCCTAATTGCGGCGACAATTTACATAAGAATCCTGAAACATCTGTCCCCGATGTATCGGGGAACTCAATGGTTCCACCGATTATAGCAATATCTACACCGTTGTTATAGTAATCTAAACACATTTTGCTAAGTAGAGAGGAAGGTCTATTAGATGATGGGAAAAATATGTATGTTGACAGTGTTAGGATTGGGTCTATAAGCAATTCAGAATTTTTCTCATGATTATCAACATGAATCTGATATGTGTTTTTGTCTAAAGCCAAAAAACATGCAGTTTGAGAAAGAAGAGTATTCGGATTTTTATATGCGGAATTATATATTTCAGGAGTACTAAAAGTGTATATGTAACCTTCGTTATTGATAATAACTAATTTGTTATTTTCAATATAGGATTCAACATTATTTCCACGGACTTCCCAGATGATTTGATTAATATCTATCTGAGAGTTAATGATAAAATCAAACTCTAACTCGTAATCCTTAAAGTAAAACTCAAGATCAATCCCTTCATAAACACTTGGTATACATAATTTCTTATAGGCATAACCGCTGTGTATCCAGTTATCTGGATTATTTCCTGAATAATAACTATATGTTACATCAGACTTTTCACTACCAAAGAGAACACTACTTTCATTATTCAGAAAGCGAAGTTCTACGGGTTCACAAAAAGAATTTTTTGTAGGATTCCATATCCAAATTTTTAGACTACCCGGTGTGATTTCAAAATATTGATTTTTTGAAAAAGCAAAATAATGATGGCTCTGTTCAGATTGGAAAAAATAATTTTCTAAATAAGAAGCGTTCTTATAATTATCTAACGAAAAACAATTAAATGCTAAGGTGATAAGAAGAATGAATAATATCTGTATAAATATATTCCTGTGTTTACTCATCTTATTTTAATTCCCTAAAATAGTATTTTATATTTACATCTACCACAAAAGAACACTATTATAATAATTATGCATGAAATTGATGTAAAAAATCACAAAAATTATGACATTTTTTAAAAGAGAGTATGTTTAAGCATATTCTTTTAACAGGAATACAAAATTATTTGGAATGAGTATCCAATTTCGATTTAATCTTTGCCCATTCATCTTTTAGGGTTACTGTTCGATTAAATACCATTTTTTCAGGGGTTGTATCGGGGTCAACACAGAAATACCCCTGCCGTTCAAATTGCACCTTATCTCCTATATTAAGTTTTCTTAATTCGGGTTCTAATTTACAATTAGATAATACCTGTAATGAATTAGGATTTATATTACTTCTCCAATCGGAACCATCAGGAACATCACTGGGGTTCGGTTTTAAGAAAAGATAATCATATAAACGAATCTCTGCGTCAAAAGCATGTTTTGCAGATACCCAATGTAAAGTTGCTTTGACTTTTCTGCCATCGGGAGCATTTCCGCCTTTGGTATTCGGGTCGTAAGTGCAACGCAATTCAACGATATTTCCATTGCTATCTTTTATCACATCTGTGCATTTTATAAAGTAAGCATATCTCAACCGAACTTCCTTACCCGGTGCTAATCGGTAGAATTTAGGATGGGGGTTTTCCATGAAATCATCTTGTTCAATATATATTACCTTTGAAAAAGGCACCTTTCTTGTTCCCATAGATGTGTCTTCAGGATTATTTACTGCTTCCATTTCTTCAGTGAGGTCATCGGGATAATTTTCGATAACTACTTTTAAAGGATTTAAAACCGCCATATATCTATTGGCTTTTTTATTTAAATCCTCGCGAATGCAGTATTCAAGTAAGGCGATATCTACAGTATTATCTGCTTTGGCTACACCAATCAATTTACAGAATTGTCTAATAGATTCAGGTGTATACCCTCTTCTCCTAAGTCCGGATATAGTAGGCATTCTGGGGTCATCCCATCCACGAACATATCCTTCCCGAACAAGTTCAAGGAGTCTTCTTTTACTCATAACTGTGTATGTTAAATTTAATCGGGCGAACTCAATTTGTCGGGGAGCGTATATTCCGATTTCTTTAATAAACCAATCATAGAGAGGGCGATGGTCTTCAAATTCTAATGTGCAGATGGAATGCGTAATACCCTCAATAGAATCCGATTGCCCGTGTGCAAAATCATACATGGGATATATGCACCATTTATCTCCCGTTCGGGGATGTGTTGCCCGTATGATACGGTACATTACAGGGTCACGCATATTTAAATTAGGCGAAGCCATATCAATTTTTGCACGAAGCGTTCTTGAACCATCTGGAAATTCGCCTGCCCGCATTCTCTGAAAAAGATCTAAATTTTCCTCTATAGACCTATTGCGATATGGACTTTCCTTACCAGGTTCTGTTAATGTGCCACGATATGCTCTGACTTCCTCCGGTGATAAATCACAAACATAGGCTTTCCCTTTTTTAATTAAATCAATAGCCCATTCATAAAGTTGTTCAAAATAATCAGATGCATAATATTCATGTTTTCCCCAGTCAAAACCTAACCATCTCACATCTTCGCGTATGGCATCAATGTATTCTTGTTCTTCTTTTAATGGATTGGTGTCATCATACCTAAGGTGGCATCTACCTCTATATTCTTCCGCAAGGCCAAAATTCAAGCATATAGATTTAGCATGACCAATATGAAGATACCCATTAGGTTCTGGTGGAAAACGAGTTACAACACCAGTATATCTCCCAGATTTTAAATCTTCGTCAATAATTTGATGAATAAAATCCCGACCACAACATTCTTTATTTTCTTCATTATTCATATATGAATTGTCAGACATAAAAAAACACTCCTTTAATATGTTTTTTGGGGTTTTCTATAATGGAAATATCTATATTCAAAAAAACTTCTTATATTATATATTATCTCTTTTTACAGGTATATTTCTCAAATATATATTTATTGGTGTATTCATAAAATTGGAACAAAGCGTTATAATTAGAAACCAAATGTGATTTGGGAGTATAATATAATTAAGTGTTGAAAATTGAGTAGAAAAAATAACCCTATTTAGAAAGGAACAATATATGTGGACGCCAGGAATGGGTGAGTTATTCATAATATTGATTATTGTCCTCGTTTTATTTGGTGGAAGTAAAATTGCAGGATTAGGTCGTTCTTTAGGAACAGCCATTGCCGAATTTAAAGATGCGGTCAAAGGGGGAGAAGAGGCAAAGAAAGAAAGTATAGAAGAGAACAAGAAAGAAGAAAACTCATAATTTTTGGGTTTTAGGAGAATCCCTATGATTTCACAGGAATTACTCAAGATATTGGTATGTCCCGAAACAAAACAACCCTTACAATTGGTTGATGATGAGTTATTGAAAAAGATTAACGAATCTATCCAACAGGGTAAAGTAGTAAATAGAGACGGAGACCCAGTTAATGAAAATTTAGATGGGGGATTAATAAGAGAAGATAAAAAAATTGTATATCCAATTATTAATGATTTGCCTTATCTTAGAATCGGTGATGGGATTGAATTAGAAAAAAATCGTATATCTTAGTGCTTTTTATGACACTTTCCTTAAAATTGAGATTCATTGTATTATTAAAACGCTTTTTTAGAGGGCTGAAGAGTTCTATAATTAATCGAATATTTACGGGGTTGATTGTTATCATACCTTTGGGTGTAACTTTTTATGTGATACAATTTCTTTATTTTCTGTTATACAATAAGTTAGGTCCACTTACTAAAAAGATATTCTATACCGTACCTGATTATTTTGTTCCTGCTATTTCTTTAACATTGATAATATTGGGGATTTTTTTTCTGGGTGTCATAACCAATATGTATATTGGAAGCAGGCTTTTTTATTTATTTGAAAGTATTTTAGAACGAATACCTTTTATAAAAACTCTATATAATGCTACAAAGCAAATTGTGGCAATATTTACAAAAACAAAAGAAGAAAAGAGCAAGTCAGGTCCTGCAATATTTATTGATTTCCCTTTCCCAGGAGTTAAAAATATCGCTTTAATAACAAACTCTGTGGAGATAGAAGGACTGGGTTCGTTTACAACAGTTTTTGTTCCTACTACACCTAACCCTACGAGTGGATATTTTGAATTGGTTCCTAAAGATGATGTAGGGAATGAAATGGAAATACCAATGGATGAAATCGTAACGATGCTTTTATCAGGTGGTGTTGTTACGCCAGAGATATTAAAAGCAGATTCAGATATACTGCAAGAATTAAAAAAGATAGAGAAAAAACATGCAGACTGAAAACAAAATTAAAGAAAAGAAAATGCCTAAAATTTTAGGGAGAGTTAGAAGATATTTCTTTGCAGGTATATTGGCTATTGTTCCTTTGGGTTTAACATTCCTTATTTTGAGATTTATTTATTACTTTACAGTAGGTCGCATTACCCCTTATGTAACTCAATGGTTCCCTGAATATCCCCATTATTTAATTGCTCCCATATCGGTTGTATTAATTGTTATTTTTGTTTATCTGGTTGGACTTTTTTCAAGTTTCTTTTTAATACGACAATTTTTATCTTTATTTGAAAAGATTATAAAAAAAATTCCTATAGTAAAAACCATATATAACTCTGCAAAACAAATGACAGTAAGTTTTATAGAACAGTTTTCTTCCAATCGCACGCGTTCTATCGTTATTGTCCCTTTCCCTCATGATAAAATTTATACTATGGGGCTTTTATTAGGGAAAATTAAACTTCCCGGTGGAAAAGAATATTACAGAGTTTTTATTCCTACCACACCCAATATAAGTGTAGGAATATTGCAATTTTACCCTGCTGAGAAAATACATAAATGTCCCATTACTATGGAACAGGCTATAGAAATTATCGTCTCTTCAGGTGCATCTATCCCTGTGAAACTTTCGGTGCAACCTCTACAAAAAGAACAAAAAAATTAATTTGGCATATTACTAAGTTTTTAAGAAGTGAGAAGGTATTTTCTGCATTAATTTATTAAAAAAATCAGGATCTAAATTGTATATTTCAATTTTTCGTTTATCATTTTCTATGTGATAAAAATATAGAAAAATAGCATCTGGGGGAATAATATTTATAATTCTATCTGCCCACTCTATCAAACAAATTAGATTATCGCTTAACCATTCTTCAGAACCGATATCAATAATTTCCCGCTCATCCTGAATCCTGTAACAATCCAGGTGAAGTACTTTAGGCGGGTTACCATATTGATTGATTATTGTAAAAGTGGGACTATGTACCCAACAATCGCCGCATAATCCCTTTACTATCCCTTTAACAAAACATGTTTTACCTGTTGCCAAATCTCCAATAAGTGCCACTTTTGCATTAGGTTTTAGACATTTACCTAAAATATGTCCTAATTCTTCTGTTTGCTCAGGAGAAGATGTTTGTAAAATTAAAGCAGTACCAGAATTATTTTTATTGGAAGAGGCGTTCATACAATTTTATATATAGTTTTGCTTGTTTATCCCAAGAGAAATCTTGTTTCATTCCATTAATTCTTATATTATAAAAAATATCTTTGTTATTAAATAAATCAATTGCATTTTTTATACTTCTTATAATACTTCTTGGGGTCAGAGGTCTAAAAGTTATCCCTGTTGCACAGTTTTTCCGAATATTTTCAGGGGTTGCGTTTGTTACAGAATCTGCTAAACCACCTACCTTTCGAACAATGGGTATAGTCCCATAGGCGAATGCATATAATTGGGTTAATCCGCAAGGTTCATATCGAGAAGGCATAAGTATAAAATCACTCCCCGCTATAATTTGATGGGATAATTCGGTATCATAACCAATAATGGTTTTTATTTTCTGGGGGTAGCAGGATGCTATTTCCTTAAGTTGTGTTTCATATTTTGGGTCACCTGTGCCAAGGATAACCATTTGTAGGTCAAGTTGCAGCAATTCGGGTAAGGATTGGATAAGTATATCAATACCTTTCTGCCAATAAAGACGACTGGTAATTCCTATTAGGGGGACATTTTCTTCAGGTAAATTAACTTTTTTCTGTAAAGAAACTTTGCATATATCTTTGTTTGTTATTGAGTCATGATTATAATTGATCTCGATATACTTATCGTTATTGGGACTCCATATTGAGTAATCAACCCCATTAAGAATACCAGACAGGTCATCAGAACGAAATCGTAATACATTGTCCAATCCAAAACCGTATTCCAATGTTTGTATCTCAACTGCATAAGTTGGGCTTACCGTGTTTATCTTATCCGCAAGAAGAATCCCCCCTTTAAGTAAATTCATATCGCCGTGATATTCAAAACAATTAGAGTTGAAAAATTCAATAGGTAAACCTGTGGATGTATAGCGAGAACCCGGATATCTACCCTGAAAAGCAAGATTATGGATTGTAAGTAAAGTATTTGTATTATGCCAGAAAAGATTATGTTCAAGTTGAATTAATAGAAAAGGCAAAATAGCGGAAGTTGCCCAGTCATTACAGTGAATAATATCAGGTTTCCATTGAATTCGTTCCATAGCATCGAGTATGGCTTTGCAAAAAAAAGAGAACCTGCGGGGATTATCGGAATATTCCCAATCTCCTGAGCCATAAACATAATCCCTACCAAAAAGTTCCTCATGCTCAATCAAATATAAAGGAATATCCGTTTTAGGGACGGTTGTTTCCCAGAGCATAGATTGATATGTATTTGTTGAGCCGTCATATAAACAGGGTAATAATGGAGCACAATCATCGGAGATTTTTAAATGCTTATATTTAGGCAATCCTATGCGAATATCTATACCATTCTTCTTGAGAGATTTCGGCAAAGCATAAGCCACTTCTGCCAGTCCCCCAGTTGATATTAAAGGAGCTAATTCAGAAGTTAAATACAATATTCGCATCATGAATCCTCTCGTTTTATTTATACAAAAAAGGTTCTTTTTCTTCAGGAATAATTATTTCAAGTAAAGGTAGTTTTTGAGTTAGATAATTAGCAATTCCTTCGACGATAGGATACTCTGTACCAAAGTGTCCCGCATCAATAACTGCTAATCCTCGGTCTTCTGCTTCTAATGCCTGATGATATTTCACATCACCCGTAACTAAAACATCTATATTATTCGGAATATTTGTTATTTCTCTGCTGCCACTACCTCCAAGCACAGCAATATTTTTCACTTTTTTGTTGAGGTCTCCAACTATTTTTATTGAAGAAAGGTTTAATTTCTCTTTTACAATATTAGAAAACTCTTCAAGTGAGATAGATTTTTCTAATATCCCTTTTGCTCCCAATGAAATTTTATAGTTTTTATTGTGTAGAGGATAGACATCATAAGCAACTTCTTCATAAGGATGGGCATCTAATAAGGCTTCAATAACATTCCCCAAAATTTCAGAAGGAACAACTACCTCAAACCGTTCCTCTTTCTCTTCGTTAATTTTACCAATTTTCCCAAGAAAAGGTTTCGCCTTATCTGACGGTAGGAAAGTTCCCGTTCCCGATGTACTGAAAGAACAATATGCATACTCCCCAATAATCCCTGCACCACAACCACATACCGCATTTCTAACTTTTTCAAGATGATTTTTAGGAACAAATGTTACTAATTTGTAAAGTCTTATATGCTCAACAGGAAGCAATCCTGAGATATTCGAAAGGTCTAATTTCTTAGCTAATATGTAGTTTACTCCTTTTTCTGCAACATCCAGATTTGTATGACATGTATAACATGCAATCTCATTTGTTATTAACTGTGCTATCCTTTTTTGATAAGGATTTGTTTGGACTATCTTTTCTAACGGATGGTAAATTAAAGGATGATGAGAAACAATCAGTTTTACTTTCTTTTGTATTGCATCTTTAACAATTTGGTCTGTAATTGTTAGACAGATAAGAACATTATTGGTATCCCAATCTTTTGACCCTAATACCAACCCAACCGAATCGTCAGGAAAGGCTAATTCTTTCGGAGCCCATTCTTCTAAAATAGCACAAATATCTTGAATGCGAATACCTGCCATTTGAAAAATCCTGTTTTTAAGATGCGTTGCCTGATTTTTGGAAGTTATTTTATTTTACATGTTTGCTTCTTTTAGTTCAAAACTCATGGATGCATAACCAACAACGGAACTATAATCACCAGAGGTTTTTCCACTGGTTGTGTAATTTAATAAATGAACATCATAATCACCAAAATATGAAGAAAACCCCATTGCAAAAACGACAGCAGATGCACCACACATCGAGCATGTTCCAGTTTCTATCCCCTGAATGATTTTTCCTACATCCTTATCTAAAATAGCATGAATTGTATTTGTATCTATCTGATTTGCCTCTTTTTCAGGTAGATAGTGGGATAAATCTGTAGATGCAATAAGTAAATCACCGTCACTGGATAGTGATGCAAGTGTTTGTCCGTATTCAAAATGTTTCTGCGAAGGTTCTTTGCCAAGCAAAATAGGAACAATCGGAACCGTGCCAATACTTCCATATAAAAAAGGCAACATGACTTCGATGCAATGTTCATAAATATGAGCATTGTTTGTGCAACAAGGGAGTTTCTTCATTAGGGTAAGATTAAATGTCTCATCAACAGGAAATTCGCCTACAGGAGTTAAAAAAGACTCGTATTCACAAATAGATAGACCATCAAAAGAATAACGATGAGACCTGCCCACCAAAATAACGCGGTTTACTTTTTGCCCCCGAATTCTTGCAAATGCAAAACCAGCGGTCGGTCCTGAATACATATAACCTGCATGAGGAGCAATAATTGATAATACACGCCCTGATGATGGAGAGACATCGGATTGTTCAATATAAATACTAACCTGAGCTAAGAGTGTAGATGGATTGCTCGGATAAAATTGTCCACTGACTGCAGGGTGCCTTTTGGGCATGGATTATTCCTTATCATGAATGATTATTTATAATACTATTATAATATACAAAAAGAGGTTCTCAATATATAAAATGTTTCAAAAATTATATATAAAAATCAAGATTTATATGTGTTTACTTCCTTTAATTATAACGGGCTGTAGCACATCGTGTTTTGACCTCGCTGCAAAAGGGGATGCGGTTAATTTAGAAAAACAGTTGTTAAAAAATCCAGCAATTATTAATAGTAAAGATTATTTGGGTAAAACGGTTTTACATTATGCTGTATGTAGCGGAAGTAAGGATGTATTAGAACTATTGTATATATATGGGGCAGAACTTAATGAGAGGGATATAACAGGGATGACTCCGTTACATGTATGTGCTATGTGGGACTTAAGAGGACCTGCTCGATGGTTAGTTACACATGGGGCTAATATTCATATAAAAGATAACTTTGGAGATTCTCCTTTGCATACTTCGGCTATATTTGGAACAGTAAATATAGGTAAGTACTTAAAAACGATTGGAATTCCGATGGAAGAAAAGAATAAAGAAGGTATGACAGCAAAAGAATTGGCAAAGAAATATCGGAATGATAAGTGGATAGAAGAAATAGAGGGAAACTAATGTGAATGAAGTAGAAAATAAAACAGGTATTCCTTATGTGGAAATATTTACCGATGGAGGATGTATTCCCAATCCAGGAAAAGGGGCATGGGCAGTAATATTAACTTACGGAGATAAGGAGAAAATATTAACGGGATATGAAGAAAACACGACAAACAATCGTATGGAATTAAAGGCAGCAATAGAAGGATTAAAAGCACTTAAAAAGAAGTGTAAGGTCATTATTTATACGGATTCAGAATATTTAAAAAAGGGGATGTCAGAATGGCTAAAAAATTGGGTAAAAAAAGGGTGGAAAACAAATTCTGGGACGGTCAAAAACATTGATTTATGGAATGAACTGGCTGAATTAGTTGAAAAGCATGAGGTTACCTGGGAATGGATAAAAGGGCATAGTCAACATCCCCAAAATGAACGATGTGATAAACTGGTGAAGGATACTCTCAAAAATAAGATAAAGTTAGAAAAGGATACAAAATGAAGGAATTTATAAAGTTTAGTAAATCCCAGGAAAAAATTGTCTCTTTGTTTATACCTTTTATCTTTGGTTTTGGAGGATTGTTTATTTCTCAGGAAATAATGAATACACCTAATACAAGATTTATTACTGCGTTACTTTCAATTGCATTACCCTCCTTTATAAGCATTACTATGCTGAATAAATATCGGTTTTCGAGAAAAGAAAAATCCGTGCTTGTGGGTGGAATTGTACTGCTATTTACTTCAGGTATATGGATAATTTCAAAAACATCGTTGAATCCGTATTGGTATGATAATTTACCTGATGAGATTCGCCGATTATCAGAACTCATAGGTTTAGGTAGTTTTCTTTTGGGGATATTATCATTTGTAATTATTCTTATCCGTCGTGAAGAAAATATTGATGAATTAGCAGAGCGATTTAAGACCCTTGCCGACCATATTTCAGAAGGCTATGTATTAAGCAATCCGGACGGTGTAGTTGTTGATGTGAATGAACAGTTCTGTAGATTTATAGCCATTACAAGGCAGGAAATCATAGGCTCAACTGTTACAGACATGGTGCGTCGTTACAATATGGGTGCTGTAGAACAAAACTGGTTAACTCGAAGTTATGGAATTAGTGGAGAATATGAGGTCGAATTAGAAGTAAACAATCAAAAAAAATATTTCTGGATCCATGGAACACCCATATTTGACAAAAAAGGAAAACATAAGGCAACTCTCGCAACAGTGAAAGATATTACCGAACTTAAAGTGCTATCTGCGAAAGTACAAAAATATGCAGAAGAATTAAAAATGAGAGTTGATGAGCAGACAAGAAAATTGCGTGAGTCAGAAGAAAACCTAAAAAAATTAATCATGACTATGAATGAAGGATTTGTATTAATAGACATAAATCATAAAATCGTAATGGTTAATGAATGCTTTTGTAAGATGATAGATAGAGAAATGGAACAAGTTTTGGGACACTATATTTATGAGTTTTTAGAAAGTGCTGAGGTGATAAGGTTAATTCCCCTGTTGGAAATGGTAGATATAGAAAAACGAAGGGAAATCACATTTATCAGGTCAGATGAAAAAGAAGTCCCTACACTTGTTTCTGTCTCTGTTATACCTCATGAAAATTTAGAAGAGATACGATATTCTCTGGTAGTTTCTGATTTGACCCTGCAGAAGAAAATGCAAAATGAACTGGAAGAAAGAACATTGCAATTGGAAAAACTTAACGAGGAATTAAAACAGTATGGAAAAAATAAAGATGCCTTTTTATCCAATGTAAGTCACGAATTAAGAACGCCTATAAGCACAATACATGGGTATATAGAAATGTTTTTACAAAATACATTAGGTCCTATGACGGAAAAACAGAAAGATGCTATAGAGGTTATGCTAAGGAATGTTCAAAGATTGTTACGCATGGTGAACGAAATGATAGAATTCAGCAGAATAGAAATAAAAGGGTTACAAATAAAGAAAAAACTCTTTTCTGTAAAAGAACTTATCAAAGAAAATGTATCTTTTAATAACCCTAAGATTATTGCCAAACAAATAAATCTTACAGAAAAATATGAAAATGAGGAGATATATATCTGGGCAGATAAAGAGAAAATCAGTCAAGTATTAGGTATATTACTTAATAATGCGGTTAAGTTTACTAATACAGGGGGAAGGATAGAAATAAGAATATCTGTAAATGAAAAAGGAGCGTTGGAACTATCAGTTTCAGATACGGGTATTGGAATCCCAGCGGAATATAAAGAAAAAATATTTGAGAAATTTTTTCAAGTGGATAGTTCTCCTACGAGGAAATATGAAGGGACAGGTATCGGATTGGCTATTGCAAAAAGTATTGTTGAAACCCATAACGGAAAAATTACTGTTGAAAGTGTTCTTGGAGAAGGTAGTACATTTACGGTTATTCTACCTGACTGTATATTTTATGATGGGAGAAAAGAAATCATTAAACAAAAAAGTAACATGGAAAAATTTTTAATTGTTGATAGTGAATCGGTGTTATTTGATATTTTCCATAAAATTTTTACAAAAGAAGAAGATAATATTCTGTGGGTAAAAAACATATATGAATCAATACGATTTGTAAATGAATTAGAGCCCGAAATAATTCTTGTAAATACCTATGAAAAAGAGTTTGATAATATTGTTTCATTGCTAAATATTATAGAGGAACATCAATTATCGGATAATACATTCATATTGTTAATTATTGATGAAAGCATAAATATATCAAAGTCATATCAGGAGAATTATTCAGAAAATATTCTCTTTATTAAAAAACCTTTTTCTTTAAATTACCTATTAAAAATAATTTATAAAATCAAACAAGGTGAACAGGTTAAAAAAATAATAGATAGTGATAGAAAAGAAAAAGAGAAGGAGAAAGTTGTTGTTATTTATGAACCCGAAAGCACTTTGCGAGAATTTTTAGATTTGATGATGAATTATTATCGAATTCCATGTTTAATTACGGATAGTTTTGAAAATATGGTTTCTTCAATGATGAGATTCTCATCTGCGAATGTAGTGATAGATGTTGATTATTTGAAGGAAGAAGATTTAAGAAAGATAAAAGAATTAGGTGAGGGTCATAAAAAAGTGTTTTTAATCTCAAATAATCAATTTAAGGATATAATAGAAGAGATGGGTCCTAATGTTGATATAATAACAAAACCGTTCCTTTTTGATGATTTAATGAATATCTTAGATATTCAAAAAGAGATTAAAGTAGTATTGAATTAGAGAGACAGATAAATGCAGGAAAGAAATAATACACTCAATCGTAGGAGTTTTGTCTTTCAATCCTTTTTGTTCGCTGCTACAGTAAAAAGAAAGACAAAATATTCACCTCCACTAAAACAGGATAAAATCATCAAAAAAATATGTGTTGATGCAAACAATAAGAAAATAATATTTGAAGATGGTGCAGATATTATTTCACCTCCAGCAAGTTTAGTTAAATTAATGCTTATGTATTTAGTTGCATTAAAGATTAATAAGAAGGAAATTAAAATAGAGGAGGAAATCGTTCCCAAAAGAACCATCTTTCCACATAATAATTCGGATATTCTGTTATCAACAGACAAAAGATATACATTGGGTTATTTAATGGATGCTATTGCGATTATCTCATCAAATACATCTGCGGTGACAGTAGCGGAATATTTATGGGGTTCGGAAAGTAAATGTATAGAAGATATGAATACAATGGCAAAAAAGTTAGGAATGAACAACACAAAGTACTTCACCGTAAATGGGTATCCCATTAAAAGTGGTGGTGATTTAGATAGAACAACTGCAAAGGACCTCGCTACCCTTGCCATAGAATGTTGTAAGTTACCTGTTTTACTCTCATGGACATCTAAGAAAAAATTTGTTATTCAAGAAGAGAATATCGAAAGAAGTAATACAAACGACTTACTTTCCATATATGTGGGATGTGATGGGCTAAAAACAGGGTATACAAAATTGGCAGGACATTGTATTGTCGCAACAGCCCGAAGGAATAAATCCAGAGTTATAGCAGTGGTTTTAGGAGCGGAAAAGTCATCAGAGCGTTTTCGTGTGGCTACCAATTTGTTAGAAATAGGCTTTTCAGAAGTTGCATAACATACCTACTATTGGATAGGGCAAAAACCATCTTCCGTATCCGAACAGGATGAATAACCACCTATATTAAATAATTGTATTAACCGCAAAAGTTCATGGAAAGTAATAGACCAATAAGGTTCTGAATAATCAGAACTATGACGATTGCAATTCTGCTCACCTACACCTAATGCATAACCATCTTCGCCATTCATATCACAGTGATAACTTCCAAAGTTAAAGATTTGTATTACTCTTAATACCTCTACAAGAGAAAAAGAATAGTTTTTATCTGTATCTGCAGAATGGAATGTTACAACTTCACCTTCTTCTATATTTCCTTCTTCGGAACAGGCATGCGTATTGAATAATAATTTCCATGACTCCAGATAACCTCTACCGCCTGTTTCAGAATCCACAATTCGCAACATCCATGTGCCTTGCAAATTTTCTCCCCGTAAAACGCCTAAATATCCAATGGGCTTATAATTCCCTGTAAAAGGGCTAACTCCATCCATAATACTTAATTCAGCATTATCATCAAAGTTTGTATTTAGTAGTGCAGTCCCACCTTGTGTGGGATAAATAAGAAGAAAAACTTCTGTCCCACGAGGAGAAACAATTTGAATTAATATCTGTTGTAAATTATCATGAGTTAGAGAAATGTTAACGATAAGGTCGTTCAAAGTCCCTTCATTAGGCACATAGATATAATACAAGTTTTGAGCCTTATCTTTTAAGAGACTATGAGTTTCAGTTCCATTTACCTCAAAACCACAAGGATAAAAAGCCCCTTCTCCCTCCATTAATCCTTCTTCTATAATACCCTCACCTTCAAAAATACCCCCTTCCATTGAACCCTCTGCGATACCTTCTATTTGTCCTTCTTCTATTCCTTCTAATAAACCTTCCTCAATTCCTTCTACAACCCCTTCTATAGTCCCCTCCGTATATCCTTCCAATATCCCTTCTGGTGAACCTTCAGAAGATTGTAAAACTGTTAACTTAAAGGGAGAAGAAAATACGGTACCTAAAGAATCACTTACCCTACAACGGTAAAAGCCTGAGGAAGTAAACTTAATATTTCGTAATGTTAACATAGGACTGTTACTGTTTAGAATAGGGATGTATTCTTCTCCTACAATACTCTTAAACTGCCATTGATAATTTACTGTTCCCACATAACCAGATACACCGATAATAAAAGTTGTCGTTCCCCCTTCATTTATAGTCCGTTCCACAGGTGCTATTAACCATACCCTTAATCCTTCTCCTTCTATAGAACCTTCTGGAGTGCCCTCAATAGTTCCTTCTATTTGCCCTTCTCCTTCATTTGTAGGAGATGATACATCAATACAAGCGAGAAAACCATCAAGTGTTCCGCCCCCAAAACTTGTTTGAAAAGTTCCAGATGTTATAGGTAGTAGATTGGATGCGGTTTCTCCCACCATATACATTACATTAGAATTGGAAATATATACAGAGCGTGCTTTCTCCTCTCCTTTTCCCCCGTAAAAAGTACTATATTTCAATGTATTTCCATTCGGATTTAGGCACGCAAAAACGGTATCCTGGTTACCACCATAAGAAGGTTGTAATGTCCCCGGTATAACGGGAAAATCTCCTGAATATGTGTAACCAACAACATATACTCGTAAGGTTGAATCCAATCCAATTCCAAGCCCTGATTCTGTTTTACTTCCCCCTAAATAAGTACTGAAAATTATCTGGTCTAAATTAGGAGTCATTTTTGTAATAAAAACATCCCTTTCTCCTCCGCCATATCCAACCTGAAATGATGAAATTGTAACAGGAAAATTGTTTGAAGAAGTTTCCCCTGTGATATATATATTTCCATAAGTATCACATGTTAGAGCCTGGCATAGGTCAATAAGGCTACCTCCAAGGTAGGAAGAGGATATTATAGATGCATTATTACCTGAAAGTTTCATTATAAACGAATCGTAATTTCCGCCTCTATATGAAACCTGAAATGAACCTTGAGTTGTTGGAAAATTTGTCGAAGAAGTGTATCCCCCTAAAACAATAGTATCACCAAAATTTTTTATTGTTTTACAAATATCTATGCCACTTGTTCCAATAAATCCACTCCATATAGGTTGAAATGATGAATTAAATTTAAATAAAAAGCCATCCAATCCACCACCGCTAAATGTGGAATTCAATGTTGAAGTTCCTATTACAGGAAAGTTTGACGATTGTGTCCAACCCGTTAAAACAATGCTATTGTCAGGTAAAAATGCGAAATCCATTATGCTTTCGTCAGCACTGCCTCCTATATAAGAACTATAGATTAATTCAGTAGCATCAGAATTAAGTTTTGTTACAAAAGCATCTCTTCCACCATTTTTGATTGTTTGAAAAGCACTTGTTGTTATAGGGAAATCCGAAGAAGAGGTAATTCCTGTTATATAAATATTTCTTTGCTCGTCAATTTTGATGGCTGTAGCACTGTCATCTGCAGAGCCTCCTAAAAATGTAGAAAAGAATATATTGTTAGCAGTAGGATTTAGTTTCGTAATAAATATATCCCCGGTTATATCTCCACCTGAAAAGTTTGTTTGAAACGAACCATTACTGGTAGGAAAATTAAGTGATTTTGTTTCACCAACCAGATAAATATTACCTGCGGAATCTGTTTTTACATCAATAATTTTGTCAGTATTATTGCCTCCTAAATATGTCCCCGCTAATAAAGTAGGGTCAATGAGTAAAGGATAATTGGGGTTATATGAAGATTCAGGGATATTAAATTTTACGCCATTTTCACAATATAAACGAATAGGTATTTTATGTGATATCCCATTTGTCCATTGGAAAGCACAAGGAGCATAAAAATCCAATTCTGTATTATCATGAACAATTTGAATAGTGTTTTCCTTTATTTCAGGATTAATAGAAACCCACCTTTGGGACATATCGAGTATTTCAAAATTAATAGTTATTGCATCGGGTTTTGAATTAGGATGAACGATAAAATCAAACTTAAAATTTCCCTCCTTTTCATAAAGATATAAATCAATACCCGGGAATACTTCCTGATATAGAACCGCTTTGTAATGGTGAACTAATTTTGGGATAGAATTTACCCCATTTATATATGTAGAATACGAAGAAAGGGGGATACTACCTACAATACTTTTGGGGTTACAATCAGGAAATACAATTCGATAATATTTTTGAGAATTATGAATATAAAACACAAGGGCATTTTTATAACATGCAACAGAAGCCGTATTCCCCATAGAAAAAAAAGATACATCAGACACAAAACGATTATAATTAGGTTCAAAATATAGGGGAGAGGTATTTATATTATTCCCCCAAGAGGATAAATGCGGGAAACATATCCCTAATAGAAAAATAAGTATTAATCTGAAATTCGGCATATTCTAAATCCTTGGTCAGCCATAGTTAAGTCAGGTGCATTCCATGAACGAAAAGCAGATCTACAACGGGCAGATGTCCGTAAACATGTGCCGCCTCGCAAAACTTTATATTTACCTGTTGCAGGTCCGGTAGGGTCAAAAGTAGGAGAATACTGGTAATAGTCAGCATCATACCAGTCCTGACACCATTCCCATACATTTCCATGCATATCATATAATCCCCATGCATTGGGTAATTTTTGTTTTACAGGATGTGTCTGATAGTTGCTATTATAAAAGTGCCATCCATAATTGTCTAATTGGGAGGCATCATCACCGAAACAGAATTCGGAGGTAGAGCCTGCACGACATGCATATTCCCATTCGGCTTCGGTAGGTAAACGAAACATTCCACTTCCTAATTTGTTAAGTTTTTCAATAAATTTCTGACAATCGTTCCACGATAAATTATCCACGGGAAGATTATCACCTTTATTATTTGATGGATTATACCCCATTATATCTGTCCATTGTTTTTGTGTAATTTCAGTTTGGCTCATCCAAAAGCCATTAGAGATTGTAACCAAATGTTGTGGATATTCAGAACTATATAAAGAGGGACTTCCACCATATATTTGAACTAATTCACTTGTATTTTTTGTAGTTCCCATATAAAATGAACCCGAAGGAATCCATACAAAAGAAATCCCTAAAAAAGTTTTTTCTGTTCCCGGTGCAGGTTCGTTTTCATTACCCGGCTGAAAACCATCTTCCCCTGATACATCAATCCGATACGAACTGGATTTATAAAATTGAGCCAGTCGCAACACTTCATGGAAAGAAATAACCCAATCCTGTGGATTATAATCTGAACTATGAGGTTTGCAATTTCTATCTCCATTTCCGATGGCATAGCCGTCTTCAGATAAACTGTCGCAATGATAAGAACCAAAATTATAAATTTGGACTAAACGAAGTAATTCTGGCAATTGAATAATAAAACGAGGCTCTAAATAATCAGAAGAATGATATTGCCCTTGTGATGAAAAATGAAGGCAAAAAATTAATGTAGAAAAATTAAATATAAAAAAGATTTTTTTATAATCCATAAACCAAACAACAATCTATCCGATAATAAAAAATGTGACCTGAACAATTGTTCAAGTCACATTTTTTTAATTTCAATTTTCGTTTACCACAAGTCTATGGAACCACTTGTCCATGGTAATGGGTCAGAATAATCCTGAACACCTCTATACAATAGTTTACTTGGACCATTCCAATAGAAACTCTTACCAATAATATTATGTCCTAATACACTCAAACCTGCATAACCACCTGCGTCAATACCGCCGATAACCTCGATGCTTGCGGGTGAAGGAAATACATGAATGTTAGATTTGATATAAGGTTTTGCAAAAATCTCTGCTTCTGCAGATTCATAGAGAGTTAATTCTAATATAGCCTTAATATAGGCTTGTGCAGTGCCTCCGATGTCAATATTCCATGTAAGTGGATGTCCATCAAATGTGAAGTTAAATAAATCTGCTTTTGACCCATCCCAACTACCTGTATCATATACTGCTTTCAATGTGAAGTTATCTTTAATATCAAAACCAGATTTTATACTTGTGTCTCCTGTCATTTGTCCATATAATCCAAATGGGAAGCGTAATGTTACTCGACCATAAACTGGAACAGGCCCAATACTTGCAGCAAAAGGATGAACTATCGGAGGTATAATATCCCACTCCTGAGAAATAGGTGTTGAATTATCCAGAGCAACTTTAAGGTCTAAAGTGAGTGTAATTGTTCCTGTTGTGGTTAAATCAAATTTTCTCAATTGAAAATTCTTATAGTCAGCTACAATTGCAACCTGCGGAGTACAATCTAATATCCCTCTATCCACAGTAATCCGTATACCATTACCACGATAAATTTCTTTGCCGCTAAAATCTACAATAGTTGCCTTTGCATCTTTGGGTAAGACACCTGCTTTAACATAGTCATTTACATCAAACTTAACACTGGTCATTAACATACCTTCTTGAATAGCATCTTCTAATGACGCAGGCTCTGTTATCGCGACAACTTCTGTTCCTTTTTGTCCTACTGCTGTAACCTTACGCAGATAACCTGTATCGCCGTATTTGCCAATAATAACATCCCCTGTTGTTACAGGAACCGACCCTTGTGAATTTAATACAATCTGATCCGGTGAAACGGCGGAAACTGTTACACCCGGTAACTGGTCAACAATCACAACTCCATCTTTGATTACACCATTATAAGGGCAACCTAACAGAAAACTTGTAATGACTACCGTTACAGCCAATAGGAAAAATCTTTTCATAACATCTACCCTTCTTTTTAGTTTAATTTTTCACTAAAAACTCTAAATATAATATACACTAATAAAAGTTTAAAGTCAAGTAAAATTTACACTTTCTTTTAATTTTTTAATAGATGCTTTATAAGAGGAATTATTAAAGACATAGGAACCTGCAACCAGAACATTAGCGCCTGCTTTTATAACTTCCGGTGCCGTCTTTTCATCTATTCCTCCGTCCACTTCTAAATCACGATCTCCTATCATTGCACGGATGGCTTTAATTTTTCGGAGCATATCCGGAATAAATTTTTGACCTCCAAACCCAGGATTTACTGTCATTACTAAAACCATATCTATATCTTCAACTAAAAACTCGATACGACTTTCTGGAGTAGAAGGATTTAAGACAATCCCCGCCTTACACCCAATATCTTTGATATGTTGTATTAAACGGTGTGGGTGAATTGTCGCTTCAATGTGAACAGTAATTATATCGGCACCTGCATCAGCAAAAGAATCTACATATTCCTCAGGATTATCTATCATTAAATGAACATCCATAGGGACAGAACAATATCTTCGTAATGCGGCGATTATAGGAGGTCCAATTGTAATATTAGGAACAAAATGACCATCCATTACATCGAAATGGATATAATCGGCTCCCGCTTCAATTAACTGTGTGATTTCATCACCCATCTTGCTAAAATCACATGATAAAATAGAAGGTGCAATCTTTATATTTCTATCTCTATTGTTCATTTTATATAACTCCTAATTACTATAAAAATAGTTAATTATTATCATTTATGGCTGTAATAATTTCGGAGGATTTCCACCTTCTAATTCAAAAGAGGCTACTTTAACTTCATCAACAAATATATCCACTACTGCTTTACTTATATAAGTAACTTTTATATTCAATGGTGTCCCTCGAACATATCTAATTTGTGAAAGTGTATCATATAATCGTGGTTTGTGCCATAAAATTTCTCGGTTCCCATGGCGGTCAACAAGTTCAACACGAACTTCTTTGGCTGCCCAATCATCATTCATGGTATATGTAACTTCAGTTTGATAACGAGCATCGGGTAAGGGAGCAGTTCCTGTAGATTTAATTGTATAAATAACCATTTGTCCGCGAACAATAGGTATATCCGCAGGGGGGTCTTGTTCTAAAACTATATTTTCTGGTGAATTAGGTGAATCAACGACATTAGGAACCAATTTAATATCATAAGGTTTTAATAATTCTTCAACTTCTTGTATGTTTTTCCCTACAATATTAGGCATTATTATTGTTTCCGTTTGTGTTCCTGCACTTATAAGTAAATTTATTAGCGTTCCCTGAGTTGCATCTGTATCAGGTGGTGGATCCTGAGAAATAACTGTTTCAGCAGGTTCATCGCGATTAATTCGTGCAATATTCCCTAATTTAAATCGGCTATTGTATTCAATCATTTTTTGTGCTTCTTCAAGTGTTTTACCTCTTAAATCAGGGACTTTTTCGTTAGGTGGACCGGCGCTTACTACGGGAAATACTTTTCTCCCTAATCGAACTACTTTTCCGGGTTCCGGTTTTTGGCTGATAACATAGTATTTAGGTATTGTATCATGTGTGACAGGTATGTATGGACCTAATTCTAATCCCACTTCAAAGAGTTTTTTTGATGCCTCCATTACGGGCATATCGGTGATTTTAGGAACAATAATATACTTTCCACCACTAAGGGCTTGTGTGTAAATGTAGTATCCCGAACCCGCCATAACTGCTATAAAGACAAGCACTGCCAAAGACCATTGAATTAACCACAGGAAAAGGTTGAAGAAAAATAGAACTGTGTTAACTATGGCTTTTGAAATACCGTCAAGAAGAAGCCGTCCCAGAGATTTTTTGGAATTGTCTGATACTGTCCTGTCTGAATTTTCCACGGGTCAAGTAACTCCGGTGCATTTTTTAAAATTAATTTTTGCTCTTCGACAAATTCGTTAACTACATTTAGGGTTTCATCTTTTGTAAAAGTACATACAGAATATACTATAACGCCACCTTTTTTACATACTCTACATGCTTCTGTCAGAATAGCCTTTTGCAATTTGGATAATTTTTGCAGGGATTCCTGTCTAATATTATATTTAATATCCGGGTTTCTTCGTAAAGTTCCCAATCCAGAACAAGGGGCGTCTAATAAAATTCTATCGAAAGTTTCATCCGGGAAGGGGAGATATGTTCCACTTGAACAAACAGGATATATGTTCTTACATTTTAAACGATGAATATTTTCATAGATTCGTTGTATTCTTCCCGGGTGAATTTCAACAGAAAATATTTTCGATTGATTTCGTGTAAATTCTGCAATATGGGTTGTCTTTGTCCCCGGGGCGGAACATATATCTAAAATTATGTCATTGGGTTGAGGATCTAATGCATGAACGCTAAGCATTGATGCAGGGTCTTGTATAGTGTATAAACCCTGCCTCATCAAGGGGCAATCAGTTAGAAGATAAGTAGAATTTAATGACAATTCTTCTGGAATTGGTGTCAGATGTTGGGCTTCAATACCAATCTTTTTTAATCTTTTTTCCAATTCTTCGCGATTAGTTAACATTAAATTGGTTCGTATAGAAAGAAAAGGAATCTCAGAAACAGACAAAGCAAAATCTTCGAGTTGTTCCTCTCCAAATCTTTGGACAAATTCTTGTAAAATCCATTTTGGAATAGAATAACGAATAGACAAATAACTAAAAAGGTCTTTTTCTTTTGATGGAATAGGAATATCATCAAAATTTTCGGGAAGTTTTCGAAGCACTGCATTTACCAAACGTGCTAAACCTGCATGTCCAAAAACACGTGCAAGGTCTACTGATGTGTGAACAGCTGCCGGTGTTGTGACAATATCGCAGAAATAAATCTGGAAAACCGCAATCCTCAAAATATAAAGTATTGGCAGCGGAAGTTCATCAATCGAATTATTAAAATGTTTGGAAATAATGTAGTCAAGTAAATCCAAATTACGAATCGTTCCATACACAAGATATGCAAAAAAACGGCGACCTCGAGTACTAAATACTTTGCGACGGAGTGTCCTCGAAATACATTCATCAATAGGTAATTTTCCATTTTCCCATCGTAATAAAGTATTTATAACTGCTGCACGAACAACATCTACATTAGCCATTTTCTGAAACATCCTCAAAAACATCACCTACATATATAGGTTTACCATTTATATATTCACGAAAAGTTAAGGGCTTTCTATTTGGAGCCTGAAGCATACAGATACCTATTAATCCTTTTCCTGTTTTTACAATACATTTATCTTTTTCTATATCTACCACAGTGCCAGGCTTTACATCATTATAATTATGACTTTCGGTTAATAATTCGGTTTTATATATTCGTATAATTTCATCCTTAAATTTTGTAAATGCCACTGGCCAGGGAAGACACCCACGAACACAATTGTGTATCGTTAACGCAGGTAAATCCCAATGTATAATACCATGTTTTTTCTCAATGAGATGACAGTATGTTGCCTTTGAATGGTCTTGTGGAGTAAATATTGCCTTGTTTTCAGCAATTAAATGAATAGATTGTATTAACAAATCAGCCCCCATTATGGACAACCTATGAGCAAGTTCTTCTGCCGTTTCATTAATATCAATGGCTGTACTCTCTTGTAATAAAATATCCCCGGCATCCATTTCCATTGAAATTTTCATGATTGTTACGCCTGTTTTAGTATCTCCCTCCAATATAGCAGTTTGTATAGGTGAAGGACCTCTCCATCGAGGAAGAAGACTGGGATGTAGATTGATGATATATCCCAATTTTGGAAGCGATAGTAATTCTTCCTTCAAAAATCTACCATAAGCTACAACAACACCTAAATCAGGCTGCAATTCTTTAAATTTCTGCAAATATAAAGGGTCGTTGACTTTTTCAGGTTGAAAAACAGGTATACCTAATTTTTCTGCTTCTACTTTAATGGGCGGTGGCGTGATGCGAAGATGTCTACCACTTGGTTTGTCAGGTTGACAGACAACTCCAACGACAGAAAAATGTGTGTGGAGCTTCTGTAATGATGGAATTGCAATTTCGGGTGTTCCAAAAAAAAGTATTTTCACTAATCCATCAATCCTGGAATTTCAATACCACCGGCTATTTCTTTCATCTTTTCTTTTGCAAGTAAACGAACCTTTTCTGATGTTACATTAAAAGCGGATAAAATAAGTGCTTCCAATAACGATTTGTCAGCCATACCTTCCGAAAATACCTCATCTGAAATAGATATATTCAGAACCTCAAATTTTCCGTTCATTCGAATCTTTACCATTCCTCCACCGGATTCGCCTTCAACAATTTCTTTGGCTAATTCTTCTTTTAATGTCTCAATTTTTTGTTTTACTTGCATAGCCTCTTTTAGGAGACCACCTAACTGAGAGATGTCTTTAAAATTAAACATTCTTTTTCTAATTCTCCTCTTTATAATTAGGTCATAATTTTACAAGAAAAAGGACAAAAAAATCAAAGTTTTAAATGGAAGAGTAAACAAATAATATTTTTTTATCAACATGGCTTAAAAAAGATAAAAAGTATAAAAAAATTTTATTAGTATTACTAATATCTTAATTAGTAATACCAAATGTTTGAGCAAAAAAATAGATGAACAATCAAATAAACCTCAATTTATGCATGTGAAAACATTGTTTAGCAATATTTGCAAAATAATTGAAAAATACTTGATGAATATTGAAATATAATGATAAATATGATATAGTGATATAGTTGTTTACCTAACGGTAAGTTAATAAGTAAGTCAAAATTTTGTAGGAGTAATGAAGTTATGACCCACCATTACCGAGAACAAATCAAAAACATTGCCAACAAATATGGCAATGACCGTGGTTATCTGATGAATATAGCCCAGGATATCGTTAAAGAATTCGGCTATATCTCAGATGAAATGGTCGCACATGTCGCAGAAATCCTGAACATACCTATGGTACAGGTTCGGGATATGGTTAGTTTTTATTCATTTTTACCAAGAAAACCTCTTGGGAAGAATGTAATAAGACTTTCTAACGCAGTTATTGAAAGAATGAAGGGTGCCGATGAGGTAGGGAAGGCGTTTGAAAAAGAATTAGGTATCTCTTTTGGAGAAACAACAAAGGATAACCTTTTTACTTTGCTTCATACCGCATGTATTGGTCTTAGTGACCAGGCACCAGGGGCATTAATAAACAATGTTCCTTTAACAAATCTTAAACCTGCAGATGTCCCACAGATTATAAGAGATATTAAGGCAGGTAAAAATGTCTCGGATTTGCCACAAGCCCGTGTTTTATTGAATCTGAAAAAAGAAGGGGAAGTTATTTGTGCCCCATTAGAAAGTGGACAGGCAATCCGAAATGCATTAAATATGAAACCCGAAGAAGTTATTGCTGAGATAAATAAATCCCGACTTCGTGGAAGAGGAGGAGCAGGATTCCCAACGGCAATGAAATGGGATTTTTGCAGAAAACAAAAATCACCCATTCGTTATCTTATTTGTAATGCAGATGAAGGGGAGCCCGGAACATTTAAGGACAGGGTAATATTAACAGAATACCCGGATTTAGTTTTTGAAGGTATGACCATTGCGGGTTATGCTATTGGAGCCAAAGAGGGTATCATGTATCTCCGCGGAGAATATGCCTATTTGTTAGATAATCTTGAAAAAGTTTTGGCAAAAAGAAGACATTTAGGCTTATTAGGTGAGAATATATGTGGTAGAGAAGGGTTCAGTTTTGATATTCGAATTCAGTTAGGTGCGGGTGCGTATGTATGTGGTGAAGAATCTGCACTTATAGAGTCTGCCGAAGGGAAAAGAGGTGCTCCACGCGATAGACCACCATTCCCTGTCCAGAAAGGATATAAAAATGAACCAACCTCTGTAAATAATGTGGAAACATTATGCTGTGCAGCCCGCATTTTAGAAAAGGGTGGTGAATGGTTTGCAAAAATTGGAACGAAAGATTCTACGGGAACAAAAATGCTAAGTGTTTCCGGTGATTGTGAACATCCGGGCGTATACGAGGTCGAATATGGAATAACCATAGAAAACCTATTGGAACTGGTAGGAGCAAAAGATACACAGGCAGTTCAAGTAGGTGGTGCTTCTGGAAAGTGTGTTGCACCGAAAGATTTTGGTAGACGAATTTCATTTGAAGACCTTCCTACGGGTGGTTCTATCATGATTTTTGGTAAAAATAGAGATTTATTAGAATGTATGCATCAGTTTATAGAGTTTTTTATCGAAGAATCTTGCGGTTGGTGTGTTCCATGCAGAGCAGGAACAACCTTATTAGAAAAGAAATTTAGACAGATACTTGATGGCAAAGGTACAGTTCAAAGCCTTGCTGAATTACGAAGAATAGCACAAACAGTTAAGGCTATGAGCCGTTGTGGATTGGGACAAACATCTGCAAATCCAGTATTAACAACTATTTATGACTTTGCAGATTTATATGCAGAAAGAATCAAAGAAGAAGATGGAAAATTACTTACCTTTGATTTGCAAAAAGCCATGAAAGTAGGAATAGAAGCAAGTGGAAGAACAATGGAAGGAGTAAAATAATGAGTACAAATGTAGTTACTTTTACAATTGATGGAGTTGAGGTAAAATCTGCTCCAGATAAAACGATAATTCAAGCCGCTGATGATGCGGGGATATATATTCCAAGACTGTGCTATTTAAAAGACCTTCCGCCGGGTGGTCATTGTCGGGTTTGCACAGTTAAAGTGAATGGAAGACCTGTTAATTCATGTACATATCCCGTCGCTGAGGGAATTGTGGTGGAAAATGACACAGAAGAACTGAATAGTTTCCGTAGAAATATCATTGAAATGTTGTTTGTAGAAGGGAATCATTTCTGTCCTTCATGTGAGGTAGCAGGAAAGTGTGAATTACAGGCTCTGGCATATCGTCTTGGATTATTAACTCCGCAGATGCCTTACTTATATGCCCAAAAAGAGTTAGACGCAACACACCCAGATGTCTATTTAGACAGAAATCGCTGTGTTTTATGTGGTCGTTGTGTAAGAGCATCTATACATCTGGACAAGAAAAATGTCTTTGGTTTTGAAAATCGCGGCATTAACATGCGAATTTCAGTTAATTCAAACGATGGATTGAAAGATACAGACTTAACAAAAGATGACAAAGCGATGTCTGTCTGTCCTACGGGATGTCTTGTAGTAAAACGACAGGGTTATTTAACACCTGTTGGAAAAAGACTTTATGACAAAAAACCGATTGGTTCTGAAATAGAAACAAAAACCGTGAAATCATAAACAGGAAAGGAATGGAGTTATGAGTAAACCTGTTGTTGCTACTGGTCATTTTACAGGGTGTTTTGGATGCCATATGTCTATTTTGGACATTGATGAACGCATTTTAGACCTTGTTGAGTTGGTGGAATTCAACAAATCACCTATTAATGATATAAAACATTTCACAAAACCTGTAGATATTGGGATTATAGAAGGTGGCATAAGTAATGATGAAAATGCAGAAATACTGATGGAATTTAGAAAGCATTGCAAAATCCTCGTTGCTATTGGTGCATGTGCTTTGACGGGCGGAGTTCCTTCAATGAGGAATTTGGTTCCATTAAAAGAATGCCTTGAAGAAGCATATTTAAATGGTCCAACTGTGAAAAGTGAAAACACAGGAATTATACCCAATGACCCGGATATTCCGGTACTGTTAGATAAAGTATATCCCTGTCATGAAGTAGTTAAAATTGATTATTTCTTACCCGGTTGTCCACCTTCCGCAGATACAATTTGGAATGCACTGGTTGCCTTGTTAAAAGGTGAACCGTTAAATCTTGATTATGAACTAATAAAATATGATTAATTTCAGGAGGCAGTATCTATGAGTACTAAAACCACAGGAAGAAAAATAGTAATAAACCCCGTTACACGGGTAGAAGGACATGGGAAAGTTACTATCCTTTTAGATGAAAAAGGAAATGTGCAACAAACCCGTTTCCATATCATAGAATTTCGTGGATTTGAGCGATTTGTTCAAGGAAGGTTTTATTGGGAAGCCCCAACAATTGTTCAGAGACTATGCGGAATTTGTCCTGTAAGCCATCATCTCTGTGCAGCAAAAGCAACGGATGTTATTGTCGGAGCGAAGACATTAACTCCTACCGCAGAAAAAATGAGAAGGCTTATGCATTATGGGCAAACCTTACAGTCCCACGCACTACATTTTTTCCATCTTTGTTCTCCCGATTTATTATTTGGCTTCGATGCACCGGTTGAACAAAGGAATGTGATTGGAGTGATAAAAGCAGACCCAGAAACAGCGAAAAAGGCTGTTTTACTGAGAAAATATGGACAGGAAATAATTAAAGCCACTGCAGGGAAGAAAGTCCATGGCACAGGTGCTATTCCCGGTGGAATTAACAAAAACCTTTCTATTGAAGAACGGGATGTGTTCTTAAAGGACATAGATACTATTTTAGAATGGTCAATTGAAGCAATGGAATTGTGTAAGAAAATAGTAAAAGAAAAATTGGAATTTTTCCTAAAATTTGGTGCTTTTGATTCGAACCATTTAAGTATTGTTCGGAAAGATGGATGTCTTGACCTATACGATGGTTTATTAAGAGCTAAAACCGCCGATGGAAAGATAATCTTTGATATGGTCAAACCCGAAGATTACCTTGATTACATTGCCGAGGAAGTTCGTCCATGGAGTTATATGAAATTCCCATTTATCCGTTCTTTAGGGAAAGAAAAAGGATGGTATCGGGTAGGACCCTTAGCAAGAATTAATAACTGTGATTTTATTGATACTCCATTAGCAGAAAAAGAAAGACAGGAGTTAATGTCATTAACAGGTGGAAAGCCTATAAATGCATCTATGGCGTATCACTGGACACGAATGATAGAAATGCTCCATTCTGCAGAAAAGATTAAAGACTTGTTGAATGACCCCGATTTACAGGGGACAAATCTAATAACACAGGGAACAAAACAAAAAAGAGGTGTCGCATGGATAGAAGCCCCTCGTGGAACTTTGTTCCATCATTATGAAATTAATGATAACGACCAAATTGTCCTTGCAAATCTAATTGTATCTACAACCAATAATAATGAACCTATGAATCAGGTAGTAAATGTTCTGGCAAAAGATTATTTGCAAGGAAAATCTGAAATAACAGAAGGATTATTGAATACTATTGAAGTAGGTATTCGTGCTTATGACCCCTGTCTGAGTTGTGCAACTCATGCTTTGGGTCAGATGCCCTTGCAAGTCCAAATAATGAACCATGAAGGTAAAGTCGTTAATGAACTTATTAGAGGATGAGAAAATACTTATCTTCGGATATGGAAATCCGGGTCGTCATGATGATGCGTTAGGACCCTTATTTGCCCAGCGTATTCAACAGATGAACCGGGACAACATCTATACAGATGCAGATTACCAGTTAAATATTGAATTAGGTGCTGAACTGGTAAACTATGATAAAGTAATATTTGTAGATGCCTCAAAAGAAGGTGATGAACCTTTTTACTTAAAAAAAGTATTCCCTTCAAAAAACATAACCTTTTCAACACATTCTGTAAATGCAGAATCAATTGTTGCTATTTGTGATGAATATTTCGGTTCTGCTCCAGAATCATGGATATTAGGTATCCGAGGTTATGATTTTACAATAGGCGAAGGGATTACAGAAAAAGCAAAAAGCAATTTTGAATCAGCATATCAATATCTTTGTAAAATATTAAATCAACAAAGGAGAAGGGAAAATGGAACAAAAGAAAGTTATACTTATTATTGATGATGATCCTGACATTCGTTCTGCATTAAGGGTTATGTTAGAATCCGCCGGATTTGTTGTTGGCGAGGCAGCTAACGGAGAAGAAGGATTAAAGGCTGTTCAAAGAATACAACCTGACGCAGTCATTATAGATTTAATGATGGAAAATGTAGATTCCGGTAGTCAGGTTGCTATAAAACTAAAAGAGGATAAATATCCCGGACCTATGTATATGTTAAGTTCCGCAGGTGATGCGGTTCGCTATAACATTGACGCTCGCGAACTGGGACTGGCTGGAATTTTCCAGAAACCCGTTGACCCGAAGGTCTTGATTTCTACACTAAAAGCAAAATTAGGTGTAGCATAAAAAAAGTCTGTTTAATAATAAAAAAAACGGAGCTTTGCTCCGTTTTTTTTATACAATAGATAAATAAATGTTCTGAATGGAAAAATGTCAAGTTCTTCAGGTAAATATTCCCAGTCACTGTTATCTAAAATAATTCGTTTTTTCCTTCGAGATGAAGAAGGCTCTTTCCCTATTTTTTTACATAGCCTTCGATTAGAAGATCAGTTATATGATTTTACAATTATACGGTTTTGTGTTGCGGTTCTGATTGTTATTGGTTCTTTTTTCGCAAAATATATATTGGGAATTTACCAATTAAATCATTATGCTTTAATTTTGTTGGCAATTATTTTATTTCTGGCAAATACCATAAATTTTATAATTGCTTTTCCATCAAGAAGAAAAAGAAGTAAATCATCTACATATCGGTTCTTACTTGTTTTTATTTTACATCTGTCCATTGCTACTGATTTTTTATTCCTTACAATTGCGATATGGTTAGTAGGCGGTGTGTATTCTCCTTTTCAGACATTTTTTATATTTCATGTGATTATTGCAAGTATTTTATTTAGTCCTCTAATCGCATTTGCTTATACGATATATGGCTATTTACTCTTTTTAACATTGGCTATTCTTATCTGGTTGCAATGGCTTCCTCAAATGTATCCAATGGGAGCAGTTCCATCAAATAATCCACCTACAGGGACATATATCATCACAGTTGCTGTTGTTCAAGGATTGTTATTCTTCTTAACTGCATCTCTTACGACCCATTTAATGTATTTCCTGAGAGAAGGTCAAAGGCAAATTGTAAGGATAAACAGGGATTTAGAAAGATTGTGTGACCAGAGAAAGGGATTTTTACAAATAGCCTTGCATAATTTAAGGTCCCCTATTTCCGCAATAGCCATGCATTTGCAAAATTTACTTTATGGGTATGGAGGTGAATTGAACGAAACACAACAAGCCTGGGTGCAACGCTCACTAACGAGAATTGACGAGTTAGTATCTTTCTTACATGATTTAGAAAATCTTTCTGTAATGGAAAACGCAGATTTATTAAGAGAGGCAAAAGAGTTCGAGTTAAATAGCCTTATCGAAAAGATTATTAAGGAAAATCAAGATTTAATAGCAAGTAAAAATCATGAGATAAAAGTTGAATTGCCTGAGAAAAAGATATATGTTTCAGGTATTCAGCGATTAATTCAAGAGGCTATCCTGAATTTTCTAACGAATGCTATTAAATATACACCCCAGAATGGCAAAATAATTGTTCGTGCATATACGCATTCATCCTATGTTCGAATTGAAGTAGAGGATAATGGTATTGGAATATCACAAGAAGATATCCCAAAACTATTTAAGGAATTTGTTCGTTTAAAACAACAAAAAGTAGAAGGGGTTGATGCGACAGGTTCGGGGTTGGGTTTGTATATTGTTCGACAGGTAATAGAAAGTCATGGGGGAAAGGTATTCGTAAAAAGCCAGCCTGGCAAAGGAAGTATTTTTGGCTTCGATTTGCCTGTAATTCGGAAAAAATGAAACATTCCTTTAATAAATGTAGTCTACAAAAACCAAACAATCTACAAAGATAAATTATAATGAATGAAGATGTAGTTGAAAGTTCTTTCCGAACAAATTTTTTGTTTATCTTTTAATTCCTTTGAAATTAAAAACCTAATAATAAGGTGTTATCATGAGTTACCGTAGACCTCTTGTCCGTTTCATTATTTTTGCTTTATTTGGTTTAGTTTTAGAAGTGTTTATGTCAAGTACCGTTAATTTTATCTTTCATGATAATGTGAATTTAAGGGGACACACCTCCCTATGGATGATATTCGATTACGGTTTGATAGGCATTATAACGCCATGGTTGAGAAATCCCATGAAAGCAAGAGGTATACCTTTCCCTGTTCGGGCATTTGTTTACATGTTAGGTATTTTTGTTGTGGAATATATTTCAGGTATTTTATTTCATAAAATCCTTGGCTTAAGGATATGGGATTATTCTGAATTTCGGTATAACCTCCATGGGCAAATAACATTAGAATTTATTCCTGTATGGTATACATTAAGTTTAACTATAGAAAAATTGTATGAATGGGTGGACAAAGCCTCCTGGGCAATACTTACAAAAACACCTGAAGGATATATTCCTGATTAAAATATCCCATTACTTGAGCAAGCATATAAAAAACTTTCATAATCGTTTTTCCATGTAGATAATTATGAATTAGTAAGTAGTTCCTGTTTACTCTCGGGTTTCATATATAATTAGGCAAAAAAGGTGGATTATGAAGAAAACAGAAATAGAGGTTATAAAAGAGTTTTTTGTCGAAATATCGCCGTATATTGTTGATAGTTATAAAAGAAAAGAGGAATTAACTATCTCTACAAAAAAGGATGCGACCGACTTTTTAACGGAAGTAGACCTATTTATTCAGAGTTCTTTTGTTAAGAAGATAAAAAGTTTTTTTCCTGAAGACCTTATTATTGGCGAAGAGGCGGGTTTTTCGCATTATGAAGAAAATTACGACGGACGAGTATGGGTTATTGACCCTATTGATGGAACTGCCAATTTTGTAAGAAGTTATTTCCCCGCATTTGCGGTGGCAATTGCTTTTGCTGATAAGGGAGAATTGGTTTGTTCGGGCGTTTTGGTGCCTATTACAGGGGATGTTTTCATCGCAGAAAAGGGGAAAGGTGCCTGGTGTAATGGACAAAAAATAGAAATATCTAAAAAGAAGGATTTGAATGAATCGTGTGTTCAATTAGATTTTGGTAGGAAATCATCAAGAAAAGAAAGACTTCCATTTTTTATAAATCCAATACTCTATTTCGGGCAGGTTCGTTGTATTGGTTCTGCTATATTAGCATTAATACAAGTTGCTATGGGGGTTGCGGATGCGTATGTTCATGCTTCATTGCAACCATGGGATTTTTTAGCAGGTAAATTGATTTTAGAAGAAGCAAACGGAAAAATAACTCAAATAGATGGAACACCGATTCATTTATTCTCAAAGAATAACGGGATTATCGCAACAAATGGTTATATTCATGATGAATTACTAAAAATTTTAAATGAAACCTTAGAATAAATTTGTTTAATCATAAATTCCGCAAAAAAGAAAAGACAAAAATTTCTTATTTGTATGTAAATAGTATTCTTTTAATCGCTTCAGGTTTTGCGTGGACAGCGTCATAAAAGTCAATTGAATTACAACCACATTTTGTTGCATCAAAACTACCGTAAACAGGTATATCAAGGGAGTTAAAAACTTCTACCATATATTTCTCCACATCAATGATGATTTTATATATTTTATTTTTCGAGAGAATTTCATACGAGCGTGGATGAATAGGAATGAGAATTATTTCAATTTCAACACCATCTTTCTTTACCATTTTCAGGAACTCTTCAAAAATTTGTTTTCGAAGCGGGTCTAACTGTCTGTAATTAATTAATCCTTCAGGATGTTTGAAAGCATATCGTTCCGCCTTTAATTCAATTTCTTGTTGTGTTCTTTGCCGTCGGGAGGATTCATAAATAATGCTACCATCAGGTCGGATGACTTTTTCTTCTGTTTCATAATGTTCTATGGGTTTTGGACGGGGAATTTTGCCCACTACCCATGCAGGGAAAAATCGAATAGACTCTTGAAAATAGCCCGGGGAAAGTATCTGAAAATATCGAGGGTCTATCCATTTTATAATAAAATCTTTTAATGTGGTATTTTGAACTATTTCCATGCGTTGCATGGCGTTGTCAAACTCATGAAAAAGATGGAAGTTACTTTTCGTATAGGAATTGAAATAATGCAGGTCAGGGCAGAGAATAAGTTTTGATGGAAGTTTATTGGCTTCGTAAAGTACCTGATAATTTGCGATAATATCTTCTAAATTTGCGGAAGGAAGACTGCAGTTTAAAAGGTGCCGATTTGGGAAGAAAGATGAATCAATAATCATTGCACGGCTTGATCCCATTACTATAATATCCGGCTTTGTTTCTAATAATGCAATTCGTTCTTTAATGATTTTTCGGTAGTCTACATTAATTGCATTTGTGACACCATAACCATCATTAAGCCAAAGAGCAATTTGCTTTTCCTGACTTTTTCTTAGAAGTCCAGATGGGTCAATTGAAACATTTATGAAGATAAAGAAAAAAAAGAAGGGAGTTAAAAGAATAATGGGAAGCAATTCTTTGTATATAAATCTATTCATAAATATCCCTTAAAATTGAAAATAGATAAAAGGTGAACTGTTCCAAACACCATAAAATGCAATTAGAAAAAGGAAAATATAGTAGCAAGCCCATCTTATTGCTATATTTCGTTGTTCAAGTTTTTCTCGTAAGGAAACACCGTATGATTGAAATGCTTCTACTGTTATCAAAAATAATAGAGATATTATTGCTACATTGAACTCTTGTTCTGTCGGCATACCCAAACTAACAACAAAATCATCAAAATCCAATCCACGAGTAGGATTTGACCAACCTGATAAAAGATGCGACCAGATATAAAACACATCTCCTATTTTTTCGGCACGGAACGGAACCCCAAAAAATAAAAAAATTGAGTAGGTCATTAACATCTGTATACCTTGATGGATTTTGGGGAAATAGGTTAAACCGATTTTTTCAACAATGATTTTCCGTATATCGCGGGTCAAGAGTGATATAACAAGACATAATCCCATTAAAAAACCCCAGAATATATAAGTCCAGTTTGCCCCATGCCATAAACCACTTAGTGTAAAAACAATGATTAAGTTTCTGCATGTATTCAGGACACCGTAACGACTACCTCCCAAAGGATAAAAAACATAGTCACGAAACCAATTCATGAGCGAAATGTGCCATCGTCTCCATAATTCAGGGAAGGAACGGGAAAAATAAGGTCGCTCAAAATTTTGTATTAAGTTAATTCCTAATACTTTTGCAGAACCTACGGCTATATCCGAATAGCCTGAAAAATCACAATATATCTGCCAACTGGAAAAAACCATTGCAAAAAGAAGTCCCATACCTTCATGAGATTGTGGATTGGCAAACACATAAGCAGACATCATACCTAATCGGTCTGCAACAACAACTTTTTTGAAAAGTCCCCATGCCATTAATTTAAGGCCGTCACTAACCCGTTTTATATCAAAATTATGAGATTGTTTAAGTTGGGGGATTAATGTATCTGCTCTTTCAATGGGACCCGCCACTAATTGTGGAAAGAAAGTAACATAAAGAGCAAAAATACCGAAATGTTTTTCAGGTTTTATTTTCCGCCGATAGACATCAATTGTATATGCCAAAGTTTGGAAGGTGTAAAAAGAGATACCAATGGGTAATAAAAGGGAAGAATAATGAATGTTTATGGGTATATTTAAATATATAGATAGTTTTTCAATGCTATCCATAAAGAAGTTGTAATATTTAAAAGTAAAAAGTATCCCTAAATTTACAAAAAGACTGCAACATAAAATTAATTTTCGTTTATACTCCGCTTCCGTTTTTTCTAACAATAACCCGCTAATATAATCAACAATTGTTGATGCAAGTAAAAGCAGAACATAAATAGGTATCCAAGCCATATAGAAGTAATAACTGGCTATAAGAAGTAAAAACCAACGATATTTGGAAGGTATTGAGAAATATAAAATAACTACAATAGGAAAAAATATGGCAAAATGAACAGAATTAAACAACATGGTTTTATATGTTTTTATGTTTATATTTATTTGTTTTTACTTGTGTTGTGATAGATATGTCTTCTTCTATATCTGGATATATTTCTAACATAAATTCCCACTTTCCTCCTAAATTTTCAATCTTCAGAAGGAGAGTATTATAACCTTTATTCAATTCTGATGTAAAAGAATCTGTGCCGGGTTCGCAAGGTGTCCCATCTTTTGAGAATCTTGAATATACTTCTTTTCCATTGAGAAAAACTTTTCCACCATCATTCATACCTAATTCAAACAGCGCATTTTGTTTTTCTTTTGAATAAATATAAGTAAGTGCATAAACAATGCCGGTTTCCAAACCAAATATTTCGTGGAGTTGAACCTTTATTGATTTTGTTTTTGATGAATTAAAAGGAACAATTTTTACATCGTTATATATCTCTTTAAGTTTATTTATATCTTTATTTGATAGTATCCCTATCTTTTCTTCTCCTCCTAAAACTTCTAAAAAGTCTTTTTTTAAACCTTCCCGAGAAATTTCTATATCTGATGCTTTATCTATTATCGAATTTGGAAAAGGACCTAATAAAGTCCAATCTAAAACAAAGTTGGTTTTAGGAGTTTCTAAGTTGTCTTTAATAACAATTTGAGCAGATTTCAAAGCATTGTTTGTGATTTCAAAATTACCATGACTTATATTGGATGTAATAATCCCAGAACGAACACGATGTCCTAAATGAATGATAGGTCTTTCTATAGATGTTCCTATAAACTCACAATTTGATACAATTAAATACCTATTGTTAGCGTTTATGCATGGAAAGCCCTTTGACACACGGTCCCAACCACTAAAATGACAGGCATTCAAGGTAACACTTCCCTGCCCTTCCGTAAAAACTTGATAATCGGAATTCTTCGTTCCCCAGAAACCGCATCCAACAAATTTTACAGGACCTCGATTGGAAGGACTTATTACCGCCTTTGCCATAAAAGATGAATTTAAAAAAGTAATACCTGCATTTTCCATTGCACTATCCACTTTTACAGCACAGGGAGTAATATCCATATAGCAATGGGTATATGTTCCACTACCGGGCAGATTTTTTGTTATATTTCTGTTTTCATCATATATAGGTCCTGCAATGAATTGCATACCAATGGAATAAAAGATACTAAAAAGGTTATACCCCATTTCACCATCTGTTTTCCCTATGATAAAAGCAATTCCTTCCCTTTGGGTAAATTTCCAGAGAGGGCTATTGGGATTTAAATCCCAAAATGGCCAAAAATGAATATCTTCAATCCTACCAACATCGTAACACTGGTTGATATAAAGCCCACGGTATAATGGGTATGCATGTATATTTTTAATCTTATGTCTGCCTGCGGGAAATGTTCCAAAATCTATCGCTTTATACGGATTAATAAGTGTTAAATCTATAAGAGAAACATCGTCGGCAGCACCATTACATTGAATTGTCCATGGATAGGGGATAGGTGGATCTGTTTTTGTTTGTTCAGGGTAAAAAACAGCAAATCCTTTTAATGTTGAACTTGTATTAACGCGAATAAAGGGAGCTCCGTCCGCTTCTCCTTTACCAGAAATTGCAAGTAAAACACTTCCTGCTTTAGTCGGTTCGCCCCGAAATGGAGCACGCCATATTCCCTCAAGCGTTACATTTTCAGGAACAATTAGATTTCCTTTTATAAGATAAGAACCTATAGGAAGAAATACTATACCTCCATTTTTTTCACCGGCAATATTTAATGCTTTTTGGATAATCTCTGTATCATCTGTGTTGCCATCACCTTTTGCTCCGAATTCTTTTACATTATATATATCTGAACAGGGTATATTTTCTCCAAACAAAAGAAAAGTATACAGAAAAGAAAAAATAAGAAAAGTTATAACAATAGACAGTTGTTTTTTTGAAATAAATGACACGCCAATATTTTCCTTTAAACTATCCTTTAACAACAAAGTTTATTAACTTCCCCGGGACATATATCTCTTTAACAATTTGTTTTCCTGAGATATGGGGGAGTATTTTTTCCTCTTTACGGGCTTGTTCCAAAATCTCTTTATCACCTGAATTCACAGATATGGTAATTTTACCTCTTAGTTTCCCATTTACCTGAATAGGTATTTCTACTGTATCTTCTTTGATAAGGTCTTTATCGTATTCAGGCCAGGGTTCGTATGCTAATGTTTGTGTATGTCCTAACTTATGCCATATCTCTTCAGCGATATGAGGAGCAAATGGAGATAAAATGAGTATGAATTTTTCACCAATATGCTTATCAATTTTTTCTATTTTATTTGCGGAATTAACAAATTCCATCATTTTGGCGATAGCAGTATTGAATTGTAAATTTTCAATATCTTCTGAAACCGATTTTATCGTTTTATGAAGTTCCTTTTCTATAGATGGATCACCACCTGAAGATACAAATCGTGAGGAAATGGATCCATTTTCATCAATAAAAAGAGCCCATATTCTTCGTAAAAATCTGTAAACACCTTGAATACCTTCATCTGTCCATGGTTTATCTCGATCCAGCGGACCCATAAACATTTCGTACATACGCATGGCATCCGCCCCATACTTCTCAATGACTTCATCAGGATTGACAACATTGTAACGCGACTTACTCATCTTTTCAATTTTTGTTTCAACAGGGATATCTGTGCCTTTAACAAACCATTGACCTTCTTTTTGCTCAACTTGATGGGGATAATAGTATTTACCATTTTTATCCTGATAAGAGTAAGCGAGAATCATTCCTTGATTGAACAGTTTTTTGAATGGTTCTGTAGTAGAGACATAACCTGCGTCATATAAGACTTTGTGCCAGAATCTTGAGTATAAAAGATGTAAAACGGCATGTTCTGCTCCACCGATATAAAGGTCAACAGGCATCCAATATTGTTCAGCTTCTTTAGACCATGCTTCTTTATCATTTTGAGGGTCAACAAATCTCAGGAAATACCAGCAGGAACCTGCCCATTGAGGCATAGTATTTGTTTCTCTTGTTGCTGGTTGTCCTGTTTCCGGGTCAACAGTCTGAACCCAATCCTTAGCACGGGCAAGAGGAGGTTCTCCCGTTTCAGTCGGTTTATAATTGTCCAAATCAGGTAAAAGGACAGGCAAATCTTTTAATGGGACCACTTTGATTGTCCCATCGGATAAACGAACAATGGGGAAAGGTTCACCCCAATATCTTTGTCTGGAGAAAAGCCAATCACGAAGTTTATAATTTACTGTTGCTTTGCCTAAACCTTTTTCCTCTAACCATTTTGTAATTTTCTTTTTTGCTTCAGGTACAGTGAGACCATTAATTATTGGTGAATTAACTAATATTCCATCGCCGGTGTATGCTTCTTTGGTAATATCTCCACCAGAAACTACCTCAATAATAGGAAGATTATATTTTTTTGCAAATTCGTAGTCACGGGTATCATGAGCGGGTACAGCCATAATAGCACCATAACCATATTCGGCTAAAACATAATCAGCAATCCAGATAGGAATTTTTGCATTGTTCACAGGATTAATAGCATAAGCACCAGTAAAAACTCCCGTTTTTTCCTTTTCATCCTTCATGCGTTCCTGAGCACTTTTTCTTGTAGTTTGTTCAATATATTGTTTTACATCATCCATGTATTCAGGCTTTGTTATTTGCAATACAAATGGATGTTCGGGAGCCAGGACGCAGTAGGTAGCGCCAAAAAGAGTATCGGGGCGTGTTGTAAAAACTGTAAATTTCATAGATGTTCCATCTATTGTAAAATCTACATCTGCTCCTTCACTTTTACCAATCCATTCCCTCTGCATGGCTATTATTCCCGGTGGCCAATCTAATTCATTCAAGTCTTCTAATAACCTTTCGGCATAAGCGGTAATTCTTAACATCCATTGCCGCATCATCCTTTTTTCTACGGGGTCTCCTGTTTCAACATATTTGCCATCTTTAACTTCTTCATTGGCTAATACAGTTCCCAATGCAGGGCACCAGTTCACAGGTGCTTCAGTTTCATAAGCGAGTCCCCGTTCGAATAAGACGGTAAATATCCATTGTGTCCATTTGTAATAAGAAGGATCGGTGGTATTAATTTCGCGGTCCCAATCATAAGAAAGTCCAAGTGCTTGAATTTGTCTACGGAATGTGTCACAGTTCTTTTTGGTTACAACGGCGGGATGTTCTCCTGTGCGTACTGCATGTCTTTCCGCAGGCAAGCCAAAAGCATCCCAACCCATAGGATGTAATACATTAAATCCTTTCATTCTTTTATATCGTGCTACTATATCTGTGGCAGTATATCCTTCAGGATGACCTACATGCAGACCATCACCACTGGGATAGGGAAACATATCTAAAACATAATATTTAGGTTTTGAATGGTCAATAACCGATTTAAATGTTTTATTTTCTAACCAATATTTCTGCCATTTTTTTTCAATTTCATTGTGATTATACATTCCGTTTGACATATAAAAAAGACCTCCTTAAGGATTTGTTTGGTTCGGAAAAATAAAAGAGTAATAAATTATAACAATTTTTTACTTTATATCCATAAAAAAGGAGTTATTAAACCATAGTTAGATAAGGGTTTTACCTATTTGTATCTTTCTGCACGGGAAAAACGATATCGAAAACCTGTGTTATGTTTTTAACGAAATGAAAGTGCAGTTGTTCCTTTATTTCTTGTGAAATTTCTTTTAAATCTTTTTCATTTTCTTGGGGGAGAATAATATTTTTTATCCCAGCCATATAAGCTGAAAGAAGTTTTTCACGAATACCCCCGACAGGTAAAACTCTACCTGTTAAGGTAATTTCACCTGTCATAGCAATTCCTTCCGGTATGGAGCGTTTTAGTAATGCAGATAACAAAGAAACTGCAATTGTAATTCCTGCGGAAGGACCGTCTTTAGGTATGGAAGCCTCCGGAGCATGAATATGAATATCCATATCTTTATAAAAGTTTGGAGGTATGTTAAATATGGCTGAATTGGCGCGGATAAAAGTCAATGCAGCCTGAGCGGACTCCGTCATAACAGAACCTAATTGTCCTGTGCAAAGGAGATTTCCTTTTCCTTCCATAATACTTGTCTCGATTATTTGAATAGTCCCTCCATAAGGGGTCCATGCCATTCCTACAGCCATCCCCGGAGAAAGATTTTTTGTCATCTGAACACGAGAATAGATGGGTGGTCCTAAAATATTTTCTACCTCATTTTTTGTAATAACAATAGGGCAGTTTTTCTCTTTTGTGACTATCCATCGAGCAACTTTTCTAATAACCCCTGAAATTTGTCTTTCCAATTCGCGAACACCTGCTTCTTCAGTATATTTAGTAATCAGGTGTTTAATAGATTCGGGTTTGAGTGAGATATGATTCTTTTTTAATCCACTTAATTTTATTTGCCTTGGTATTAGGTGTTTTCGAGCAATTTCGTATTTTTCTGTTGGAGTATAACCGGGTATGCGAATAACTTCCATACGGTCAAATAAGGGATGGGGAATGTTATATTCATTGTTTGCTGTGGCTATAAAAAAGACTTCGGATAAATCAAATTCTATATTTAAATAATGGTCTGTGAAATATTTGTTTTGTTCAGGGTCTAATACTTCTAATAAAGCGGATGCGGGGTCTCCGCGGAAATCAGTTCCGATTTTGTCAACTTCATCAAGAACAAAAACGGGGTTTTTTACTTTAACTGTTTTTATATTTTGAATAATTTTTCCGGGCATTGACGCCACATAAGTGCGTATATGTCCACGAATTTCTGCTTCATCACGAATTCCCCCTAATGACATACGAATGAATTTACGATTTAGTGCGGAAGCAATGGATTTCCCTAAGGATGTTTTTCCAACGCCCGGGGGACCTACAAGACATAGAACAGGACCTTTTGTTAGGTTATTACTAAGTATACGAACGGCAAGGAAATCCAATATTCGTTCTTTGACTTTGTCCAGTCCATAATGGTCACGGTCCAAAATTTTTTTTGCTCGGTTTAAATCCATTCTATCTTTTGTTCTTTTATTCCATGGGAGGCTGCAAAGCCATTCTATATATTCCATAATGGTGGAGTATTCAGGACTATAAGACTGGACTTTTTCCATATGTTTTATTTCAGCGGTGGCTTTTTCTAAAACATGAGGGGGTAAATGGGATTTTTTTACAAGTCGTTTTAATTCATCTATATCTGACGGATAATCGGAAATACTTTGTATATCTAAAGGGGAATCCTCCGAGTCATCTAAAATCCACGGTTTTGTGTCTTCGCCAAAACAATACTTAAGGTGTGAAATCATTTTCTTTTCTTTTGTGTAGTTGGAGTTTTCACGCCGAAGTATATGTATTAATTCAGAAAAAATGTCCTTTAAAAGAGTTAATTTTAGTAAATCTTGTTTTTCATCAAAAGGAATATTAAGATAGGTGCAAACAATGTCTATAATTTCTTCAAAGTTTGAACATTGTTGAATTAATTTTAAGGTTTCTATAGGTATTTTCGTGTTTTCTGTTGCGTAAATATTAAATTCTTTTATTAATATAGACTTGAAAGTATTAAATGAATTACTATGCCGTTTATTAGAAGGGTGAAGAGTATCTAAAGAAAAAGGCTGAACTTTCGCTTTGAGGAAGGGTTCCTCTTGAAGCCAGTTTAAAATTTTGGCACGGGATTGGGTATCAATAACAATCTTAATTGTATTATCCGGTAAAATAAGGGCTTGTTGAATTTGTGCAATGATTCCAATTTCTAAATATGATGGTTCTTTCATTTCTTGTTTGGAATATTTTTGATAGGCTAAGAAAATCATTTCCGATGTCTGCATGGATTCCTGAACAGCATGTATAGATATATCCTTCGATACTAAAATAGGCACAGTATTTTTGGGAAATAATACGATGTCTGTTAAAGGAAGGACAGGTAGGTCCAGAGGTGGGGGTAGGTTTTCCGTAGATACTTTTGTTGTTTTGTTTTTCGTTCCCATAAATAAATCCAAAATCAACAGGGTTTAAGATTTGATTAAATAGAATAGTATAAAGAAATAGATACTATTGGAAAAGAATATTATACAAGAAAATGCTATAAATTTTTATGCTGAGGCTGAATTACGATTTTTAGTTTCTGTTTTGGTCCGAATATCTTGTTCGTATACAAAAAGTGGTTCTTCAGATTTTGTAATCACACCAGGCGTAATGATGCATTCGCGTATATCTTTTCGTGATGGCAATTCGAACATTACATCTAACATAATTTCTTCTAAAATGCTTCTTAATCCTCTGGCACCTGTTTCTTTCTTTATCGCATATTCTGCAATGGACTCGATAGTTTCTTCCGGGAAGCGAAGTTTTACATTTTCAAGTTCAAATAGTTTTTCATATTGTTTTGTAATAGCATTTCGGGGCTCTACAAGGATTTTCTTTAAATCGTTAACATTAAGTTCGTGAAGAGTTGCAACAATGGGAATTCTACCAACAAATTCAGGAATCATACCAAAAGAAATTAAATCTTCGGGTTTGACCATAGCAAGTAATTCGCCAACGCTATATTCTTTTTTCGATTTGATGTCAGCCTTAAAACCTATAATATTTTTACCTACTCGTTTCTGAATAATTCTTTCTAAACCATTAAAGGCACCGCCGCAGATAAAGAGAATATTTCGAGTATCTACCTGTATGCATTCCTGTTGGGGATGTTTCCTACCTCCTTGAGGCGGAACATTGGACATAGTTCCCTCTAAAATTTTCAGAAGTGCTTGTTGCACCCCTTCACCAGAAACATCACGGGTTATTGATGGACTATCACTTTTACGGGCTATTTTATCTATTTCATCAATGTAGACAATTCCTGTTTCTGCCCGAGCAATGTCAAATTCGGCATTTTGTAGAAGTTTCAGTATGATATTTTCCACATCATCGCCAACATAGCCTGCTTCTGTTAGTGTCGTTGCATCTACAATTGCAAAAGGCACATCTAACATTCGGGCTAAAGTTTCAGCAAGTAATGTCTTTCCACTTCCGGAAGGTCCAATGAGTAAGACATTTGATTTTTGGATTTCTACGCCTTGTATCTCTCCACCGTATGCTATTCTTTTATAGTGATTATGGACAGCAACGGAAAGGATCCGTTTTGATTGTTCCTGTCCTATTACATATTGGTCTAAGAATTCTTTTATTTCGCGGGGGGTGGGAACTTTAATAGTTCGTCTATGCTTTTTCCGATTTTGGTCATCGCGGATTATATCAGCACAAAGACGAACACATTCATCGCAAATATTAACATCAGGACCTGCAATGAGTTTAGACACTTCATTGTGTTTCTTACCACAAAAAGAGCATGTAGGAATTTCGGATTTAATTCGTTGATGATTCATAAACTACTCCACTAAGTATTACTTATATAATACCATATTTAGTGTTTTGGTTTACATTATATTGTGTGAATAATAATTATATACTATTTTAATACTATTGTCAAGAATTTACTTAAAAATGTTTAAAAAGAAAAATGGCGTTCCCGGAGGGAGTTGAACCCCCAGCCTCTTGGTCCGTAGCCAAGCGCTCTATCCAATTGAGCTACGGGAACACCGTAAAATCACAAATTATTAAATTGGAAGTAAATTATATCAATTTTTATTAAAATATTGCAAGTAAGAATAACATCTATTCTTCAATTTGTCTGATGAGATAGGCAAATCGGACTTCTTAATGAAGTGATTTACATTAAACATTCGTAATATAATAAAATTCAAGGAGTGAAAAATATTGAATAATAAAAATAAGGATACATATCTATGGTTACTAAAGAGCGTGTAGAAAAACTATTGAAAGAAATGCAAAACCATTTATTTAATGAATTACTTCCTTTCTGGGAAACACATGGTGTTGATGAGGAATATGGAGGATTTTTGACATACCTTGACCGTGAAGGAAGACCTACCGGTGAAACAAAAAAAACACTTATCTGTCAGGCAAGGATGATTTATACTTACTCATCGGCACATCGAGCGAATTTAGGAGATGGGAAATACTTAAAAATAGCACAGCAAGGAGTGGAATTTTTAAAAAGATATTTTTGGGATAATCAATACAGAGGATGGATTTGGATAACAGAAAAAGACGGCACCCCGATTGACCAGAGTAAAATTATGTATGGGCAGTCGTTTGGTATTTATTGCTTAAGTGAGTATTCGATGGCTTCGGGAGATGAAGAAGCCCTTGAACTCGCAGAGGAAACTTGGAGAACAATTAAGGCTCAGGCTGTAGATATTGCACACGGTGGATTTGGAGAATTTTTTGAGAGAGATTGGACACCTAAAAAGCCGGGTGTTTACGGTGGAGATAGAAAATCTTTCGATGTTCACATGCATTTAATGGAAGCATTTACAAATTTATATGAAGCAACAGGGTCACTAAAACATAAACAGGATACCTTAAATATAATTAAACTGATTTTTGATAAAATGGTTCATCCTGAGTACGGAACAGGTATAGCACAGTTTAGTTTTGACTGGAAACCTCTACGGGCTATTATTTTTAAGAATGTTTGGGGTTCTGACCGTGATGCAGAGGATCCAGAAGGAAGACCATTAAATAATACCAGTTTCGGACATAATGTGGAATTTTGCTGGTTATTAAATCATACATTGAACATTCTTGGTGAGGATGTGGAACCGTATAAAGAAAAAATGAAAAAGATGTTTGACCATTGTTTGAAGTATGGTATTGATTGGGAAAAAGGTGGAGTATACTGCGAAGGTCCTAACGATGGTCCTGCACGGGAAAGAAATAAAGAATTCTGGCAACAAGCGGAAACACTGGTGGCTATGTTGGATGCGTATCTCTTATTCGGTGATGAAAAATACTTTGATGCCTACGAAAATGTTCATCGTTTTGTTATGGATTATGTAATAAATCATGCAGTAGGGGAGTGGTTTCCATTATTTGATGAAAACAATAATCTATTGTGGGACTATATGGCACACGCATGGAAAATTAACTATCATACCGTCCGTTCTGCAATTCAATCCGAAAGACGATTAGCCAAAATCCTTGCTCAATTAAAATAAAAGGGAAATATAAAACATATTTTTTTAGACATAACAATATTAAACAAAAGAATGGGCTCTTTATTGGGACTTCAGTCTGTTTTAAGAAAAGAATGGCTTTTATTGTTAATTGTTATATTTTTTGCAATTATTTTTAGATTATATCGTCTTTCAGAACAATCATTGTGGCATGAAGAATATGTAGTTTTGTCTAATATCCAAATTGCAGACTTATGGACCAATATCAAACTTCTATTTGTCAATGTGCCTGAGTATGGAATATCTCCCGGAGGGCTTGTTTTATATTACTTTTGGGTTAACTTGTTTCCACAAAATCTTTGGGCTTGGAGAATTTTGCCTATATTTTTTGGAGTTTTATCTATTACCCTCGTTTATTTTTTCGGAAGATTACTAATGGGGAAAACTATAGGATTATTTGCTTCTTTAATGATGGCTCTTTCCCCTTTCCATATTTATATACATCAGGAGTTAAAAAACTACGCCTTTTTGTTATTCTTATCACTACTTTCCTGGTTGGCTTTTTATAATTACACCATAAGAACTAAAAAATCTTATTGGTTGATTTTGGCTTCCTTTATTAATTTAATACTTCCCTGGTTTCATGCATTATATATTTTTGTGCCATTTCTGCAATTTCCTCTTCTTTTAATTTATAAATTAACCAAGAAACAAAAATTGTTATGGATAAGTTTAAATTCTTTAATTTGTTTACCTTTTGTTTTATTTATACTTTTATTAAAACCTCCTGCCTATAATTTATCTACTTTAGAAATAGAAAGATTATCCTTGCCCTTCATAATAACCACATTATTTGGGAACGATAGTGTCGGAATATCAAATGAATTACTTCCCTCATGGAAAACTAATTCTCCAGACATTATCAGTAGTCATTTTTGGCGATCGCTAATTCAAAATTGGTTTGTTTTTGACTATGTTTTATTGCTCTTAATTGTCCTTAGTTTTTTGGGGTTATTGCTCTATCTCTTAAAAAATAGGAAGAAAGAACAAATAGAGGAAAAATATAATGCAACAATTTTTTTGATTTATTCGTTTTCTGTCCCAGCAATCTTTTTCCTTCTTTTGAGAATTATTACAAACCAATCTATATTTTTACCTTTATATTTTTATTATATATATGCTTTCCTTTATTTGATAGTATCCGCATTCATTTTTTCAATAAGCAGTATAAAATGGAGATGGGTTATTGGCATATCCCTTGTTCTATTGCTTTTTATCGAATGCATGGGGGTTATTAATTTTGTTTGTAGACCGGATTATCAAAAAGCAGTGGCTTATTTAGAAAAAAATGTAAAGGCAGGAGATGAAGTATTAGAGTTGCAGATAGGTGCTAATGTTTTTGAAACATGGAAAGTATACAAAAAGAGAGACGACTATCATTTTACCCCCATTTTTTCATTAAAAGCAGTTGCAGACCATACTATAAACAAATTTTCAGAGGCTGCAATAACAGATAATAATCCCACAATTTGGGTTTTTATGGAAACTACTTTCATAACTTGGTTTTTTCATGTAGATCCTACTTATATGTTGGTAAAAAATTTATCAGGTAAAGGAATAAAAGTAGATATAAAACATTTTCCGGGAGCATTTAATCTATATGTTGTAAAGTTAGAAAAACAGGAGGACTATGTTCCCCAACCAATTCCAATCCCTCCATTTCAACCGATAGATTATGAAAAATTATTATTAGAGTTTAATTTAACTACAAAAGATGAAAAAGAAAACCCGCGAAGATTAGAAGTACTCCACCGATATTTTTCTATTTGGCCTCCTCTATATTCCTATAATTCAATCTTGATTTTGGGCTCGATGATAGAAAATGGGGAAACTGAAATTGCCGAAAATATAACGGGGAAACTGTGCAAAAAAAATCCTAAATTTTACCACATAAAATTTTTATATGGGCTTTGTTTATTCCTGAACAAAAAATATTCAGAGGCTGATGAAGAAATGAGAAGCCTTTTTAATGATAATATGATATTCAGAAAGATATACAATGATTTATGGAAAGAAATTAAAATGAGAGAAGATAACCATCAAACTTTACAATATTTAGAACGATTGGAAAAAGAAGGTTTTCAGATACTAAATAAACCCCTACTTTTTACATATTCAAGAATAATGTTTCATGAACTATAATCACGAACATATTGATAACAGTAAAGAAGAGATAACAGATAAATTAGATATAATCTATATTTCTATACTTGTTTTTGTTGCTTTTTTACTCAGGCTCTATCAAATAAATGCTCAATCTGTTTGGTTTGACGAGTATGTAGTTATTGGTAATGTTAAGACTTGCGGTATAAAAGATTTTTTGTCTCTTTTATATATTAATTCTCCAGATTACGGTATTTCTCCTGCCTCCGCGGTAATTTTATATTATTGGATACACCTATTTATGAATTTTGAATGGATTTGGAGGTTATTGCCTATTGCCATTGGTGTTTTTTCTATTCTATTGACATACTTTTTTGCCAAAACTGTTGCGGGAAGAAATGTGGCATTTTTATCTTGTTTAATTTTTGCACTCTCGCCTTTCAATATTTGGTTTCACCAAGAATTAAAATGTTATGCATTTTTACAATTTCTTTCCCTATTATCCTTTTTTGCTTTGATGAACTTTATGTTTTCAAAGAAAAAACTTTTAATATGGCTAATGATTGGAACTACAGCAAATATTTTATTGCCATGGCTCCATGCTACTTATATATTAGTACCTGCTTTTCAAGTTCTAATTGTTTTCCTATTTATAAAGAAAGTTGACTTTAAAAATATGGCCATTTGGTCTGTTCAGTGTGTAGTTTCAGCCGTGATTTGGGTAGTATGGTTTATTAGTTTATCCCCTTTTCTTTTCAATGTGATGGACGATACAAAAGGAAAACAGCAAAGTATTTTTAAATTTATCATTCCATTTTTTGGCAGCGATTCCGTAGGATTGTCTGATGATTTATTGCCTGTATGGAGAACAAATTCATTAGAAAGTGTCAGTCCAATATGGAAAACAATATTATGTTATATTTCACTTGCGGACTATTTTATTGTTATTTTTTTTCTTCTCCTGTTTGTTTTTTTGATTATTTATGTTCTATATATAAACTTCAGGAAAGAAAAAGTAAAGAATGAAAAACTGTTTTTAATATATTCATTTATTATTCCTATACTTATTTTCTTTATTCTCGCATGGGGAACCCAGAAAAACCTATTTCATCCTTTGTATTTTTTTTATGCTTTGCCATTTTTATACATATTGAGTTCAATATCTGTATTAGGTCTAAAATTAAGATTAGTAAAAATATTTTTAATACTTACATTTATATTCGCTTATTCTTATGAGGCTGTTAGTTTAATTTCATTTAAAAATAGAACAGATTATAAAAGTGCTATTCATTTTATTGAACAAAATGCAGGTCTAAATGATACCGTTTTCGGACAAAGGATAGTTACATTTTGGGATATAGGGAAAATTTACATGAGCAGGAGAGATTTAAATTATAAAAGTTTCTACTCTTTGTATGGTGGATTTAATGACATAAAAAGAGAAATAAAAAATAATGGCAAAAATCGAGTATGGCTTATGATAGAACCTTTTACCCTGCAATTTATTTATCATGGAGACCCCGTAGATAAAATAACGAAAGCACTTACTTTAGAAGGGTATGATGTGTATTGGAAAGTATTCCCAGGACACTACAATTTGTATGTGGCTCAGATAAAAAAACAACGGGAAGTAAATGATATGGTAAATACCCAAGAACTTTTGAATCCAGATTTAAATTATGAGTACCTGCTAAAGGAATTTTCTATTTATTCGGATAATGAAAAAGAAAATCAACAAAACATAGAAATCTTAAAGAAATATTTATCAACCTGGCCACTTACCCCATGGATTAATTTGTTTGTTCTGGGTGCGATGGTAAAGGATAGCCAATATTTTATTGCAGACAAAATATGTGATTACATGATTAGTAAATATCCTAATTTTGCTGATGTATATTTGATTAAAGGATTTAGTTACTACCTTGAAGGAGATAAGAACGAAGGAAAGAAATATATTAACATAGCATTCAACAAAAAACCACTTTTAAAACAATTTATACAACCATTGTTGGAAATCTATGAAGAGAAATATTTGTTAAAGGAAAATAAATATACAAATTTTAAGATAATAAAAAGAAGTTTATTTCCTATTGGTGATATAGTTATTTATTTTTCATTAAAATTTGGAGAAAATAATATATAATATCTAAAAACTATTTATTATGAATATAGTCCTTATAAATGTAGGGTATATTCAACCTTTATATTGGTTTGTTAGCCCACCAAAGGGGGTACTTTATCTTTCTGCATATTTAAGGAAAGAAATTGGTAATGATCTAAAGATAAAAATAATAGATTTAAAAACCGAAAACTTTTCTGTGGAACAACTAATAAAGGTTGTTCATGGGATTAAACCTGAAATTGTAGGTTTATCTTCTTCAACAATATTTGCCTATTTAATACCCATATTATCATTAAAGATTAAAGAAGTTCTGCCTAATACCTGGATCGTATTAGGTGGTCCTCATGCTTCATCTGTTAGATTGCAGGCATTGCTTGAAAGTCCAAACTTAGATATAGTAATTCCAGGAGAGGGTGAAATTTCATTAAAAAATATTGTTGAAGCATATCCTAATAAAAATTCATTAAAATACATTTCTGGGATTCTTTGGAGAGATGAAAATGATGAACTTATAGAAAACCCGGGAGAGTTACAAATAATAGACAATTTAGATACTTTACCTTTCCCTGCCTATGATTTAATAGATATATCTAAATATTGGAAACTACAATCGATGACTCCTTTACCACCGAGAAGATATATCTCTGTTGTAAGTAGTAGAGGTTGTCCTTATAAATGTATGTGGTGCCATAGAATATTCGGAAAATGTTTTCGTTTTTATTCACCTGAAAGATTGATGAGTGAAATTGAATGGTATCGAAAAAAATATGAAGTAGATGAATTCGAGTTTCTTGATGATAATTTTAATTTTAATCGGCTAAGGGTAATTCATTTTGCTGAATTAGTAAGAAGGAAAAATCTTAAACTAAAATTAACATTTCCTAATGCGATTAGAACGGATTTGATAGATGAAGAAGTAGCGGATGCATTGTGTTCTGCTGGTACTTATATGAGTTCTTTTTCTTTAGAAACAGCTTCACCACGCCTACAAAAACTTACACAAAAAAATCTTAATATTCCCAAGTTTCTTAAAGCAGTAGAAGTAATGGCAAGAAAAAATGTTTATACCAACGGATTTTGTATGATGGGATTCCCTACAGAGACTGAAGAAGAATTACAGATGACTATAGATACTGCAACAAATTCCATGTTACATACCGCAAGTTTTTTTACAGTTATTCCTTTTCCAGGAACACAACTCTTTGAATGGTTAAAACAAAATAAGCCTGAGAAAATCATAAATTTGAATTATATGAATGCTGAATATGGAAGTATAAAAGTTAACTTAACTGATTTACCAGATAAGATATTTTTTAGTTACCAAAGGAAGGCAAACATAAAGTTTTTTTTGAAGCCTGACCGAATATATAGAATTTTAAGAGTATATCCAAAACCGCTTCATCTTTTATCCTATTTACCTATTTATATGCAGAGAGTATTGAAAGGATTAGTTGGATTATAAATTAATAACATTTTGTTATTTAATAATGTCGTTGGTTTTTAATTATTAGGATGTTGATCAACCCTATACTCAATAAATGTATTTCAAAGGAAAATTCAGTTATAATTTTTAAAAAATGAAGTTTATTTAAAGATTAGACTACATGAAAGTAATATTAATAAATCTTGGTTTGAGGAAACCGATGTACCCCCTGGCAACTCCGCCGATGGGTATTATGTATCTTGCTGGCTATTTACGGCAACAAATAAAAGATGTTGAGATAAAATTAATTAATCAAAAAGTAAAAAACGATAGACCAGAAGATTTAATAAAAACGATATATGAATTTGCACCAGAGATAGTAGGTTTATCCTCTTCAACTGTTTTTGCCGCTTTAATCCCAGAAATTACATCAAAAATAAAAGAAGTATTACCCGGGTCCTGGGTGATTTTAGGAGGTCCACATGCCTCTTCAGTGCGAAAACAAGCATTAGTTGAATGTAATGGCTTAGACATTGTTGTTCCTGGAGAAGGGGAAGTAGCATTAAAACAGGTGGTGGAAAGTTATCCCGATAAAAATACTCTTGCCAATATATCCGGTTTGATTTGGAAGGATAAGTCGGGAGAGATAATAGAAAATCCTGGACCATTACCGATTGAACAAGAATTAGATAATCTTCCTTTTCCCGCGTACGACCTGATAAATGTTGAGGATTATTGGAAGTTACAATCTATGACTCCTATTCCGCCTCGCCGATATTTATCATTAGTTACAAGTAGAGGCTGCCCTTATCAATGTATGTGGTGCCATTCTATTTTCGGGAAAAAAATAAGATTTAGTTCACCTGAAAGGATAATAGAAGAAATTAATTGGCTAAAAAATAAATATGGAGTTACGGAATTTGAGTTTCTTGATGATAATTTCAACTTCAACCGAAAAAGAGTATTTCAATTTTCGGATTTGGTAAAAAGTAAAAATTTAAAATTAAAATTTTCCTTTCCAAATGCAATTCGAGGAGATTTAGTGAATGAAGAAGAAGCAGAAGCCCTGTGTTCGATGGGGACATATATGTGTTCTTTTGCCTTAGAGACAGGTTCCCCAAGAATGCAAAAATTTACTTGCAAAAACCTTGATATTCCTAAGTTTTTAGATGGTATTGCAATGATGGTTAAGAGAGGAGTTTATGCTAATGGATTTTGTATGATGGGATTCCCCACGGAAACGGAAGAAGAACTCCAAATGACCATAGATGTAGCAAACAATTCCATGCTTCACACAGCCAGTTTTTTTACAGTTATTCCATTTCCAGGAACACCTATTTTTGAATGGCTTAAAAATAATCGCCCAGAAAAGTTAAATAATTTCAATTATATGAACATTGATTTTGCAGGGGCTAAGATTAACTTAACAGACCTACCTGATGAAGTCCTTTTCAATTATCAACGCAAAGCCAATTGGGTATTTTTCTTAAACCCCAATCGTATTTACCGATTACTTAGGGTTTATCCCAAACCATTGCAACTTATTCGTTACTTCCCTATTTATTTATACCGAGCAACAAAAAATCTTGTAGTTAGATAAAAGATAAAATCATTTTCAACTATTAAAAAATCCTGAAAATAGCAATATTAGCACTGTTAGTTTTTGATAATTAAATGTAATTTTTTATATCATATTAGCCATTTTATAGTTTTTTCATGTTTATTTTTATTTAGGAGTTGTTAAATGAAAAGATTGATGTTTGGAAATGAAGCGATTGCATTGGCAGCATTACATAATGGAATTACTTTAGGTACAGGATATCCTGGAACTCCATCTACGGAGATTTTGGAATATTTTTCAGAGTATGGTGGTAAGGCACAGTGGTGCCCTAATGAAAAAGTGGCTCTTGAAGTGGGTATAGGTGTGGCTTTCGCAGGTGGACATGCATTAGTAACAATGAAGCATGTCGGACTAAATGTTGCTTCAGACCCATTGTTTACTGTGGCTTATACCGGTGTTGAGGGTGCCCTTGTAATTATTTCTGCAGATGACCCAGATATGCATTCCAGTCAAAACGAACAAGATAATCGGAATTATGCGCGTTCTGCAGGAGTGATGATGTTAGAACCGTGCGACAGTCAGGAATGTTATGATTTCTTTTTTGAGGCAATTCGGCTTTCAAAGGAATGGAAATTACCTATTATTCTTAGACCGACGACAAGAGTATGTCATTCAATGTCTATTGTTGAATATAAAGAAAAAGAATACAGCCCCGTATTACCCATTAAATATAATCCAGACAAACCCGGTCGGGTTATGATTCCTGGTTATGCGAGGCCAGCTCATAGAAGATTAAGAGAAAAGTTAGCAAAAATCAAGAAGTGGAATGAAACCTCTGAACTTAATAAAGAAGAGATTAAATCTGAAGAATTGGGAATCATAACTTCAGGTGTTTCCTATCTCCATGTTTTGGAGGCTGAACCTAATGCTTCTGTTTTGAAGATAGGGATGTGTTATCCATTTCCAGAAGAGAAGGTGCGTAATTTTGTGCAAAAGCATAAAAGATGCATAGTTATTGAAGAAGGAGACCCATTCTTAGTTGAAAATTGCAGATATTATGGTATATCCGTTGAAGAGAAGCCGGAGATGTATCGTTTTGGAGAACTCAATGTGAACAGAGTTCGTCGTATTTTGAAAGGGGATATTTCTCCTGAACCCCTAATAAAACGGGGAAGGCCTCCGAGACTATGTGATGGTTGTCCTCATAGAGCAACATTTACTTTATTAGGTAAAATGAATTGTATTGTTACGGGTGATATTGGTTGCTATACTTTGAGTGTACTGCCCCCATTTCAGGCTATGGACTCCTGCGTTTGTATGGGTGCAAGTATTACAGTAGGACTTGGTTTGAGACATTCTCTGCCCCCGGAAGAAGCAAAAAAGGTGGTCAGTGTCATAGGAGATAGTACATTTATCCATACGGGTTTGCCTGGAATTGTTGAAATGGTTTACAACCCACCACCCACAGGACATGTTGTTATCATTCTTGATAATAGTACAACTGCAATGACAGGTATGCAGGAACATCCTGGGACAGGCAAAAAATTAAATCACGAGCCAACGAACCAGGTAAAAATGGAAGAAGTCGCTAAAGCCATTGGAGTAGAAAATGTTGTTGTTACTGACCGTATATCTATCCTCGAAAAAGCATTAGAAGAGGCACTGGATAATAACAAGACCAATCTTATTGTAGTAAGAAAAACATGTGCTTTATTAAGAAAAAAACAACAAAAAAATGAAACACAACAGACAACAGGAGAACAATCGAATGTTGCAACAGGAAGTAACTAATATTATTTGTGCAGGCATTGGTGGAACTGGAGTTATTTTGTCTTCAAGTATTTTGGCAGATGCAGCTTTCCTCGCTGGATATGATGTTCGAAAAAGTGAAATTCATGGAATGAGTCAGAGAGGTGGTTCTGTATCCAGTGATATCCGTTTCGGACAAAAAGTTTATAGTCCTTTGATACCCGATGGCGAAGCCGATTATCTCGTGTTATTACATCCTGACGAACTGGAGAATAACTTATATCGCTTAAAATCGGATGGAGTTGTAATAGATATTTCTATGATTGTTGGAGAAAGTAAGGATTTAACACTTCTCAATGAAGAAAAATATCTGCCGGTGAATCAAAAAAACTTTAATATATGTCTCTTAGGTGCTTTAAGCAGTTATCTAAATATTCCCTATGAATGCTGGCAGAACGCCATATTTTCTAATTTGCCTAAGAAAGTTCATGACCAGAACAAAGGGGTATTTGAACATGGGATGAAATTGACTGAGTATATAAAATCAAAATAGTATTTTTATCTCCCACAATTTGTATAATTAATAAAACCTATATTATAAAAAAACAAAGTATTTTCAAAGGAAAAAGTATGAAATCAGATGAATTTATTGTAGGTGTTGATGTCGGTGGAACAAAAATACTATCTGTTGTAGTAAATAATGAGTTTGAAATTGTTTCAAGATGTCGTAAGAAGACAAAAGGTTGGGTAAAAGATACAAATCCCGAAAATAAAATTATACAAACCATAGAGGAATCCGTTGAACAAGCAGGAAATCCAAAAATTGTAGGAATTGGTATTGGGGCACCTGGACCTGTAGATCCAAAAAATGGGATTGTCATAAACACTCCAAATCTTGGCTGGGAAAATTTTCCTATTGCAGATATCCTCTCAAAACATTTTGCCGTTCCTGTTGTATTGGATAACGATGTAAACTTAGGAACTTATGCAGAATGGTTATTAGGTAAAAATAAAGAAGCAAAACATGTTGTCGGTGTTTTTCCAGGCACAGGTATTGGTGGTGGGCTTATTGTAAACCGCAAGATTGTCCATGGAGCCAGTGGTGGTGCTGGAGAAGTAGGACATATAACATTACAAATAGATGGACCTTTGTGTGGTTGTGGTAAAAGAGGATGTTTGGAAGCGTTAGCGTCAAGAATAGCAATAACAAGAGAAATCGCTGCATTGATTCTCCGTGGCGAATCAACATATCTTACTGATAAAGTAGGTACTGATGTTTCTAAAATCAGAAGTAGTGTTATTGCCGATGCAATAGACCATGGAGAGAAAAAAGTAGAAGATATTGTAAGAAAAGCGGCTTATTTGACAGGTGTGGCTATAGCAAATCTTATAAATATAATGAGTCCAGAGTTAGTAATATTAGGTGGAGGTCTAATAGAAGCATTAGGAAAAATATATCAAGAAGAAATACAACGAGCTGTTAAAGAGCATGCTATGCCATTTTTAAGAAAAAAAGTATCAATAGAAATAGGAAAATTAGGAGATGATGCTGTAGCATTGGGCGCCGCTCTTTTGTGTGCAAAAAAGAATGATAAACTATAAAATAAAAGATATATAGGAGAAGGTATATGAATTTAGATTGGATGTTGGTAAAACCGAAAATAGTGCCTCCTATGGACCCGGATTATGTTCCTCCAAAATTAGCCAACGACCAATTTAAGAAGAAGGTAGACGAAACAAAAGACGCAGTAAAAGTTATTATTGCTTTAGAAAGGTTGAATAATTCCGTATCCCGTTTTGAGACAAAAATATTTTCGGAGGAACATCCTTTATTTGAATCAAGTTTTTTTTATATAGAAAGAATTTTAAAATTTTTACTGTGGCAAAAAGGTGGATGGAAGGTATATATTTATGCTCCTCAACCGTTGATACATTATTTAGAGGAAACATATTCAGCCCGTGGAGCAAGATCTTTCGACTATAAGTTTATGGGGGAAGATGTTTATGAAAATCCATTCACAATAGTCCCATGTAAAACAGAAGAAGAAGTCCCACAGGCTAAAGAAGCATCGCAGCGTTTGGGCAGGCATATAGAAGGTTGCCGAGTCGGATTTGATTTAGGTGCTTCTGACCGTAAAGCATCGGCTGTCATAGATGGGGAAGTGGTATATAGCGAAGAAACAATATGGGAACCTCGAAAACAGACAGACCCAAACTATCATTACAATGAAATCATGACTGCTATAAAAACAGCTGCATCAAAAATGCCCCGTTTAGATGCAGTAGGAGGTAGTGCCGCGGGAGTATATGTCAATAATCGTGCTATGATAGCCTCATTATTTAGAGGAGTTCCTAAAGAGCGTTTTGGCGAGGTGCATGAATTATTTAATCGTATGTCAAAAGAATTAGGCGTCCCACTGGTTGTTGTTAACGATGGTGAGGTTACAGCTTTAGCAGGTTCGATGTCTATTGGTGATAATGCAGTTTTAGGGATTGCGATGGGTTCCAGTGAAGCGGGTGGATATGTTACCCCAGCGGGGAATATAACCGATTGGTTAAATGAACTTGCTTTTGCCCCTGTGGATTATAATCCTTATGCTCCCATAGAAGAATGGTCGGGAGATAGGGGCGTAGGTGCCAATTATTTCTCCCAACAATGCGTGTTCCGACTTGCTCCTAAGGCAGGTATAGAAATTCCAGGTGATATAACAGATGCAGAAAAATTAAAGTTAATTCAAAATGAATTGGAAAGAGGAAATCCTGAAGTTATTAAAATTTGGCAAACTATGGGTGTTTATTTAGGCTATACTCTCGCCCATTACAGTGATTTTTATGATATAAAGCATGTGCTAATTTTAGGACGATGTACATCGGGTAATGGTGGTCCTATCATGTTAGAAGAATGCCTTAAAGTGTTAAAGACAGAATTCCCAGAAATAAACGAAAAGATTAATGTCCAATTACCGGATGAAAAGAACAGAAGAGTAGGTCAATCTATCGCAGCCGCAAGTTTGCCAGAACTTAAAAAGTAAATCATGTAGATTTCTTTTTCTTTTCAGCCTCTTTTACTTTATGCCATGAATTCCATGCTTCTTCTTCTTCTGTAACTGCCTTTTTCTCTCCGAAAACATGTTCATGTCGCCGTATCATTTTCCTGTGGGCACATTGTAAAGCCTCTGATAAATTCATTTTACCTTCCGATTCTCCCGCAACAGCAGAAGCAAGTAATATAAATAATGCGTCCCCAAATTCTTCATTTATTTCATCAATACTTCCTTTTTTCAGTGCTTCAATAAATTCTTCGCATTCTTCTTTAGCGTATTTAGCAAAATCCAGAGAAGTCTGTTTCCTATCCCAGGGACATCCTTCTGAACTTCTTAAATAACGGGCAAGGTTGATAAGTAGTTCAAAAATTTCCCCTTCGTTCTTCATATCAAAATTTAAAAATTGATTTTTATCCATTAAAAAAACTCCAAATCTAAACAATAATATCAATAAATTATCAAAATTTGTTAAAGTTTTTTATATTCAGTGCCGATACATTATATAGAAGGAACAATTGAATATACAAAGACAAGGAAGTCTACTATGGTTACTCAATGTTGTGTATGCAAAAAAATATTGAATCGTGAGACAAACGAATGGATTCTAACAACAAAAATTTATACTCAAGTCTCACATACATACTGTCCGACATGTCTTGAAATGTCTCGCCGTATTTTGGGATTAAAACCTCGCCCTGCCAATTTAGCCTCCAATCTATCCAAGTAAAATTTGCAAATAAAATAATTTATTCCCTTCTCTAATGGTAATATTTTTATCCGCTGAATTATACTAATACCCAAAACTATTCAGTTCTATTTTGAGGTATTCGTATAAATGGTAAAAATTCATTTTTCAGGTATCGGCGGTACTGCTATGATTGGGGGGGCTTACATTGCAAAACAATTAGGTCATGAAGTTCATGGAAGTGATAATCCTTTATACCCTCCAACATCCATATTAGCAGAAAAACTAAATGTTCCCATTTATAAAGGATATCGTTCTACAAATCTTGAATGGAATCCCGATTATGTAATCATAGGTAATGTTTTAAGCAGAGGTAATGAGGAAGTAGAAACTATATTAAACAAGGGTATGACTTATTACAGTTTGCCAGAATGGCTAAAGCAAAATGTGTTATTCAAAAGAAAACCAATTGTTGTTTCAGGAACTCATGGAAAAACAACAACAACTTCATTAATCGGATGGATATTAAGATACGCAGGCTATGACCCCGGATTTTTAATTGGTGGTTTCCCTATAAATTTTGAAATACCGGCTTATTCAGGCAAAGAAGGTTCTTATTTTGTAATAGAAGGAGATGAATACGACACTGCCTTTTTTGATAAACGGGCAAAATTTTTACATTACTTGCCACAGATATTAGTTGTTACATCTCTTGAATATGACCATAGCGATATATATAACAGTCTGCAGGAAATAGAAAAAACTTTTCAATTACTTTTAAGAATTGTCCCGTCCCAGGGACAAGTTATATTGTGTAATGATAATCACGCCCGCATGCTTAAACAACAGTGCTTTTCTACATGTCAATTATATGGAACCGCAGACGATTCTGATTGGCGAGTCATAACCGAAATAGATTCAGAAAAAAGTATGATGAAGTTATATGTTTTGTATAAAAATAAAGAATTTTGTGTATTACGAACTAAACTTTTTGGAATATATAATGCTTTGAATATCCTATGTGCTGTAGCAGTGGCTCATACAATAGGTGTGCCTATAGGCAGTATTGTAGATGGAATTGAAGAGTTTCGTGGTGTTCGTAGAAGACAGGAGGTATTTTTAGAGGTAGAAGATAGAATATATATTGACGATTTTGCACATCATCCAACAGCAATACAAGAAACATTAAAAGCAATTAAGGCAAAATATCCTGATAAATATATAATAGCAATATTTGAACCGCGTTCAAATACTACTGTTACCAATATATTTCAAAATGAGATTACAGAATCTCTTTCAATATCCGATGAAATATTGTTAACTCCGATTTATCGAGAAGAAAAAATACCTATTGAAAAAAGATTGAATAAGGAAGAGTTGATAAACTCATTAACGAAAAAAGGAAAAATAGGCAAATTGGCGGGGGATTTTGATGAAATATTTAAATATTTAACTTCAGATGTAAAATCAAATTCCGTTATTGTTCTTATGAGTAATGGTTCATGCGGAAATATCAGAGAGAGATTAGTCGCTTATTATAGGTAAAAGATATAAATGTTCTGGATGAAGATTATTGATATTTGTTTAACAATATTCCATATAGGTTTAATTTTATTTTTTATTTTAGGCTGGATTTGCAAACGAACAAGAAAAGTCCATTACTTGTTAGTAATTATAATAGCAACTTCATGGTTTCTCCTGGGATTGTTTTATGGCTTTGGATATTGTTTCCTTACAGATATTCATTGGCGGGTAAAAATGCTTCTAAACGAAGAAAATTTACCTATATCGTTTATAAAATATATACTTGATAAAATTACAGGAAAAGATTTTAATGAGATATGGGTAGATTATATAACTCTGGCGGTATTTATTTGTGTGTTAATTATTTCTACATTCCTTTATATAAAAGATAAAAGGAAAAAGATTAGGTAATAAAAAACATTTTTTAGAAAAATATCCATTAAGAGTAATATAATAACCTTGTTTTCCCCATTATAAATTTAAGAAAAAGGATTTTTTATGCCATTAGTTAGAGGATTTCGGGCATTAAGATATAACAATAACAAGATAAATGATTTCAGTAATGTAATTACTCCGCCGTATGACATAATAACCCCTGAAATAAGGGAAGAGTTGGCAACAAGGAGTGAATATAATTTTGTCCATATAGACTTGCCTGTTGAAAATTCACATAAATCAAAGTATGAAAAAGCCAGTGAGTTATTTATAGAATGGCAGACCAATAATGTGCTAATTCGGGAAGAACAGGTAAGTGCCTATTGGTTGAGACAGAGGTTTACAGATATTCGGGGTGTGCAAATGGAAAGGCTTGCATTATTAGCCCTTACAAAAATACCCGAGGGACAGGAAGATAACTCACAAATTTTACCTCACGAAAGGACATTTAATAAACCTGTGGAAGATAGGATGGCATTATTGAATGCCACAAATGCCCAATTAAGTCCTATCTTCTTTATATTTTCTGACAAAGAAAAAATATTACAACAATGCTTTATAAAATATGTTAGAGACACTGAAAAACGCCCGAATATAACTGTTGCTACAATAGATGGAGTTTTGAATGAACTCTGGCAAACAGAATGGAATGATGAACTGAGCTATTTATTTGAGAATAAAACTTTGTATATAGCGGATGGACATCATCGCTTTCAGACGGCAAAAAAGATTTTAGAAGAGAAAAAGAAAAATATAATTGAGAATGAAGAAAATGTATTAGAACCGTATAGATATGTATTAACAGGTTTTGTAGCATTTGAAGACCCGGGTTTAGTAATTTATGCTCCTCACCGTGTAGTTAAAAATCTGCCTGATATCAATTACGAACAATTCTTTGAATGTTTAAAGGAATATTTCAATGTGATACAGGTAGAAGACAATCCCATTGAATATGTCATGCAAAGACAAAAAGAGTGTGAAAATAATAATCATAAAAGTTATTCTCACTGCTTTGGGCTGGTAACAAAAAATAGAGGGCGATTCTTAATTGAACTTAACGATAAAGGATACGAACGAATAACAGAAGAAGAAAAAACCAATGCCTTACACGATGTAAATGTATATGTTCTTCATAAACTTATTTTTGAAGAAATAATGAAATTAGAACCTAATACTCAATTGATATATGAAACAAATCCTTTTCGTTGTATTGAAATGGTAGAAAAGGAAAAAGCAGAAATGGCTTTTCTAATCAATCCAATATGTCCGGAAGTCATTAAAAAATGCGCAGATAATGGAGAATTTATGCCTCAAAAGGCTACTTACTTTTTCCCTAAAATCCCAAGTGGTTTGGTTATTTATGAACTATCGAAAGAAAGTCTATAGCGGTTTATTTACTCATAATTGTTTTAACAATATTGCTTAATATCGGAATATTCCAACCCGCCATTGTTGCACCTACACCTGCCATGAACAAAACAAATAGGACAGCAACTATACCCGCTATGGCTTCCCGAACCTTCGTTATTTTCATAGAATAACCTCCTGATGTGAAAGTAAATATAAAAACTATTTTGATAGTTTTTCTAAAGATGTATTAACAATTTCCATTAACTTTTTGCCATATTGGATATATGAATTATATAACTGCTCCTCACTTTCTGCTTGTTGTCCAGTATGAATAATTGCTGCGAGATGAGGCTCAATAGAAAAACCACCATCATACCCCGATTGCAATAAGTCTGTAATGATTTCGGGAACATAGCCATCTCCTTCACCGCATAAACAATATACATCTTCACCATTTATTTTTTTAGCATCTTTTATGTGAACATATACTATATCCTTTTTCACGCTTAGATAATACTCCCAGGCATTCTGACCATAAGTAACAGGATTACCTGTGTCAAATACAACTTTTAGAGCGGGACTATTTACTTCGCCTAAAAGGATATTGCTATTTTCAGCAGATAAACCTCCCCAACCACTACAATTTTCATGGACAAGGGTAACGCCACCATCTTCTGCAATTTGGGCTAATACCTTCATTCTGCGTATTGCTTCATTCCTCCATTCTTTTTCATCAATAGGGTTTTTAGGGTCATTAGGATAACTCATAACACGGATAAATTTTGTGTTGAGTTGGTGCATTCGAGGAATAGCGTTCTTCAAATCATTAATATCAATTTGTGGGTCGCATGTAATAGGACGAGCCCAATTGGCTATCGCACTCGCAAAACACGAAACCTTCATCTGATTTTTTTCTAATTCTTCTTTTACATATTTAAATACTTCATCCGAAACCTGAGTGAAATTCACACCTTCAACCATTCTCAATTCCATATAGGACCAGCCCAACTCTTTATGGGCTTGTATTTGCTTTTGGATAGATTTGCCAGCTTCGTCACTGATACCCGAATAAAACATGATATATTCCTTTCTTTGTGTTTGTTATTAAATTATGTTTTTTATCATTTGTGCTGAGTCTTTTATGTATTCCAATTTTTCAGTTTCAGACTTTGTGTCGTATTCCATGTGAACAGATATAGGACCTTTAAATGACCCCTGTTTAAGTATAATATCAAGTATTGATTTCACAGGGACACAACCTTTTCCTAAGGGAACCCAGACAGTTTTGTTATTTTCAACTATGAAATCTTTTACGGCTATCATTCGTATCCAGGGAAGCATTGCTATTGTATTCGCTTTCCATGCTCCACCAAATCCTTCCGCTTTAACATGACCTACATCGAAGTTAGAGCCTAAATAAGGTGAGTTAATTTCTTGAAATACTTCAATAAGGTCCCAGATAGGTCCTCCAAAATTATTCAATCCACTATGATTATGGTAACCCAAAATCACATTGTATTTTTCAGCCAGAACCGTTAATTTTTGTAAGTCTTTTTTTACCATTGAGACTTGTTCTTTAATATCTAAATCGTCTTTATATTGATGATAACCGATACGGGCGTAAGGGATTTTCAAAGAACCTGCAGTTTTTAATATCTGTTCCGCATACGGGTCGTCAGCATTGAGCAAACGCGTTGTTATCATTATTACATCTATATTATTTTTACGAAAGATTTCAACAACTTTTGGTAAGTCTTTTTCTACTTTTTCCGGGGTTACATGTCCACCATCTCGAACAGTTAAATCAACACCGTCAAGTCCACAATCCTTACATGCAATTGCCAGTTGCTCCCAGTCAAGATTTTGCAAATATTTTGAAAACACAACAATTTTATTAGAAGATGTTTCAGAACGGCTCATTTTATTTTCTGAATATACCTTTTGAAACGAGTGGGAAAGAAAAAGGGTACCTAACGCCGTAGATGTTAGAAAGTTTCTTCGGGATAAATGTCTCATCTATGTATTCTCCTTGTTTTTAGAATCTATTTTTGTATTTTTATTTGATTTCTTGGTTGTTGTTTTTTTATAGGCTTTTCCAGACAAAATAGTTTTTCTTTCTTCCGATGTCATTGGAGTTCTATTTTTCACTACTCTGTTTGACTTTGTTTTTTCATTATTATCCAGTAAATCATCAATACATGCTTGGTGTTTATCTAACCAGACTTTTATGGGTTCGAAAACTTCTTCTTCACCATTTTCACCAAAAGCCAAATCGCAATGATTGTAATTATGTTTACATCCTGATTCTATGCTGAGTATAAGCATTTCTTTGTCGGAGGACTTTAATGAGTTAAAAAATTCTTTTGCTGTATCTAAATTTACAAAAGGGTCATCAGGTGCATAAAAAAGCAAAATAGGAATGTCTAATTCCGATAAATGTTCAAGAATATTCAATTGTCCATTTAACATTATCCATTGTTTTTCATTCAACCAGACCATCATCTCATCAACCATTTTCGGTGATGGAGGTTCAACCATTTTACACAAATCCCATGCTGTCATGTTTTCATTGATATTTGAAGGGTTGACAGGAAAAACGGAGTTACCTATTTTGAAGAATTTCAGTATAGGGATTAACATTCTGAATAGCAGAAAGACAAAATTGGGAAATAATTTTTGGAATTGAACAAGTAAAGTTGGCACATGCATTTTTGTATTAACAAATCCAATAGGAGCACCTAAAGTAATTCCACCCGCAATTTTTTCATTCCCCTTGTGGATAAGATGAGCATAAAGTAGCATACCGCCTAACGAGTGCCCTATCCAGAAAAGTTTTTTATATCCGGTTATTTTTAATATAAATTCGATAACCGCTGGGAGGTCGTAAACAAGCACATCGTCAATCGAAGCGTCCCAACGCGTTTTTCCAAACGGAGGTCTGGAAGATTTACAACCTCGTAAATCCATAGTCCAGCAGTCAAAATTTCGATTTCTTAAATAAGAAACAATACTATGTTCATGAGGTAGTAAAAAGTTATTCTGATTTGAACCAAATCCGTGAACAAATAAAATAGGTATATTCTTTTCAGAATTGTTTCTAAATCTACACAAACGAATTTCCCACAAATCTTTTGTGCGGACATAATATATTTCATTTGTGTTTAAAGTTTCTTGATTGGATATATTCCATACAAGGTAACCATAAAATGAAATGGCAAACAATAGTAATACCAATAAAAAAAACAAAACACCGACCATAAAATTCTCCTCTTTATATCTTATTATTTTATGATAAAACTGCCATGTTTTAGTAATTTCTTATTTATGAAAATATTTATATATCTTCATTGCTAAACGGGGACCGATACCTTCCACATCCATAAGTTGTTCGACAGTAGTATTTTTGAGATTCTCTACCGACTTAAATTTAGAAAGAAGATGATTAAATTTATTAATTCCAATTCCAGGAATTTTTATATTGGATGTTAAATCTGTTTTTAATTTCTTTTTTCGCTGATATTGAATGGCAAAACGGTGTGCTTCGTCACGGATTTGTTGAAGTAATAAGAGCGCGGGAGAATTTTTAGAATGAATAATAATTGGATTTGACCTATTGGGGATAAAGAAACGGTCTTGTGTAGAAGTGAATGCTTTGTCAGAAGGTTTATTTCTGGCTTTAGCCATCCCAACACATGAAATATCTTTTATATTTAAATCATTCAGCACAGAAACAGCAACGCCCAATTGCCCTTTACCTCCATCAATAAGCAATAAATCTGGCAATGGAATGTCGGTTAAGTCTCTGAACCGTCGTGTGAGAGCATCTCGAAGAGAGAAATAATCATCATGGAGGTTATCTTTCTTAATTGAAAATCTTCTATAGTGAGATTTGTAGGCAATACCATTTTCAAAAACGACCATACCCACAACTGTATTATCGCCTTGATAGGTAGAAGCGTCGAAACATTCTATTCTCTTTGGAATTTTGGGAAGATGGAATATTCTTTGGATCTCTTGAAGTATTATCCCTTTATTTGTTTGCAATTCTCTTTCTTCAAGGAATTTAGATTCAGCATTTTTACATGCCAATTTTACCAATTCTTCTTTATCACCATGTTGAGGGCATAGAATAACTATTTTTTTTCCTGTTTTAGAGAAAAATAATTCCGATAAAGTTTTTATCTCTTCAATTTTTACAGGAAGAAGTATTTCTTGAGGGATAGGTAATTTTTGTGTATATGTCTCAAAAATTAAAGAGCCAAAAAATTCAGAGAGAGGTATTTCTATGGGTATGTTTAAACTAAAAGAGCGAGACCCTATAAGTTTACCTTCTTTATAGAACAAAATATAAATAACAAGATGGTTATCTGAAATGTATATTCCCCATACATCCACATTATGGGATTGGTTGAATAATAGGGTTTTTTGTGGCTCCATAATTTTGCGTAATGCAAAAAGACGGTCCCTTACTATCCCTGCCTGTTCAAATTGTAATTCTTCTGATAGTCTTTTTATCTGTTGTAAAAATTCCTGTTCTAAAATATCCATTTTCCCCTGGAGCAATAAAATCGCCTGTTGAACAAGTTCCGAGTATTGTTCTTTGGAAATTCGATGGACACAGGGAGCCAAGCATGTCCCTAATTCGTAGTATAAACAGGGGCGAGTTCTATTCCGAAAATTATTATCAGTGCACCTCCGCAATGGGACTATATAATGAAGATGTTTATAAATATCACGGATTGTGGATGCTGAATGAAAGGGACCAAAGTAAACAGCAGTATCTTTTTTAGGTTTTCGAGTGAATGTTAATCGGGGAAAATCTTCTGATGGGTCTATCCGCAAAGACAGATAATTTTTATCATCTTTTAATCGGATATTATAGCGAGGTTTATATTGTTTAATAAGTGTGTTTTCTAATAAAAGGGCTTCCCGTTCTGTGTTTGTAACCATATAATCAATTTTTTTGGTTTTGGAGATGAGGAAACGAACATGATAACGCGTGTCTGTATTTTGCAGATATGAACGAATTCGAGACCTTAAGTTATTTGCTTTTCCGACATAGATAACTTTGCTTTTTTCATCATAAAAAATATAACACCCCGGACTCGTAGGAATTCTATCAATATTTACCAGAGAATTAATAAAACTATCCTTTGATTTATTTTGACTCATCTTTTGGAGATTCTTGAGTTTCTCTAAAAACTTTTGTTTTTATATCATCATGTTGCTCCGATGATATATTGTTGCTTCGTATGTGGACATCTAATTGTGGGTAAGAAATCTCAATGTTTTCTTGTTTGAAGCGATTAAATATTGTACATAACAATTCATGCTGTATATCTAAATAATAAGAAGAATGTGTAAATAGACGAAGCTCAAATTCTAATGCACTGGGACCAAATCGCAGAAAATAGGCACGGGGAGGTGGATCTGTTTCTGAGAAAGGATGAGCTTGTCCTATCTCTGTTAAAATGGAAATAACTTTATTTATATCAGAATGATAACTTACCCCAATGGGAATACATAAACGGATTTTGGGTTCGTTTCTTGTCCAATTGATTAATCGTTGGGTAAGCAAATCCTTATTGGGAACTATTAATTCTTTGTTATCCCAATTAACGATAGTTGTCGAACGCATTTGGAGAGATTTTACTTTTCCAGAAATGTCTCCAATGGTAACAATATCACCAATTCGTAAGGGTCTTTCAAAAAGAAGTATTAATCCGGATACAAAATTAGCAACAATTTCTTGCAATCCAAATCCAAAACCTATTCCTAAACCAGCAACAAGCCATTGAACTTTGTTCCATGTAATATTAATTAACCCTAAAGAGATTAAAAAACCAATTGTGAAAATAATATATTTCGATAAAGTAGTGATAGCATATCTTTCACCAGGTTGTATTGATGTATATTTTGATAATAGATAATCAAGATAAAATGAAATATTTTTTATTATTACAAATGTAATAATAATTGTGATGAGAGAAGCCAGAAGGTCTAATAGACTTACCCACTCTTCAACAACAGACGGTGCTAATGTTTGTCCGGTATTGCTTTGTGTTGATTGAATATTTGCAGTATTAATTACTTCAGTAACAGAGGATGCTCGCCAGAGATGTATCCTATCTAAATAACTTAAAGCAGGAAAAATATCAGACCAGATATAGGTGGTTATAACAAAAAATAAGATGAACAGTGAATACCGAATAAACCTCTCTATATGATAAAAGAAAATCTCCTCGGAATTTGCTTCTGGCGATGATTCTTGCGAAGGAGAGTCTTTAGGTATTAGAGAGTGTGAAAATGTTGTATGACTGGCTATGGATGTATTTAATACAAACTTCCACTGATAATATTTTAAGACTGTTCCTGATAATCGGTAAAAAATAAAAAGAACGGTAATAAGAAAAAGAGTAAAGAATAATTTTTTTGTTATTTCAAGACTTCCGTAATTATAACCTATGAGATTTGATATGACAAGAGAAATACAAATAATAGATAAAACAATCAAAAAGTTACTTATAAAATTTATAATTTGATTGTTGGGGTTGGGAAGTGAATTTTTGTTTTTTAAGAAAAAGGAGACATAAAAAGAAACAAATGCAGAAGTTAGCAGAAATAAGGAAAAGGAAATTCTAAATACAATGTCCGCAAGCACAAACTCCGTAATGAGTTGACTACTAATTAAAATTACAAACAGGTTAATAATTAGCCAGATAAAAGAAATACGAAACTTAAATCGTAATTCACTCAAATTATGTTTTAGAGGTTTTAGAATTATTTCAGAGAGAGAAGGAATCTTTATAAGAATACATAATATCTCAAAAAATGTAATAGGTAAGAAGAGTAATTTTAGTCCATTAGCAATTATATGAACTATATCAATACTCGATGAAAAGGTATCTAAATACATGCCAATTAAGAAGAACCATAATGGGACCAAAGATATTCGTATAAAAAAGAAATATATAAAACGGATTAGTTTGCTAATACTAAAATTTAATGGAACATTTATTTGTGTAGTTGTAAATTCTATTTGTTTCTCAAGACGGTTATTTAGCAAAGTCAAAACGATAAGTCCTAATAACCCGATGGAGAAAATAAAAATAACTTTATATGTTATTTCTTGATAGGGCAATATGTTGAGTTGAAGTAATGTTTCATATAGTTTATTGTATTCAGATTTTAATAAAGTTAAACGAGGAAATGGTGAACGAATCCAGATAATATTTTCGTCTATAAAATTATTAAAATCGTAGGTATGTTGTATCCATAGATTCAATATATCTATTGCTTGGGAAAGTAATGAAATATAATTTTCATAATCACTAATTAATGTGGATAGGATATTCTTTTGCGTTTTTATTAAGTCATCTATGGATTTTTTTATATTCTTTTTCTCAAATTCTGAAACATTCTGCGTGGATTGATTAAATGTGTCCCACAACTGATTTTCAATTTCTGATAATTTTAGTCTTCTTGATAATAAATCGTTATATTCATTTTCAATTAATAACAATTCGTCGTTAAATTTCTTTTGTAAATTCTTTATTTCATTAGGATTGGGTAATTTTGACTTCTCCTGTCGTAAAGAAAATGCCCAACCAGATGTAGAAACCCCTGTTGTAGACTTTTGTTTTAATAAATCTAATTGTGTTTTCTGCTTTTTGTATTCTTGATTGTAATTTTTATATTTTTCGTTTATAGATAATATTTTATTTTCTATGCCATCTGCTTCACGGGCTTTTAAAGCCAATTTTAAGTTATCCTGGGCTAATTTAGAAAGTTCATCTGTAAATAGAGAACTTGTTTTTGTTAAAGATTTTAAAAGATTTAGTGAATTGCTGATATTTTTCTGTACTTCTTCCTGTTTCCGATTATTAAATTCGTTGTTCCAAAAATTATAAGTTTTTTCTTTTTCTCTTAATTCAAAGCGAAGTTTCTCAATTCTTGATGAAATTAGATTTGTTTTTAATTCAAAACTATCAAATTCTTTATTGAAATATTCCAGTTCTTTTTCTAAAGATAAAATTTGAGCATTGTTACACAAAAGTTTTACTTTTTGAATTAAGGGAGGGTCTTGCGAAGGTGTAGTATTTTCTTTTAAGGTTGTAAGTTGCTTTTTTATATCACCTATTCTTGATAAAAGGGATTTCCGATATTCATTCCTGCCTTCAAATTCTTTATAAAGATTTTCAAATTCAGTTTGCTTTTGCTTATATTCTGTTTCCGATTGAATGAAATATTGATTAATTTCATCTATGGTTAAATTTTTTGTATTGGGTTGTTCAGTTTTAGGAGGAGAAGAGAGAAAGTCCTCATTGGATTTAATTTCTACTGGGGCATTTTTTATCTCTTGATTTAAATCTTCTAATTTTTTACTCCATTCATTTATAGACTGTAAGAATGTTAGGGTGTCATTCAATATTTTTTCAGCAGAATTTTTTAAATCGTCGGATAGAGAAGTATCTTTTTGAATCTCACCTCGTAGTGTCTCAATGGTTTCAGAATTTATCCCTATTTCCTCTGAGAAAGAAGAAGATAGCGTAAATAACAGAAAAAAAGAAAATAAAAAAAGAAATATTAAATGAAATAATCTCATAAACTAACCTTTTGTTATAACTTAAATTAATATTTTAGCATGATTTGCAAATAAAACGATTACCATGATATAAAGTATTAATTTGTATTACCAAAGAATATTTGTTCCGTTTATATATAACGAATTTTATGAGGATTTTATGGTTAGAGTAGAAGATTGTTTCCTAAAATTAGGTCCGAAAACAAAGTTTTATTGTGAAAAATTTTATGCTCCACCCAAATCAAGGATTGCACTTTGGGGACCGAGCGGTTGTGGAAAAAGCACATTGCTGAATTTGATTTCGGGTTTATTACGACCAGATAGGGGCAAAATTGTTGTCAATGGCATAGAAATAACATCTATGTCTGAATCAAAATTAGACCAATTTCGAGGTGAAAATATAGGCTTTATATTTCAGACATTTAACCTTCTTCCACCTTTTACTGCATTACAAAATGTGGTATTAGGAATGCGTTTTAGTGATACAATTCCATCATCAGAATGGAAAAAGAATGCTAAAAATCTACTAAATTATGTTGGTTTGGGAAACCGATTGAATAATAAACCGTCTCAATTAAGTGTAGGTGAACAACAAAGAGTTGCTATTGCACGGGCTGTTGCTAATAAGCAGAAATTAATTGTAGCCGATGAGCCTACAGGTAGTCTTGACCCAAAAACTGCCAATAGCGTTATGGATTTATTACTAAAATTGTGTGAAGAACAAAACTTAACATTGTTGTTGGTAACTCATGATAAAGGGATTGCTGAAAGACTCCCTCAAATATATGATTGTTCAAATTTGGTAAATGAGGAGGTGGAGGTATGACTTTATGGGGTATAGCATGGGGATATTTGTGGAATAGGAAGTTTACGACTTTCTTAACAATCTTATCTGTAGCATTAGCGGTTGCACTTATCAGTTCAGTTTTAACCCTTCGCGAGGAAACGAGGAAGAGATTTGAGGAAGAAGGACAGGCATTTGATTTAGTAGTAGGTGCTAAAGGAAGTCCTTTGCAACTTGTATTGAGTAGTGTATATTTCATGGACAACCCTACAGGAAATATACCCTGGACAGTTTACGAGCAGATAAAAAATGATAAAGAATATGTTCAATCCGCATACCCGATTGCTCTTGGAGATAATTTTCAAGGATTTAGGATTGTAGGAACAGATGCAAGTTTATTTGAACATAAATGGATAAGCCCTATATCAGGAGAAGAACGCCATCCATTTAAATTAAAAGAAGGTAAAATCTTTGATAAGCCCTTTGAAGCAGTATTAGGTGCATTAGTAGCCCGAGAAACAGGGTTAAATATCGGAGATACTTTTATAAGTAGTCATGGGTTTATTAAATTACCCGAAATGTTAGGTGGACATGACCATGAACAGCATCCTTATACGGTAGTAGGAATATTTGATTATTCTAACTCTCCTTTTGACAGGGCTATTTTCACATCAGTCAATTCTGTATGGGACATTCATGGGGAACATCATGAAGAGAAACACGAAGAGAACCAAGATTCAAAAGAAGAAAGTGATATTAAGTATGAGGAATGGGGTAAAGACCCACATTCCATGATTACGGCGGTTTTAGTCCAGTTACAAAGCCCAGCGTTACGATTTCAATATCGTGAAATGATTCGAGAATCCACAGTAGCGATGTCTGCCACACCTGTAGAAGAAATTTCGAAATTATTCGAACAGTTTTTGGGAACAGCTAAAACAGTACTTTTAGCTGTGGGGTACTTAGTTGTTATAATATCTGCATTATCAATTATGATTGGTCTATATTTAGCCATTATTCAAAGAAGACGGGATTTAGCCATTATGAGAGCTTTAGGTGCATCGAGAATAGAAATATTTGGTTCTGTTCTAATCGAAGCATTCTGGGTGACTGCATTAGGTATCCTGGCGGGTTATTTTTTAGGCGGAATTATATCCCATATTGTAGGATATTATTTATCCCAAAAATATGGATTAAGCATAACTTCTTTCATATTAACATCAGAACATATTACATCATTTGCAACAGTAGCGGTGGTCGGCTTACTGGCAGGAATAATCCCTGCATGGCAAGCCTATAAGCGAAACATTGCAAGAGATTTAATGGAACTATAAGAAAGAGTAGTTTGGAGTGATATGAGATTTAGAGCCAAAAGAGATTTAACTATTTTTGTAGGGGTTATTTTTATTATTTCCGTTGTTGCTTTAATGAATAATTTTTTTGAACGAAGCAGTTTAGCAGAACGAAGTGAAAAATGGAGGCAGATGGTAGAAAAGGAAAGGGAGAAAAAAGGTATTAACATAATTTCATGGAAATTATTACAAAAAACAAAAGGCAATATGAGAACCGGACCCACTTTTGATGAAGCACTTCTACCTTATGATAAACAGAATATACACATTGTCGGGTTTATGGTTCCTTTAAATGAATTTCGCAATATAAAAGAATTCTTGCTACTACCGTTACCAATAGAATGTTATTTTTGTCAGGCTCCACCTATGAGAGATGTTGTTATTGTGCAAATGGCTGAAAATGAAAAGACCAACTTATATAGAGAGCCCGTTCTTATTAATGGCACATTAAATCTTCAGAAGGGGAAAGGTGTTAAGTTCTTCTATATTGTAACTGATGCCCGTATTGGACCAGCGAAAGAAGGTGGGCAACTAACTATTAAAACTGTCCAGCCACAACACATGATGCATGTTCAGCCTGCCCCTCAGGAACAGTTGTTAGAAGGGGTAGAAGCACCACCATCCACTGGAACAACAGAAAATACAAACAAATAAACTACTATTTTTTTACACTCTTTTTTAATGCCTGGTCAATATCCGCAATAATATCCTCAGGTTCTTCAATCCCTACAGCCAGACGGAATAATGTGTCTGTTATTCCTAATTCATACCTTTCTTTTCGTGTGTAATCATAATAACTAACAAGAGCAGGATGAGTAATGAGTGTTTCCACACCGCCTAAACTCGGGGCAATGTAGCATAGTTGTAATGAGTCCATGAATTTTTTTGCAGTATTTAAATTCCCTTTTATGTCAAATGTTACAACACCGCCAAAACCTTTCATCTGTGCTTTGGCGATATGATGGTGTGGATGGCTTTCTAACCCCGGATAATATACTTTTTTAATTTGTGGATGACCTTCCAAAAATTTCGCTATTAACATAGCGGTATTGTTTTGCCGTTCCATTCTTAAAGAAAAAGTTTTCAAACCCCTCAAAAGAAGATAGCAACAATGAGGGTCAATAACTCCTCCCATTGCTTTATGGAGTTTTCTTACCTCTTCAACTAATTCACTACGACCTAATACAGCCCCGGCTAATATATCATTGTGCCCCGCAAGATATTTTGTGCAACTATGTAAAACAAGGTCAACACCAAATTCTAAAGGTCTTTGGTTGTAAGGTGTGCTAAAAGTAGAATCAATTAAAGTTAAAACCCCATGTTTTTTTGCAATCCTATTAAGTCTTTCAAGATCAAATATGTTCAAATAAGGATTAGTTGGAGATTCAGAGAAGATAAATTTCGTATTGGGTTGTATCGCCTTTTCAAGAGCAACATAATCACCAAAGGGGACAATTGTGCATTCAACCCCAAATCGTTGAAGATATGAACTACAGAATTCCAGTGTTTTTTTATAAGCATCATCTGTAATGACAATATGGTCATTACTATGAACAAGAGCAAGAATCGTTGTGGTAATCGCACTCATACCCGAACCAAATACAAGGCAATCTTCGGCACCTTCTAATGCAGAAAGTCTCCGTTCTGCGACTAATTCAGTCGGATTGCCATACCTTCCATACTCAAATCGTGTTTTTCCATGTTTCGTGTAATCTTCTATTTCTTTCGAATTTTTAAACACATAGGTACTGGTCTGAACAATAGGTGTGGTTATTGAATCTGCATAACGGGTACGGTCTTCACCTGCATGTACAGATTGGGTTGACATACCGAGGGTATGGGAATGAAATATTGTATTATCATTTAACACTTTTGACTTCTTTTTACTCATAAAAAAACTCCAAAATTAGAAGGGAATGTAGATATTTTAAAACAACCCCTCACTATAAATAAAAAAGGAAAATTGAGTTATAGATTAACTATTTTACTAAAATTTTTTGGATTGATTTCAGTGCTTTATTTGAATCTTTGCTGTTATCAAAAGAAATCCATATAATACAATTTTTCCCAATGGATGAGGCAGATATACCACGAATATTAATACCTGCGGATGCAAGTGTTTTTACCAATAGTAAACCTAAACCGGCTTTATCAGGTCCTGTTATTTTTAATACCGAAATATCTTTATTTTTTTGGAAACCTAATGACTTTGCTTTTTTTATAACGGCTGTCCCTTCTAATGGATATAGAAATGCTACTCCTTTACCAGAAGAGGTTCTGCGGGCTAATAAAAAATTAAGATTAGCACCGGCTTCTACAAGAGGCTGAAGAACAGCACTTAATCCACCGGGTTGGTCTAATATTTCAACAGACCAAACATCTACTTTTTTAATTTCATATCCCATAACCTATCTCCTTTATAATTAAGGTTTATTATTGTTTATAGTTGTATAACGAGATTAACAATATAATATCAAAAATTACAAATATTATGGATAAAACAACTCCTTTTCATGTGATGGCAAAGCCAGCAGGTCCTGCTTGTAATCTAAGATGTATCTATTGCTTCTATTACGAAAAAAAGAATATTTTTTCAAAACAACAAATAATGTCTAACGAGATACTAAATCGTTACATCGAAGACTACATAAAAAGTAATCCCACAGAAGAAGTTATTTTTGGATGGCAAGGAGGCGAACCCACATTAGCAGGACTTCAATTTTTTGTAAAGGTTGTTGAATTACAGAATAAATATAAAGGATCTAAAAAAATATTAAATACATTACAAACTAATGGGATATTATTAGACAGAGAATGGGCAAAATTCTTAAAAGAAAATTATTTTTTAGTGGGTATTTCTATTGATGGACCGGAAGAAATTAACAACCAATTCAGGGTAGATAGTAATGGAGTAGGGACATTTGAGAAAGTGATACAGGTAGTTAAATTATTGAAGGAAGAGAGTGTAGAATTTAATACGCTTACATGTATCCATCGAAAAAACTGGATGAAGGGAAAAGAAATATATCAATTTTTGAAATCTATTGGAAGTCAGTTTTTGCAATTTATCCCTATTGTAGAAAGAATGGGAGACTGTCGTACTGACGGATTAAAATTGGTACACCCGGGTAATGAGAAAGCAGAAATAACCGATTGGACGATATTACCAGAACAATGGGGATATTTCCTGAATGCTGTTTTTGATGAATGGGTCAGGCAGGATGTAGGAAAAATATTTATCCAGATGTTTGATATGACCCTTGCTGGGTGGATGGATATAGAACCTCCTTTGTGTGTTCATAGTAAAAATTGTGGCAAAGCAGTTATTTTGGAATCTAATGGTGATGTATATTCATGTGACCATTTTGTATACCCCGAGTATCGGCTTGGGAATATATTAGAAACATCATTATCGGAAATGGTAAATTCAGAATTCCAAAATAATTTTGCCTGTGAGAAATCGCATTTAACAAGTAAATGTCAGAGGTGTAAATATGTCTTTGTCTGTAATGGAGGTTGTCCGAAACATCGTTTTATAAAAATTTCAGCTGAAACGACAAAACAAAATTATCTGTGCAAAGGATATTTTAATTTCTTCAAGCATACGGAACCCTATATGAAATATATGGCAGAACAGCTTCGCAAAGGTCAGGCACCGGCAAATATTATGAATGAGATTCGTGTGAAACAAAAACTTATCTCAAATCCTGATATTAACCCAAATGATTTATGCCCATGTGGAAGTGGAAAGAAGTTTAAGAAATGTTGTGGGATAAATAGAACTATATAATCATTCAAAAAGCGTTTTATCTTTTGATATAAATTCTTCCCATCGTTTGTTAATATATTCCTGCAACTCCTCTAATGTATCGGAACTAATATTTCCAAATCGTTTTTGAGCGGATAAATATTCGGTTAGAGGCTTTAATTTGCCGTCTTTAGCAAGTCGTCTACTTCGGCCTGTTAAACGAAATACACCGTTTTCAATTTCATACAGAACAACGGCTCCTGTTTCTACGGCTAATTGTCCAATTGTTACAGTATTTTGAGGGTCATATTGCCAGCCAGAAGGACAGGGAACGCAAAGATGAATATATCTTAATCCATATATTTCCCTTGCTTTTTTTACTTTGTCATATAAATCTGTGGGGTAAGATACGCATGTCGTTGCCACATAAGGAATGCGATGTGCCTCCATAATTTGTCCCATATCCTTAGGACTATGCATTTTGCCAATAATAGGCGTTGTTGTCGTTTTAACACCTTTAGGAGTAGCACCGGACCGCTGTGTTCCCGTATTCATGTATGCTTCGTTATCGTAGCAGATAAATAAAAAGTTAGCATTTCGTTCAGCAGCACCGCTGAGAGCCTGTATACCAATATCATAAGTTCCTCCATCTCCTGCCATTGCTAATACGGTAATATCTTCCTTTTTTAATGCTTTTAGCCCTGCTGCAACGCCTGATGCCATAGCTGCCGTTCCAGGAAAGACAGAGTTAATCCAGGGTACTGAAACAGAAGAAACCGGGTACATCCCACCTAATACTGTAAGACAGGAAGCGGGAACAGTCATAACACATTTGCCTTCTAATGCTTTTAAGATGTATCGCAATCCTATTCCAAGACCGCATCCCGCACAGGAACGGTTGCCTGGCAACATATATTCATCAACAGGTAATTCAAGTATTGAGGTCATACTACATTCCTAATATTTGCAGTTAATCCATTGGGACTCATATATATTTTCAGAGTTTAATTCATTATTTAAAAACTTATTCCAGTAATCGTAAGCTGTTTCTGCTATTTCATAAGGTTTTATATCTCTTCCACCAAGTCCCGCAATAAAACTGATAACGATAGATGAAATACCTGCTTCAAACAAACAGGATTTTACATCAATGCATATAGGACCCTGGTATCCATAACTAAGACTTTTATCAATGGTTAATATTAGTTTTTTATTTTTTAATGCCGCTGATAATTTTTGATTTGGGAAAGGTCTATACGACCTTAAAGAAACCAATCCTATAGGAATATTTTGTTCTCGTAACATATCTACGACTAAGATGTTCATTTTAGACAGACTGCCAGCACAGACTATTACAACCTCCGCATCATCTGTTTTATAAAGTGAAAATAATCCCCCAGCACTTCTGCCAAAAGTATCTTTATATTCTGAATCAACTTCTTCGATGATATTCAGGCTATCCCGAAGGGCTTTATGATGAAGATATTTGTGTTCCATATACCCATGACAGAGGACTCCATTTGCATTATATCTGGGTTCTCCAAGGGTAACAGGATTAATGTTAACAGGATTATTTATGTCTATCGGAGTATGAGGGATATAAGGAGGTAGAAATTTTTTTACCTTATTCCCATCGGGAACTTCAAGAGGCATTACAGTGTGAGAAAGTATGTAACCATCATAACAAACCATTACCGGTAGATATACTTTTTCTGCGATACGATATGCCTGTATAACTGTGTCAATTATTTCCTGATTATCTCTACAAAATAATTGTATCCATCCAGCGTCTCTCTGGGACATAGAATCTTGTTGGTCATTAAGAACGCTCCACGGCGCCGCCATTGCTCGATTTACACAACCCATTACGATAGGCAAACGGGAACCAGACGCCCAATGAAGTTGTTCGCACATATATGCCAATCCGTTGGCACTTGTTGCTGTAAAAACACGGGCACCAGCAATCGAGGCACCTATGCATACTCCCATAGCACTGTGTTCGCTTTCCACAGGAACAAATTCTGCAGATAATTCCCCATCTTCTACAAACTTAGATAATTCCTCCACAACGGGTGACTGCGGGGTAATAGGGTATGCAGCGATAACCTGAACCCCACAGAGAAAAGCCCCGATAGCCGCAGATTGATTTCCTGTAAGCACATGTTTTCCCGGAGGATATGCTTTAGGGTTTGAAGAGTTATTATAAATACTAATCGTTTTTTCGTTGTTCAGAACTGTCATATTCGTTTTCCATTTGTATAGCGTCCGCAGGACAAATTTGTGCACAAATTCCACAACCTTTACAATAAGTTAAATCCACAGGTCCCCCCGGTTTCCTTTCTATAGCACATTCTGGACAAAAAGCCCAGCATTGATAGCAAATATCTTTGTTCGCTTTTACTGCTAAACATTTTTCTCTATTAAGAACAGGGCGTTGGGTTCTCCATTCACCTGTTTTACCGGCTTCTCCTTTTGCAGGAGATGACCCTGATATTATATGCCCACAATCGCGTGTGTTCATGATTGTTGTAACTCCTGAAAATGAGTTTCTGATTTCTCTACAATACATTCTTTATAAACACGAGAAATAACATCAAAATTCTTGGATACTGCCTTAGGAGAAAAAAACTGTTCTAAGGCTCTGTGAATGTGTGAAAAATCTATATTAGGCAAGACATGAAGGAAAGTTCCTAACATAGGAGTATTTACTAATGGTATCCCTGCATAGACAAGCCCCGCTTCTTCTGCAATTTGTGTCGCATTTACCCTAATAAAATTAAAGTGATTATGCAAAAAGTCATATTCAAATTGAGGCGGAGTATTTAAAATCACCCATCCATTGGGTTTCAATCCCTGAGTTATATTTATGGATTTTAATAATGTATTGTCAAGTATAACTACAATATCCGGGGAATCGATCTGGCTAAAATCACAAATAACATCCTTACTTAATTTTGTGGTTGCTATTACAGGGGCACCCCTTCTTTCAGCACCAAAAAATGGGGCAGAAGTAACACCCTTGTATCCTGAAAGAAATCCCGCTACTGCAAGAATTTTTGCTGATGTTACAGCACCCTGTCCACCTCTACCGTGCCATCGTATTTGTATTATATTATCTTTTTTATAATTTCGGAAAAAATTAGAAACTTCTTTATACTGCTCCATGTAAAAACCTAACTAATATAAATAATAAAATAATTTGATAGATATTTAATTAAAAATTTAACATTATTTGTAGGTAATTTGCAAAAAAGAGGCTTGAAATAAGGAAAGAAAACAACACAAAAATTATTAATGATTTCTAAACAAAAAACAGCGATGTATCTCTGACAGGTTATTTTTATTAAAATTTACTATCAGAGGATATATGGTGTCTAATAAGTCGTTTATAGATTTATCGGGGGTTGCATCAATCCAATTTACTCTTTTATCAGACCGAAACCATGTTATCTGGCGTTTGGCATATCTTCGATGATGCAATTTTATATTGCATACAGTTGTAGAAATATCTTGCGTTCCCTTCAAAAAATAAACAATTTCTCTATATCCCAATGCTTTTAGTCGGTGTATATCTTTTTCATAACCTTTTTCTAATAGAATTTTTACCTCATCTATCCAACCTTCTTTAATCATTTCATCTACTCGATTATTAATTCGCTTATACAAAATATCTCGTTCCCAATTTATCGCAATTTGTAATACATTTAAAGGCTGTGCTTGTTGATGATGTTGTTTGTGCCATTCGGAAAAGGGGATACCTGTTAATTCATACACTTCTAATGCTCGAATAACACGAACAATATCATTGGGACTTGTTAATTTGGAAAAGTATACAGGATCAACATCTTTTAATATTTTTACAAGATATTCCGTCCCCTGTTCGGCTAATTGTTTCTTTAATCTTTTTCTTATATCTTCTGAGGAGGCAGGACCTTCAAATAAACCATCAATAAGAGCAGATATGTAAAGACCAGAACCGCCTACAATAATAGGGATCTTCCCCTCATTTTTTATTCTATTCAATTCTTTTCTTGCCAATTCCTGATATTTCCCCGCATTCATACGGAAATCAGGAGGGACAAAAACCAAAAAATGGTGAGGTATTCTTTTTCTTATTTCTAAAGAAGGAACGGCTGTCCCAATTTCCATACCCTGATAAAACTGCATGGAATCTGAAGATATAATTTCGCTATTAAATTCTTCTGCCAGTCGAATAGAAAGAGCCGTTTTTCCTGATGCGGTGGGTCCAACAACTGCTATCGCATCCATCACAATCTTCTCCGAAAACTTTTTTCCATTTGTTGCAAGGTTAATTCTATTAAAATGGGTCTTCCATGAGGACAAGTATAAGGAGGTGTTAATGATTTAAACCCCTTGATCAAATACAAACGCTCTAATGGTTCTAATTTATCACCCGCTTTGACGGATTTCTTACAGGCTTTTGTAGCAATACTCAATAGAGATTCAAAATAGTTCTCTTTTTCAAATAAATCGCCCTGCACCATTTCTTCGAGTAATTCAAAAATAATATCTTTTATTTTACCTTCATCATACAATTCGCATATAGATGTTATTTGAAATGTGTTTTCTCCAAAGGGTTCAATATCAATACCTATTTTTTGGAATATTTCTCTTTTATCCTCTAAAATCTTGGAATAATTAGATGGAACTTCAATAAGAAGGGGTATGACAAGCCTTTGAAACACAAAATCTTTTTCCTGTAATTCTTTCTTTAACTGTTCAAAATTTAACCGTTCATGAAGTGCATGTTGGTCAATAATCAAGATACGGTCTTTTTCTGGAAGAACTAAATAGGAATCAAAAACTTGGATAGGAATTTCTTCACCGGGGACAAATTCGGAAAAAATGGGATGTGGTAAAAGTGAAGGTTGTTCCTCTTGTAATTGTTTTTCATCTGAAGAAACATGTGTTTTGTCTATATCAGTGTTAGAAAAAAGATTAGTTTCTTCAGGAATAGTTTTTTGTTGAGGTTCTGTGCTTTTATTTTCAATAAAATCATTAGTATTTTTAGAAGGTATCTCAATGTCGGAGTTGTCTATAAATGTAGGTGAGGTATCAGTATCAGTGAAAGATGAAACAGCAGGAGTTGTGGATTGTTTTTCAACCGTTTGTATGTTTATTTTGGGGAAAGTGTGATGCTTTTGTTGCGGTATAAGTGATAATTGGTTGCGAAGAGTTGTTACAATATGCTTAGAAATAATTCTTTCATCTCTAAATTTAATTTCTCTTTTAGTAGGATGAATGTTGACATCAACCCATTGTGGGGGTAGTTCTAAAAATAAAATAGCGACAGGGTATCTGCCCACCATAACAAGGTTTCTATAGGCTTCTTCCAGACTGTATTGCAAAGTTCGACTATAAATGGGTCTTTTATTAACAAAAAATAATTGATGGGAACGATGTGAGCGAGTCAGAGAAGGTAATCCAATATATCCATAAATAGAAATGGGTAGCATTTCGGATTCGGTGGATAATAGATTATGAGTAACAGGTTTTATTTGCAACATTTCTGAGACAGTAGACTTACCCCAAATAAGAGAAATCCTATTATATAAATTCATATCCGGAGGAATATCAAAAAGAAGTTTGTCGTTATGCAATAATTTAAAACCAATATTCTCATGAGCAAGGGCATATTTCTGGACAATGTCAATGCAATGACTTAATTCTGTGGTTAAACCTTTTAAAAATTTTAATCTTACGGGAGTATTGAAAAATAAACGATTTACAGATATTTTTGTCCCCTGTGGGCTACCTACAGAGGAAACAGATTTTAAAATACCGCCGTTGACGACAATTTGCGTGCCTGTGTTATCTTGAAATCGTTTTGTGGTTAAAACAAACTGAGATACTGCTGAAATACTACTTAATGCTTCACCACGAAAACCAAAAGTATGTATCGCTTCGAGGTCTTTTGCCGAGGTAATTTTACTTGTAGCATGTCTTTCTATAGCAAGAATAGCATCCTGTTCAGACATCCCGATACCATCATCAATAACTTCAATAAGTCTTAAACCGGATGCAGAAAGACGAATCGTAATTCGTTTTGCTACCGCATCTATGCTATTTTCAACAAGTTCTTTTACAACAGATGCAGGTCTTTCAACAACTTCTCCAGCAGCAATCTTGTTTGTTATTTCTTCAGAAAGTACTCTTATTTTATTTTCTTTGTCTGACATAATAGGACCAGGTTACAAAATTAATATGGTTATAATATTATAAAAAAATGAGATAGGTAATAGTTTATTTTTTCTTTTTTTTAGGGCTTTGTTGTAATTCTGTAGAAGTTGTCTGAATTTTGTAATAGGTCCGAATTAACCAGAAGAGGAATATCCCCAATAAAACTTCAAGAATGCAAAACATCTGTTGATCACTTAAAATCCCAAAGCCTAAAACAGTAGGGTTATGGTCACCTCGAAAAAATTCATTTATAAATCGAAGTAAACCATGTAGAAAAAAATATGCAGGAATTGTAAAACCTGTGAATGGATTCCATTCATCACGAAGATATATTAATAATACACAAAGAAAAACAAGCCCTACTACAGCATATAATTGTGTGGGATGAACAGGAAGAGACCAACCATTGTTTCCAGGATAAGACTGGTAAACGGGACATCCTTCCGGGAAAGAAATAGCGAAGGGGAGATTTGAAGGTTTTCCGTAACAGCAGCCGTTGAAAAAGCATCCTATTCTACCTATTCCTTGTCCTAATGCTAAATAAGGAACTGCACAATCCGATACTAATAGGAAGGAAACTTTTCTTCGACGCATAGCCCAGATGACATAACCGAAGGCAAAGGGAAGAGCCCCCTGAAATACAAGCCCCCCCTGCCATATAGCAATCCACCCAATAGGATTCGTTATGGAATATTCATAAGGAAACATAATAATATGGAAAACACGAGAACCTATGATGCCGGCAAGAAGTGCGAATATGGCTTCACTCTGGATAATCTCCGGGTCAATACCCCGTTTCCGAGCATCACGCTGAGTGAGATAGAGAGATAATAAAAAGGCTATGGCAATACATAAACCATAACTATGTATTTTAATCCAGCCAAACTCTATAATTGTGGGATACATAATGTAATTAAAAAAGAATATTAGTATTGTGAGTCTTGCTGTTTTTCATACTCACTTTGACATTGTATACAATAGCGAGCATGAGGAAGAGCCTCTAATCTTTTCCGTGGGATAGGTTCTTTACACATTTCACAAATACCATAGGTCTTATTTTTGATTCGTTCTAATGCGTCATCAATTTCTTGCAATTGTTGAGATTCACCACTTGCCAAAGACAGGGCAATTTGAATATCAAAAGCATCGGTTCCTGTTTCCGCATAATCAGATATATCTTCCCCGGGTCCTGAGTTTTCTTCTGCCAAATCAGTAGTATCTAAGTTTGTGAGATTTTGCACAACTTTTTTTCTTTCTGCAAGTAGTAATGTTTCAAAATATTTATAATCTTTTTTATTTATGCCTTTTGATGTAACATTCTTTTTCTTCATTAAGTTACTCCTTTTCAAAAAGTCAAATTTCTATAATTCCTTTATTATGTTTAAGATTGTAATTTGTCTTTGAGTATTGCCAATTGGTCTGCTAATTGAGTATTTAGCAACTGGTTTTCTAAAATGGATGTTGATTTCTTACTCTCTTTTTCTATATTAGGCTTTTGAAACTTTGTAAACTTTCTTTCGAACTTAGGTTTATCACCACTTGCAGAATCTTTGGAGTCTGAAACTTTTGTTGCATTTTGTTTTTGAGATGAAAAAGATTTCTCCTTCCTCTCTCTTTTGCCCTCTTCTTTTTTCTCTTTTTTAGGCGGGAAATAAGGGATAAGAATTACTTTTTGATTATCAAAATCTATGGATTCAATATTGACCTTTAAGAAATCTCCAATTCGTTTATCCAACAAGTTTCTTTTTAGTGTTTTTGTTAAGGAAGGGTTATTTCTTAAATGAATAATTGCATCAATAGGAATACCAATATCTACAACAATTAAATTATTTAAAATTTTCTTAATTATCCCTTCTGTTTGCATGCCTACCTTCAAATCAGATACACGATAAATCCCGTCAGTATATCTTGGAAATACGAAATATCCTCGTGGGTCACGAGCCGGTGATTTTAACTCTTTTAAGATTGTCTTTATAGCATGCTTCCCAAGTATCTTTTTGTCTTCAAGCCGTCTTATTAATGTTCGGGCACTCTTAAATGAACGGAATAGAGATGAAATCTCAATATTTAATTCTTGCGCTGTAGTTTCAATATGTTCATACCATTTAGGATGTATACGAGTCTGGTCTAAAGGATTATCTCCGTTTTTTATGAAAAGAAAACCAGCACATTGCTGGAAAATAGAATCGTTTATACCGGAGACTTCAAGTAATTCTTTACGGTCTTTAAATCCCCCTTTTGCAGTTCTATATTCAACGATGTTTTGTGCAATATCATGTTTTAGTCCAGCGATATGCCGTAGTTCGTTGATAGTGGCTTGATTAAGATCCAAACCGATGTTATTAATACAATGTTCTATTACTTGATGAGCAACCGCAGCGAACTTCCTTTCGTTTATTTCTCTGTGGAGAATCCCTTCAGGTAAACTCACAAGATTTAACTTTATAAGTTCTTTAAGTGGGGAATTAAAATAGCGTGCAAGATAATACGCTTCCCGTATTTTTTCCGAAAGATTAGGCAAATCAATTTCTGCCATTTTAGAACGAGCAAAACTTTGAGCGAATCTTTGTTCAAATGTAACAAAACGAACACGGGGGTTTGTATATTGTGATGCTAATTCGCCAACAAATTGAACGGCTTCATCAACACCTGCTCCATTTCCTATTACAATATGCTTCGATTTATACCTTTCAATATAGGATTTTATAATATCCTGTGCTTCTTTAACCTCGTTTTTAGGTGCCATTGGGAAAATATGGGAAGATTCCAGTAGATTTCCATCGCGGTCTACAACACATACTGCCCATTCCTCTTCAATTCCGGGGATTACAGATATAACAGTCTCCAAATTTGCCGGAGGGAACATTAATATATCTATTAAATCATCGCGTAACTCAGAGACAAATTGTTGTTCTATATTTTCCTTTAATTCGATGAATACCCTATTCTCACAGACCGTTTTTAATTGTTTACGAAAAGCATCTTGTATACTCAAACGAATAAAGGGTTCAAATACACTTCCCTTATCTTTGACATATATTTTAATTAATTCTTCAATGGCTTCGTTTTCGTCAATTTCAAGACTGACTTTTAAGAAACCCAATCGCATTCCCCTTAAAATCTGAAGGAAACGGATAGAACTAATTTTTCGAATAGGTTCCGAATGATTGTAGAAGGCTTCAAATTGTGTTTTTTGACTTTGTGCCGTTTTTGTAGATGTGGAAACTAAAAGGCCTTTTTTCCAGAACATCTCTTTAATAATCATTCTTGCCTTGTAATCTTGTTCGATTCGTTCTGCAAGAATAATTAAAGCACCTTCAATTGCTTCCTGAGGAGTAATAGACAATTTCGATGATTCAACAAATGCTTCGGCAGTTATTTCTATGGGTTGATTTACAGGTAATTGTTGCCATATAAAGTCAGCCAATTCCTGCAATCCTTGCTGTATAGGTTTTTGTGAACGACTGCGATTTTTTTTCTTTAGTGGGAGAAGTAAATCATCTAATAAAGCGGTATCGGATGTATTAGAAATAAGTTGTTTTAATTCATCGGTTAGAAGTTCATTCTTTTCTAATTGTGTTAATACACTGTTTTTCTTGTTTTCAACTTCTAAAAACTTTCTATATTCGTCAATGATATGGACTAAAAATCCCCAATTATCTATTCCGATCTCATCTCGATGATAGTGATATATATATTCTAAATGATTGCCTTTATTAAGTAAGTTTATTAAACTTTCAATTTTTTGAGGATTAAAGCGAATTTTTTCTGTGAATTTGTGAATTTGTTCTTGTGTTAACATAGTTCCTTACACCTTCAATTCAATTTGCCCAAAAATATGACAAAGTTAAAATATGATAATTTATTAACAAAAAAATTCAAAATTAAGATATATATACTATCAATCATTACAAGTCAATCTCAAAATGAATGTCTTTACCCTGATGAGTAAAATCAATGTAAAGTAAATGATTTTTACTATCATAATACTGTTGGAATTCTATTGTATCTAAATTTGCAATTTTTGCAGGTTGCTTATTGCATAAAATAACAACTTTGCCGGGTATCCCCAAAGGTCCCCGTGTTGTAAAATGAAACCGATTCCCCTCTATTTTTTTATCTCGTATTCTACCAGCAGAAGCAATTATAGAAACGGTATCTTTCTTAAATTGAGGAGAATTGAGATCCAAAAGCAAAGCACGATTAGAAGGGTTTAATAAAACATCTTCTTCAACTTTCAATTCAGGATTAAAAAGATTGATAAACCTACCCTGTATTTTATAAGGCGAATCATTGAGAGATTCGTCCTGAACAGAACAAATATGATAAGGTCCTCTTTTTAGATGAATGTAATTCTTGTAATCAATATTTATTCCCGATTTATTAGATAACTCTTTTACCCAGTTTAACAGTTGGCTTGCACCTTCTTTGTCAAGACTTAATGCAGATGGACTGCGTTTTATCCACCAAATATACCCTTTGCCAATTTGCGTTAGATTTTCATCAGGCTCTTTATTCCCCAAAAGTGTTTTCATTAAATGCTCAAGAGGAGAATTAAATCCTTCGATTTTCCACCAATTATTAAGTTCATTATATCGGTCTAAATTATCATCAATGATAAGCAGGCTTCCACCCTCATTTACCCAATCTTTAATGATATTATGATATTCTTTATTTAACGGTTTTTGCCCTTCGTATGATAATAATAAGATTTTTATGTCTTTTAAAGGTCGGTAATTTATCAAATGTTCCATTTGTATAATTTTTAATGGAATACCATTCTTTATAAAGGGTGTTGCTATTCCATAGAAACAATTCAAATTAGGATGGCTTGGATAAGGTTCTGCTCGTTGGAACATAAGTGTATCTGATACCATGACACCTATAGGGTAAATACCAGAAATCCATTCAACTTCTTCCTGCTTCATGTCGTTTAATGTATTTATCACAGTGAGCAATTCCGTAGCAAATTCCGGAATAATATTTATTTTAATATCCCTTTCTTCTTTAGATTTGGAATATTTCCCCTTAAAAATTCTTTCAGGCCAGGGCATTACTTCAAATGTAGAAACTTCCGGGAAGAATAATGAAGCCGACACAGTACATTCATAATTATATTTATAATCATGCCAGTCATAGTTTGGATTATCCTCAATAGGGTCCGCAAGAAAGATAAGATGTTTTTGAGCAGGTATTACCATTCCAACCATTTGTGCATATTCTAAATAGGCTGTTTCAAATGTCCTTTCTCTGGAGACACCTTGATAATGATGTTTGGAACGTGCTGTCCCCGTCCATACTTGAGCAATTATACCGTCACAATGTTCCATTTTTGTTAATTGGGACTCTGGACTTACAATTCTCCATTGGGCATAGTTAATTAAAGAATGTGTAGGCACATAACAACCTATTTGAAAATTATTTTTTTGTGAGTATTCTTTTATAAATTTAAAAACTTCCGTTAATGCGTCTGTATATAACCTATATTTTAATAAACTCGCTTTATACTGTGTTTCGATAGATTGATCAGGTGGAGACCACGGCTCACCGTAATATTTTTCCCAGAGCTGTTTAAATGCTTCACTCCATCCGGTAACTGCCCAAAATTCAGGTTCTTCTAAATATATACTTTCTACGCGATTTTCTAAAGGAGGTATTAATATACTTTTAATATATTCAACATAACTTGGTGTAGGTACATTATAACCAACAGTATCGCTATGCCCGTGCATCCATAATTTACCCGTTTTATCTGTTTGTATTTCCTCCTTTTTTAGTCCATTTTCTGTTTGATAATAACTATCATAGTTGCCCCACGAAATGCCGGTCATATAAGCAGTCCGATACCCTTGTTCTCTCCAACTTAATAGTCTTTCCTGAAAGTTATGAGATGTTCCATATACAATGGCTACATCCGATGCTATATCCATTAAAGGGTCGAAACCTTGAGAAGTTTGGAAACAAGTGTTAAAATTCATAAACGGCTTTTTTGCTATTATTGTATTTTCAATAGGTTTTTCTAATGTTTGATGAAAAAGACACAGCGAAAAAAATAAAAGTGTAAACATATTATATTTTCCTTTTCTATTAAATTTTCTTTAATATATACATAACTAATGTAGGGCAATATTTATGGTTCGTATAAAAGGTATTATAGTCTTAATTTTTTTAATTTGTTTTTTGTTCATTAGTATCGCATTTATTTTATCATGGAAAAAAGATGTTATTTTCTATAATTCTGTAAGTTTTAATTCTATTACAGAAAGCAATTATAAACTATCTCTGGGAAGAATAGAAAAATCAGATGAACAATTATGTGATATTATTGAGACTCTTAGGACATCTTTATCTAAAAAAACAATCAATACTACAGATAGAATATTACTAAATCTTTTTTTTGCAACCATATTACAAAAAAATCGCTTTATAAAATCTTTTGAATTAGTATTATCGAACAAGTATGAATATAAAATTGTCCCTGTAACTTCCGGTTGGAAAACAATATCCCTTATTACAGGTGGTAGCAAAGGGTTCATAAGAAAAGTGGCTACATGGACGGAAGATGGAACACAATTATTAGATGAAGACATAGAAGAAGTCTCTCCTGACCAGAGTATGACAAATAATGACTGGTATAAAGAATCGATTGCTTTATGTTTACAACAAAATACACAAAATAGGGAAGGGATACCCAAAATATGGTTTACATCACCCGAAATTAGAGAAATAGGACCTTCTATAAATTCAAGATTGGCTATGGCTATTGGTTATGATGATGCTCCATTTTCAGTAATCTCATGGGAAATAGACTGGTCGTGGCTGCAGAACATTATATCAGATATATACAGAGATTATTCTGTATATACATATATCCTTAATGATAAATATATTATTTGCAAATTAGGTATGGAAAGCGTTTCCAATCGGGATATTGTCAGGTCAGTTTCTCTCCAAAATCTTCCCGAAGAGATAAAAAATATTGTATTACATAAAGAAATAGAAAACCCTTATTTTCAGAAAACAACTAATGGTTTGCTTGTAGTTCAAAAATATTTATTTATGTATAACATTCCATTAGTATGTGTTTTTGATATTCCTCAAAGTACAGATATAACGAGTACAAACAGGAATATTATTACCCTATTTGCAATCTGTTTATTGACAGTTCTTCTTGTTGCGATTTTACTGGGATATGTATTAGCAACCCCTATTAAAGAAATATCTTTTTGGTTGGAAAATCCGAAAGTTGAAGGGCAAGAATCACCTATACATTTCTGGATAATTGAATATGAAACATTAATGAATAAAATATACGCTATTTTATACTTTTGGAAGTTTTGGACAGTGGAAATAAACAAAGATAAGGCAGACATAGCAGGTGGAGAATTTAGTACCGAAAAAGATAAAAAACGATTTATTTTTTCAGAGGAAGGTAAAGGCGGTATTCCAATAGAAACAGCGAATAGTTTATACAGAGAAAACATTAGACTACAAAGGCAAATAGAATCATTAAATCAATATTACTCAAAAAAGATAGACACAGATACAAAAGAAAAAACAAAAATACAGGGTTTTGTTATTGCATTAAGGGACATCATTTTAATTTTAAATGATAATGATAAGACATGCGAAGAAAAAATCAAAGTTATTTTGGAAATAGTGAACAACACATTGAAAACAGAAAATGCAGGTATTTGGAAGATAGATAGTGAAAAAGATATTTTATCGTCTATTTATATAGTGAATGAAGAAGAAAAAAGTCATATTCATAATTGCAAGTCTATTATAGAAACCCTTGAATGGTCTGAGATATTGACTATCAGGTCTGCCCAACAAGATTATCGTTCCAATTTATGGACGAAATCGTTATCAGCAGAATCGTTCATCTTTGCACCTATTCGTCATAATAGAAGCGAAAAGACGGATAAAATTTTAATAATATATAACAAAGAACCTCGAAATTGGGAGCCCAATGATGAAAATTTTATTATTATTGTAAGTAGAATATTAGTTGGAATTAATTCAAATTAAAAAGGAAAAGGGAAAGCATGTATTCATTATTAAACCGTATATTTAAATTAGAAGAGGAAGAAACTACTATAAAAAAAGAGATTATAGGTGGAATTACAACATTTTGCACTATGAGTTATATTATATTTGTTCAACCTGCAATATTATCAATCGCAGGAATGGACTATAACTCTGTTATCCTTGCTACCTGTATATCCTCTGCAATTGCTTGTTTCCTTATGGCGTTTTTAGCGAATTACCCGTTTGCATTAGCACCAGGGATGGGTGAAAATTTCTTATTTACATTTACCTTATGTCTTGGAATGGGATTTACATGGCAATCTTCATTAGCAATTGTATTTATATCCGGTCTGTTATTTGTTTTTCTGTCGCTATTTAAAACAAGAGAAAAAATAATAGAGATATTTCCGGATTGCCTTAAAAATGCCATACCCGCAGGTATTGGTCTATTAATTACATTTGTAGGATTGCAGTGGGCTGGACTTATAGTTGTGAATCAAGGAACGATGGTATCTGTTGGTAATTTAAAAAATGCAATACCGTTAGTAACAATTTTTTCTTTGTTTATAATTCTCTTTCTACAAAGTATACGATTTACAGGTGCTATATTAGTTGGAATATTTTTTTCATCAATTGCCTATTTATTATTAGGTATTATTCCTATCGCTCGACCTGAATTTAAATATTCCTTTTCTACATTTTTTCAACTGGATTTTTATTCTTTAATAGATAAATGGCATGAGGCTATCCCTGCTATTTTGATTTTTTTCTTTCTTGATTTATTCGATACTGTAGGTACTTTGGTCGGTGTGGGCAATACAGCCGGTTTTATGAAAGAAGGAAAATTACCCAGAGCCGGTGGTGCGTTTCTCTCGGATGCATTGGGAACATGTATAGGAGCGGTATGTGGAACATCAACAGTAACGAGTTATGTCGAAAGTGCTTCTGGAGTTGCTGTCGGAGCAAGAACAGGTTTGGCTTCTATTATTACAGGTATTTGTTTTTTTATAACGATACCACTTATCCCCTTTCTATCAATCTTAGGCTATAATGCGGGACCTGAATACTATGAGCAAATTGGAATGAAAGGGATTAATTTTAGTATGTATCCCGCTGTGGCTCCTGCCTTAATAGTTATTGGCTTTTTAATGATGGGTAGTGTTAAAAGAATTTTATGGGAGAATATTTCTGAAGGTTTTCCTGCCTTTTTGACCATTATATTTATGGCATTTGGCTATGGAATAACAGAAGGGATAAGTATCGGCTGTATTTCTTATGTTGTTATAAAATGTCTACTCGGGAAACACCGTGAAATCAATATATGGATGTATCCCATTGCTATTGCATTTTTATTGAGATATATTTTCTTAAAATAATATTAACTAACTTGTAAAATTGGCTAATCTACTTTTGGAATACTTTCGAAACCGGATTTCAATATATCCTCACCTAATTCATAATCGGGCAGATTTTTATTTATATATGCTTCGTATGCAGTCATATCAAAATGCCCATGTCCACTAAGATTAAACAAAATGGTCTTGCTTTCACCGGTTTCTTTGCATTTTAAGGCTTCATCAATAGCAACGCGAATAGCATGCCCACTTTCCGGAGCAGGGATAATCCCCTCACATTTAGCAAATAGCATATTTGCTTCAAATACAGGGTTCTGAAGAACCGCTACAGGAGTGATAATATCGTGGAGTATAAGATGGGCAAGTTGTGCGGCAACACCATGGTATCTCAATCCCCCCGCATGAATTCCAGGTGGCATAAAATTATGTCCCAATGTATATTGTTTTAATAACGGTGTCATACCCGCAGTATCACCAAAATCATAAGCATAAAGACCGCGGGTCATTGTTGGACATGCTGCGGGTTCAACCGCAAGGAATTTAATCTTTTTGCCTTTTTTCAATACATCATGTACATAAGGGAAAGCAAGTCCTGCAAAATTAGAACCACCACCTACACAACCTATAACAATATCAGGATATTCTCCAACACTGTCCATTTGAAGTTTTGCTTCTTCTCCAATAATTGTCTGATGTAATAAAACATGATTTAATACACTTCCTAATGTGTATTTCATTTTCCCTTCACTTTTTACCGCTACCTCTATTGCTTCAGAAATTGCAATCCCTAAACTTCCGGTGCTATCAGGATACTTACTAAGAATTTCTTTTCCAAAGTCTGTTGTATCACTGGGACTTGCAATCACTTTTCCGCCATAACTTTGCATCAATGTCCTGCGATAGGGTTTCTGTTGAAAACTAATTTTAACCATATATACGATACAGGTCATATCAAACATACTACATGCGATAGATAAAGCAGTTCCCCATTGTCCAGCACCTGTTTCAGTGGTAAGTCCATGAATTCCTTCTTGCTGATTATAATATGCCTGAGCAACGGCTGTATTTAATTTATGACTACCCGAAGGGCTTACACTTTCATTTTTATAGAATATCTTTGCAGGTGTTCCTAATGCTTTCTCTAAACGATAGGCTCTTCGTAATGGAGTAGGTCTCCATAAGCGATAAATGTCCATTATTGCTCCAGGAATGGAGATAAATTGTTGATTAGATACTTCCTGTTCTATTAATGCATTCGGGAAAATAGCCTGCAAGTCCGATGGATTAATAGGTTGTTTTGTTGCAGGATGAAGTGGGGGAGGTAGGGGAGAAGGTAAATCAGGGTTAATGTTATACCAAGCATCAGGAAGTTTTGCAGGATCTAAAAGTATATTATAGTAGTAATCGTTCATAACCTTTCCCTCATAGAAAGTTGAATTTTATATTTAGTTAAGTTTTAATTAGATGTAAAATAATACAAAAAAAGAAAATCAAAAATCTAATTTGGATAAAATATTACTCTGAGAGTAATCCTATAAGCCGGATTCTGTCTAAAGGGAAACCCTTCGAGACGGTCATTCCTCTGGGATATAGGTCACCCTATACCTCAAGCTTCCTACCCGGGAACAGCGCGGGCACACGCTATAGTTCCCCTATTTGGAATTGCTCCCAGTGGGGTTTAGCAAGCCATCATGTCACCATGATGCTGGTGCGCTCTTACCGCACCTTTTCACCATTGCCGATAGTTATCAAAGATAACTATTTAGGCTGTGTCTTTTCTGTTCCACTTTCCGTCGGGTCGCCCCGCCTTCGTGTTACGAAGCACTGTGCCCTATGGAGTCCGGACTTTCCTCGACATTTCTGCCGCGACCGCCCAGATTACTCTCAGAGTATTAAAATTTTACAATAAAAACTACTTTTTAGCCAAAATAAATAACGAAATTACATATAGAAACTTATACAAATGATGAAAAGAATAGAATTACATCAAAAAATTTTTATATTAACATTAAGATTTTTATACCTGAACGAGGCTGGAAAGTTGCAGAATCGGTAAGAACAAGGCGACAATAATGGAACCCACTACAATACCCATCAAACCAATAAGCATAGGTTCTATAAGGCTTGTTAATCCATCTACTTTAGCACGAACTTCAGAATCATAGAAATCAGATATTTTCTTTAACATGGATTCTAATTCACCCGTCTTTTCACCTACAGCAATCATTCGAGTTACCATAGGTGGAAATACACCCGAACGCCCTAATGGTTCTGATAATGCTTCACCGTTTCGTACACTTTCACCCGACTGGCGAACAGCACGAGCAAATACTTCGTTTCCGGCTGTTCTCTCTACGATTTCCAATGCTTGTAAAATAGGCACGCCACTTCTTATTAGGGTACTCAGCGTTCTTGTGAATCGGCTTATAGACACCTTTCGAATTAAATCTCCAAATACGGGTAATCTCAATTTTATCTGGTCAAGATTGTATCGCCCTATCTCGGTAGAACCGTAAATACGAAGAAATGCAACTATACCTACGATAGAACCTATTATAATGAACCATGCATACAGTGTTCTTAATGCATGGCTCAAATTAATAAGAAATTGAGTAGGTGCAGGTAGCTTTTTGCCAAAACTTCCAAAAATTTCCGCAAATTGAGGAACTACAAAGATAATTAGCCCTGTTGCAATTAAAATTATCATACTGAATGCAACAACAGGGTATGTCATTGCGGAACGAATTCTCCGTTTTAAATCTTCAGATGCTTCTAAATAATCTGCGAGTTGCATTAAGACACCATCTAAATCTCCGCCTGCTTCACCGGCGCGAACCATACTGACATATAAATCAGGGAAAGCCCTGGGATATTTGCGTAAAGCATCTGAAAATGTTTCACCTGCCTCTACATCTTGTGCGACGGAGTCTATAACAACCGCAAAATTCGGATCCTCTGTTTGATCGGCTAAAATATCAAGCCCTTGCAAAAGAGGTAATCCTGCACTAACAATTGTAGATAATTGGCGGGTAAAGACAAGCAAGTCTGCAGTTTTTACTCTTTTTAATTTGGCTCCACCACCTAATGAAAAGCCTAAAATCTTTTTCTCCTCTTCAACCAACTTATCTACGGCTAATCCCCTCAATTGAAGTTGTTGGAGGGCATTTTGTCTACTCTCTGCGTTAATTGTCCCTCTTTGCTTGGTGCCTTTGGTATCTCTTGCTACATAACTAAATACAGCCATATTTTCCTCCTTAAAACATATTTTATTTATTTTTTACTTCAAAACACATAATTGATTTCTTATGACAATCTCAATGATAATAGTATTATACAATAAATAATGAAAAATTATATCAACTTTTAATTTTAAAAAGGAGCATAAAAATGAGTATATCACTTCCACAACTTCCTTTTGAACCTACTGCATTAGAACCTTATATCAGTTTAGAAACCATTAATTACCATTATGGCAAGCATCATCAGGCTTATGTAAATAACCTCAACAGGTTATTAGAAAATTCCCCATTAAAAGAAAAAAGTTTAGAAGAAATTATTATGAATTCAGAAGGTCCTATATTTAATAATTCAGCGCAGGTATGGAATCATACATTTTATTGGAACTGTTTAACTCAGAAAAAGACAGAACCGAGTAGTGAATTTGTAAAAGAAATTGAAAAAAACTTTGGGACTATGGAAAAAATGATAGAAACCTTACAACAATCTGCTGTTTCATTATTTGGCTCAGGTTGGGCTTGGCTGGTATATGATGCGGGCTCATTAAAAGTAACACAAACAAGTAATGCCGATTTACCTATGAAACATAATCAAATAGCATTGTTTACAATAGATGTCTGGGAACATGCTTATTATATAGATGTGAGAAATGACAGGGCTAAATATGTCAAAAATCTTTTGGATAATCTAATTAATTGGGTATTTGTTGAAGAAAACTATAAGAAAGCGATAAATCAATAGAGGTTTTCTGTTGTATAACGAGTCGTAGGTATGAAAATAAAATAAGAATATTATGCGAAATATAAATGAGAGAAAAGAATTTGATAAGACAATTGAACACGATAGTTTCTTTTCTCATTTCACAAGTGAGTTTAAAGATTATATAAAAAGAAAAATTCACCTACGAACATACGACAAAAACCAGATTATTTATTTCCCAAAAGAAAAAATTACACATGTCTATATCGTCCATAAAGGGAAAATTCGTATTACGAGAGTTAGTGAAACTGGGAAAGTAGTTACTTTTAGACATGTAATAACAGGAGATATATTCGGAGACGAAGTTTTGTTGAGTAAAAAACAAAGGGAGGAATATGCGGAAGCAATTATAAAATCAGAGGTCTGGCTAATTCCTCTTATGGAGTTCTTAAAAGCAAAAGAAGAAAATCAGATATTTGCAAAACTTTACGAAAAAAAATTAATGGAGAGATGCAAAGAGTATGAAGAAACATTTGCGGATAGTGTTTTCTATACTGCTATAAAACGAGTAGCAAGAAAAATAATTAGAGAAATAAAGAGAGAAATAAATCCAACAAAAAAGTTGGTTGTTACTCATCAAGAATTAGCCAACTTATTAGGTATTCGTAGGGAAACCATTACTACTTGTTTGAAGATTTTAGAGAAAGAAGGATTTATTGAAAAGAAAAAGGGTAGTATAATAATAAAAAATCAAATAAATTTTGAGAATTGGATAGAAAAAAATAATACAATAAAAGGAAATCACTAAGGAGTAGTTATGGAAGTATCAATGAAAGATGTACTCGCTGTATTGCTTGCCGGGGGAGCTGGGGAAAGATTGCATCCTCTGACGAAAAATAGAGCTAAACCTGCAGTTCCGTTCGGTGGTATTTATAGGATTGTGGACTTTACACTTTCCAATTGTATTAATTCAAACTGTAGAAGGATTCAGGTCCTTGTTCAATATAAATCAAATTCTCTTTCAAGACATATAAGGAATGCATGGAATATCGTCCATAGAGAATTGGGAGAATTTATAGATATTATTCCACCTCAAATGCGAATAAATGATAGTTGGTATCGCGGGACTGCAGATGCTATCTATCAAAATCTATATTCCATTGACCAGGAAGACCCCAAAATAGTCCTTGTTTTGGCAGGTGACCATATTTACAAAATGGACTATCAAAAAATGATTCGTTACCATCAGGAGAGAGAAGCAGAATTAACTATATCTGCCCTTGAGGTTCCAATAGAAGAAGGTCATCGCTTCGGGATTATGCAAATAGACAGGAACAATAAGATTATTGGATTTGAAGAAAAACCCAACAATCCAAAACCAATACCTGATAAACCTGATAAGTGTCTTGCCTCTATGGGAATATATGTATTTAATAGAGATTTACTTACCAATGCTGTAAAAGAAGATGCAGAAAGAGTTAATTCCGACCATGATTTTGGAAAAAACATTATTCCAAGATTAATCGAAAAAAACAATGTGTATGCTTATCCATTTGAAGATTTAAATAAAAAGGAAATACCCTACTGGCGTGATGTCGGAACACTTGATAGTTACTGGGAAGCCAATATGGATTTAGTGGAAGTAACCCCTTTGTTTAATTTATATGACCGTGAATGGCCCATAAGAACAGTTGTCCCATCAAGACCACCTGCAAAATTTGTCTTTGCAGATTTTGGACATCGCATAGGTGTGGCATTAGACTCTATCGTAAGCCCAGGATGTATTATTAGTGGAGGTATGGTTAAAAGAAGTGTTCTTTCAACAGATGTTCGCATAAATAGTTATGCTTATGTTGAAGAATCTATTCTTTTTGATGGCTGTAACATAGGACGGCATTCAAAAATACGCCGTGCTATTATCGAAAAAAATGTACAAGTACCAGATAACACAGTTATTGGATATGATCTTGAGGAAGATTCTAAAAAATATCGTCTTACACCTTCAGGCGTTGTAGTGGTTGAAAATACAATATAAACTATAAATGGTTATTTATGAAAATACTTCATTATAAAAGAAAAAAAGCAGTAGTTTTTTTACTTCTAATTGGGGTATATTTGTTCTCTTTACGAATCTATTCCGATATACCTAATACAACTGAAATTACGGTAAAACCAACATTAGATAATATAGATAAGTTGTTAGAGGAAGAGATAAGCAAAAATGCAGAATACAAATCCCCTGAAGAATTACTTAAAAAGGCAAACGACTTATTAAATTTAATAGATTATTTTAAAGAACGAAAAGAAAAGAATGTAATAGAAAAGATAATGTTATCAGTAGAAGAAATATATAAAGAAGGTTTATCCAAATACCCTGATCATATAAAAATATATGATGATTATGGGGCATTTTTATATGATTACAAAGGAGATTATATAAATTCTGTTCGTTTATGGGAACAAGGATATAGACTTAATGAAAAAGATGCAAGCATAAACAATAATTTAGCCCTTCATTATTTTCACATAGGTGAATATGATAGAGGTTGGGAACATTTGCAAAATGCATTAAAATATGGTGAGAGCGAACCTAATATATTATATAACTCAGCCCAGATATTTATAATTTATAGAAATCAAATTCAAGAGAGAACCGGTTGGAATAAAGAAAAAATTTATAAAAAAGCAATGGATTATTCAGAAAAAGCAGCAAAAATAAGCCCAGATGATTTTGAATTATTAAAAGATTATGCATTAAATTTTTTTACTGCCGCACAATTTGATTTACCTATAGATGGGAAAAAATCTGCCTTTGCATGGCAAAGTGCCAGAAAACATGCACGAAACGATGATGAAGTTTTTTATACATGGGTAAACGAAGGAAGAGCATGGTTAGCCATAAACGAACTAAAAAAAGCGAGAGAGTGTCTCGTTGAGGCTATAAAAATACGACCCGATAGTGTAATTGTTAAAGATATTTTATTACGAATTGATTCGGGAGAAATTAAAGAGAATATAGAAGAACAAAAAAAAGCAAAAAATAAGCCACCCGAAGAAGAATATAGGAATCCTTTAATATCTCCCTTTAAGAACTTTTCAGGTAAGAAAAATAAAACACCCCTTTATCCACAACAAATTAAACCAGAGAATAAGAAAAACTAATTATTTTGTTATGTCATATTATCAAAAAAGTTACTATTATGAAAATATAAGTTATTTCCGTCCTCCTATAACATCCGGAGTTCGAACACTTATATTAATCAATATTACTGTATTTGTAATTCAACTAATTATTGGGTTACTGATCTCAATATCAAACTCCCTGTTTAATGGGTCTTTCTTTATAAGTCAATCATTATCCTATTTTCATATATTTTATTGGATAGGATTTAATGTTCCCATGTTTGTAAAAGGTGCTTTATGGCAACCTCTTACATATATGTTTATTCATTCAAGTTTAATGCATTTATTTTTTAATATGCTATGGCTTTATGTATTTGGTCCCGAAGTGGAAATATATTTTACAAAAAAAAGATTTATCACATTTTATCTTTTTTGTGGAGTTATCTCTGTATTGGTAAACTTTATTCCTTTCGTTATACGAGGATTCCAACCTCCTGTTATAGGTGCAAGTGGAAGTATTATGGCAGTCTTGATTGCCTTTGCTTATATTAACCCCGAACGAGAATTTATTCTATTCCCTTTACCTATTCCTATTAATGCAAGAGGTATCGTTATTTTAGTGATATTGATGAATTTATTTTATACTTTAGGGGAAACCCAATACTCTGTATTAACACATTTTGCAGGTATGGGGATAGGTTATCTTTATATTTCTGCAGATTATTTAGGAATTCTATATAAAATAAAAAAAGCACTTGGTTTAGATAAATTTGATGTTATATAACAAATATTTTCGTTAAATATAGTAAGGTGTTTCTGTTATATGTTTCCGAGTTTTCAAGAATTTTTAATGTTTATTGTGATTATTATCCTGTTAAATTTTACAGGAATACTACCTATTGTTATACGGACATTTAAGGAATTTCGGGGAGATTATGATGGTTATAAAGAGAGTGAAAGTAAAAATGTTAAGAACAATATAAGTCCACAAAATATAGAAATATCATATCGTCTATTAGGTGTTTCTCCCAGCAGTAGTTGGGAAGAAATAGAAAGAGCATATAGAAGAAAGGCAAAACTACACCATCCGGACCTCGGTGGTGATGAAGATACCATGAAAGCATTAAATGAAGCGTATGAAATGTTAAAAAGAATTTATAAAAGGAAATAAAGAAGATTTATGAAAATGAATAGGAGAAAATTTTTATTTTCAACAGCAGTTACTTTGGGTTTAATAACGAAATCAAGGAGTTTATTTGCCAATAATAATAGAAGGAGAGTGGTTCTTCTCGGTTTTGATGGTGTTGAACCTCGTATTGTGAGAAGTATGATAGAAAAGGAACAGTTACCCAATCTTAAAACAGTAATGAAACAAGGAGACTTTTTGAACCTTACTTCTACAATTCCCCCTCAATCCCCAACTGCATGGTCAAGTTTTGCCACATGTAAAAATCCCGGAGAACATGGCATTTATGATTTTCTTCGTCGTGACCCGAAAACATATTTTCCGGGTTTAGCGTTAGGTTCTGTTCATCCACCTGAATTTGATGAACAAGGTAACCTCAAAAAAGAACCTTACTTTGAAACATATCGAAAAGGAACTCCTTTTTGGAAAATTGCCGATGAACAAGGGATCCGCTGTAAGGTTCTTAATATGCCATATTCCTATCCCCCCGATACATTAAAAAATGGTTTAATGTTAAGCGGTCTGGGTGTTCCAGATATTAGAGGAACAGAAAGTTTATTTTTCGTGTTTTCAGATAGATTTACAGAAGAAGAGTTAAAACAAAGTATTTCAGGCGGAATGAGGATTAAGCTAAATTTCAGAGACTCTATTGCAGAGGTTAAATTGCCAGCCCTCCGAAATTCAATTAATCCCAAAAATGGATTTATAGAAGCAAATATAAGTTTCAAAGTAGATAAAACAACAAAAAAAGTAACGATTAATTTACTGAATCAAAATAGCATACAAATTGAGCAGGGAAATTGGTCTGATTGGATTGAATGGGAATTCCCTGTTACTGAGAAATATTCCGTAAAGGCAATAAGTAAATTCTTTGTAAAGAAAATAGATGAAGAAGTCAATATATACATGTCTTGTTTACAATTTCATCCGCGTTATCCTTATATACCTTTTACCCATCCCGTTAAATATTCACAAGAATTAGCAGAAAGGTATGGACTTTACAAAACAATCGGATGGAATTATGATACACATGCCTTGCGTCAGGATGTTTTGACCGAAGATGTTTTCCTGGATGATGTAAGAAAAACAATGGCATGGCATGAAACACTGATGTTAGATGAGTTAAACAAAGAAGACGATTGGAAATTGTTAATGACCATGTGGATGGCTACAGATAGAGTAGCCCATTTGTTTTGGCGGTTCCGTGACCCTCAACATCCAGAATACGATGCCGAAAAGGCAAAAATCTATGGAGAGGCTCTTGAAGAAACATATCGAATAATGGATAGAGTGATTGGTAATGCTATAAAATCTGTTCGTGAAGATGATTGGTTAATCATAATGTCTGATCATGGGTTTAATACTTATCGGAAAGGCTTTAATCTGGGAACATGGCTAATACGGGAAGGATACCTTGTTGTAGAAGGACAGACAAATGCAGAAACTGCTTACAATGACCAGGCATTTCTTTTAGGATATGATTGGAATAAAACGAAAGCGTATGCATTAGGGTTAGGTTCTATATATCTAAATATTGAAGGTAGAGAAAAAAATGGAATAGTTAAGAACGAACAAATTAAAGCATTAAGAGAAGAAATAAAGAATAAATTATTAAGTGTAAAAGACCCACAAACAGGTGTATCTGTAATTAGTAATGTGTACAGTTGTGAGAATTTTAGTGGAAATGAGGTAGAAAATGCTCCCGACTTGATTTTGGGTTATCATGAAGGATACCAATCCACTAAAGCAGCAGCCAAAGGTTCTGCTCCTCAATCTATATTTGAAGACAATTTGGATAAATGGAGTGGTGACCATGTCGCAACAGACTATAAATTAATCCCCGGGATGATGATAACAAACAAAGGTATCAATACACATTCCCCTCATCTTCAGGATATTGGCGTTTCTATTTTATCGTATCTGGATTTAAATGTCCCACAAGATTTGCAGGGTAAGAATATTCTCGAAAGTTAAAATACTAACTAACCAAACCATTTACGGGCACGGTCTTTATTGCGATTATACATTTGTATAGCGATGGTAGCATCATCTTTTACTTGAAAATCGAACATTCCTACACAAATGAAATCAGCCCCGTGTTTAAATGCAAAATCAAATCCTTTTTTAGGAGAAATGGCTCCTGCAGCAAGAACTTTAAATGCTATCCATGGAACTTTAACATTTTTCATTACATCCTTTGTTTTGTCCGGGTCCATATCCCATTTGTTATCGTGATATTCCGCAGGTTTGGCTGACCAATAATCTAAAGAATGAAATGTTTTCATATAAAAATCAGGATAGATACCCTCTTTTTCACACGCGAGAACGACATCAATGGAATGACCACCGATACCCCCTATTACACCTTTATCCCGAATGTGGTCAACTATTTTCCCTAAAAGTTTTGTGTCTCCTTTTTTTACAAAATCATCTCCTATTTGTCCTTGTATATAAACACCCGTTGCTCCATTATCAATGGCTATATCTGCATCCTCAAAAAGATTGGATTTTTTAGGTTTTATCTGTGCTATCCATTGTATTTTCCCATGATATTCTTTCCAATAGCGACTAATTATCTTCAATGTTTTATCATCCAATCTCAATATCGCCGTATTTATACCTGCCTGCTCGTATAAATGTAATGTTTGCAATATTTTTTGCTCCGTGAAGTAGTTTTTCATTAATGCGCTAACATAAATCAAATCTCTACTATGTGATATTCCACTAATTAAATTTCCACCCGCTATTAATCGGCTAATTTCAAGATGTTTTATTTTTCCCATAGGCATATTTTTAGGTAGGTCTTCGACGGTATTTAGGTAATCTTGTTCCTCTAACAAATCTCCTTGTTCCTCAATTAGAGGTATTGAATCATCCTGTTTTAAAATTGAATTTGCCAGAATGGGAGATAAAGAGGCTCCAGCAATAAATCTTCTTCTTGTTATTCGTTCCTTCATTTGGTTACTCCAATGTGTTAAAAGATGTAAAAACTCTATGATATAATTATTATAAAAAGTAATATCGAATATAAAAACTAACAAACAGGTAAAGATTATGACAGATATAAAAAAATATGAAAGATATGCAGAAAAAATTCCCCTCTTTAATGGTTTAATGGCAGAAGAAGTAGAAGATTTGATAAAAAGAGGTAAGGTTATTATTGCAAGAAAAGGAGAGACGATATTCCATGAAGGAATGTTGGGTAGTAACTTATTTATTATATTAAGCGGTAAAGTGGGTATTTATATAAAAAACCAACTCATAACAAAGTGCCATGTAGGCGATACCTTTGGTGAAATGGCAGTACTGAATAAAAAGCCAAGGACTGCAACAGCAACCGCATTAGAAGAAAGCCGGTTGTTGTGTCTAGATGAAAAACAAATAAACGATATATTAGAAAAACATGTGGCTGTAAGACTTTTACTTAATGCGATTCATGTCCTGAGTGAACGATTAGAGAGAGATAATTATTTAATTGCAGAGATGGTTAAATTATTAAAAAAACATAATATAGATATACCCGAATTAGAACCTAAAAGGGAAACAGAAGAAAAGGATAAATAGATTTATCTGTCATGGAAAATAAACCGAATATGGCAAATTCAAGTATGTCTTTTAGAGACCGTTTTATAAGTGCACTTTTAATAGGGGGAGTCATTGGCATACTACTTGGCAGTGCAATAAAAATGTTTTATGCTCCTATAAAAACAGTCCCAAAAGAAATGAGAATGGTTGCGGAAAAGAAAAAAAATATATATAAGGGTAAAATGCAAGATGAAAGTGTGAATATATTAGAAAACCATCCTGTAATGGCTTATATTAAAGCGTATCAGGAAGAGAAGTGGGATAATGTCATTGAACAAACGCAATGGATACAAGATAGATTAAGTTATATTAACAAAGTAAGCAATGGAGACCAACAAAAAATACAAAAAGAAAAAGAGAGAATAAAAAATGATATAAAAGAAAGGGATATAAATAAAAACTTTCTTACCAAAGAAGGTATAGAAGACCGATACATTTTTATACCAGAGGCAAAAGTTACTATTGTAGGTATTGATGACAAAGGACCCTTTACAGATAAAAGAATAAAAGAAATGGTATGGATAAATATTGAATATCCTAAACCCTCAAAAGCATTAAGAAATGAAAAACAAATTCCTATAAAATCCTTAGTTTGTGCTCTTTCAGTAAATAGTGATGGTAAGATTATAAAATCAAGTATAATAGGTAATGCGAAAATAGATTACTCATCTATAAAATTATGGTATTTAACGAAAGGAGAAACATAATATGCCATTATCAGCATGCGCCCGATGTGGGAAAATGTTCAACAAAAAATCATCACCTGTTTGTTCAATATGTCAAAAAGCAGAAGATGAGGATATGGAAAAAGTTAGGAAAGTAGTTGCAGATGACCCTAACCTCAACGCAGAAGAGATAGCCGAAAAAGCACAAGTTGATATCCGTGTCGTTAACCGAATGATAGACCTTGGAATGTTAGTCAGTTCTATCGAATTAGGTGAAAATATAAAATGTGGCATGTGCGGTGCTCCAGCAATAAGTGCTACAAAAAAACTATGTCAAGCATGTTTAGAAAAATTAAATGCAGAAGTCATAAAAGCACAGTCACAGATTAAGTTAGAAGAGAGAAAGGCACCAAAAATTGGTGAATCTTTAACGACTCATGAGATATTAGAAATGAAAAGAAAAGAAAAATGAGTTCCGAGAAAAAAAGAAAAACTATAGGGATTGTAATTCTTATAATATTGTTTGTTATTTTTATTGGGATATTAATTTATACAATAAGGCCTTTTTCGCCTAATGTAAAATCTTTTGACAAGAGTTTGATTATCAAACAAAGAATCATAAATTTAGAAAAAGGCAACGAGTAATAAATTTTGGTTTTAAGCAATGAAGAAGAAGATACTATTAGGGATGTTATTTTTTTTATCTGTTATACAACTCACTTATGCAGTCAATGTTGTAATTTCACTACCCGATTCGGTGCAAACAGTAAATATTGATTCTTTTAATGAAGGAGGAAAAATATACATTCACCTCCCCAGTTTAATAATGAAAATAAATGGGGCAATTAGTATACAGGATAATCTTGTTAAATTATCTGTAAATAATAAAAATGTGAACATAGATTTTCAAAGTAATCTTGCCAGTATTAACGATATTTCTGAAACAAAACTTATTCAATTTCAAAATCAGATAAAAATATGGCAGGATACAATTTGGATAGAGATGAACGATGCAAAGACATTAATTCAAAGTATATCCGGAGGGAAATTAGAAACAAAAGATAGCCTTCAAGAAAAAACTATTGAGGGACAGCCCATTGATACAATAGAAATCAAAGAAACAAACGAGCCCGAAAAAGAAGATAAGGAAGAAATAAATGAAAAAAATTTACTGGAAGAAATTTCTACAAAACAGGAAAATGTGATACAAAAGAAAGAGAATAATTTTTCATTAGATAAAATATTTATTGATGCGGGACATGGGGGAGAGGATAAGGGAATTACACTCCCATCAGGCAAGTATGAAAAGGAAATTACATTATTATTTGCAAATAATCTTGAATCTCAAATGAAAAAAGATAATATAAATACAGTATTGAGCAGAAAAAGCGAACAGTTTATCGGTATGAAGGAAAGATGTAATAGCATGCTTAATGAAAAAGTAGATTATTTTATTAGTATCCACACAGAATCACCAAGAAGAGAAAGAGAAGGTCTAATAATTTTCGTTTCTAAACTTTCAGATAACGATTTGAACACTAAAAATAACTATATTGCAGATGAAATTATTAAAACAATAAAGGAAAAATATAAAGACATAGAAATAGAAAAATACTCTTTTCCTTTATATTTAAGTGACTATACGAATATTCCGGGAATATTATTGGAACTTATCCCAAGGTATAAAGATGATTTAAAAGAAGAGACATGGGATATTTTCTTAGATAAAAAATCAGATATTTACACATTAATTAAAGATGCCATAAAAAATGCGAAAAACAGTATAGAAGAAAAGAAGTAAAATGAATGAATTAAAAAGAAAAACAATAAGAAGATTATTCTTTACTATATGGTCTGCAATAACTATAATTGCTATTTTGATAGTAGTATTTATGGTTTATGAACTAATACAGGAAAATTCTACACTTGTTAACACAATTATTAATACATCACCTCAAAAATTACCCGATGATTCAACACAAGTATCCCATAATAAAAGTATAACGGTATATGTCTTATCAAAAGATGGAACATGTTTACGCCCGCTTGAAATACAAGTCGAGTGGAAAACATCATATCAAGAAAATTGTAGACAAATTTTAAATGCTATGAAGAATATAAAAGTTGAAACTTATGTCCCACCTCTCCCCGAAGATATAACACCCAGAGGTGTTTTTCTAACACCCGAAGGGGAACTAATTATTGATTTACCTTCACTAATCATAACGAAGTATGAAAAAAATACCACCGCATTATTTGAATCTTTATTTACATACTCCATAGTAGATTCGCTTTTACAAAAAGAGGTAACCACGGATACAGTTGTAAAAGGAGTTCGATTTCTAATAGAAGGTTCTGTTCCAATGGTAGAATTCCCGAAGCATATCAGTTGGTCCCAACCCTTTACCCCGGATTATTCCTTAATATGTAGTGAATAAAAAAATGACAAATTCTAATTTGCAATATAGAGATTTACATATAGGAGTATTTGACTCTGGAATTGGCGGATTAACCGTTCTTGCTGAATTAAAAAAGAACTTGCCCAATGAGAAATTTTATTATTTGGGGGATACTGCAAGAGTACCTTACGGAACAAGGTCACCGGAAACGGTTATTCGTTATGCCCGTTCCTGCACAAATTTCCTGATAAAAAAAGGTATAAAACTCTTAATTATTGCATGTAATACCGCTTCCTCTTTTGCATTAGATACAATAAGAAAAGAAATAAATGTGCCTGTTATTGGTGTTGTGGAACCAGGGGCAAAAGCAGTTATAAAAAAAACAAAGAATAAAAGAGTTGGAATTATAGGGACAGAAGGAACTATCAGCAGCCAATCTTATGAGAAAGTTATAAAAAATATTGCCTCGGATATTCGTATATTTCCCAAAGCATGTCCTTTATTTGTTCCATTAGTTGAAGAAGGATGGACAGAAGGCGAAATTCCTTCTTTAGTAGTGTCTGAATACCTAACTCCAATAATAGAAGAGGGTATTGATACACTATTATTAGCCTGTACGCACTATCCATTATTAAAAAGGACCATAAAAAATACATTCAAAGAATTTTCTGTAGAAATAGTAGATAGTGCAGAGGAAACAGCGGTAGAGGTGGTAAATTTATTACAAAGTTGCAATTTAATGAGAAAAGATATAAAAATATCTAATGAAAATAGAATCGAATATTTTGTTACAGATGCTCCAGAAAAATTTAAAAAAATTGGGAATAGATTTCTTAAAGAAAATATTGAATATGTTGAGTGGATAGATATTCCTGTAAATATATAACTAATAATTAGGGTGTTGATGATGTCTGCTATTGCAGGTTCTACACGGGAAATAGGAAAAGAAAAGAATATTGTAAGTCCATTTATCATTATAAGTCTTTGTGCTTTGACCCTTTCGATTTTCTCATTGCTTATATTGATTATATATTTGAATTATCAAAATAACCGTATCATTGATGTTAGAGATATTTCAAAACAGTATCATGAAACGATACAAAGCATTATCAAAGAAATGAATCTGGAAAGTGATTTTAGAGGGTATAAAGAATTGACAGAGAAAAAATATCTGCTTGTAAATGGTGAATATGATATTTATATCCCTTCCGTTGAAATATACGATAAAACATTAAAAATATTGAAGAAAAAAGTTTACGAATCCGGTATCGGGATAGATACAAATGGGAAAACAACTCAGACACTTTTACTTCAAATCAATGGCATAAACATTGCAAAAATAAACATAAATATAAAAAATGAGCAAAAAAATAATGAAAAAACAGTAGAAAAAGGGGATAGAGAGATCTATTCTCTGGTTAAGAATTTGTTATTGACTCATTATGTATCCGGCACAGAATTTGTGGAAAGCCTTCCCGAACCCATTTCCGATGGTAGTAATATGTGGTTTCACAAGAAATATTCATTGTTCCTTTCTATGGATATTGACGATAATACACTCTTATCTGATATGAAAAGACTGCTATCTGAAAAATTTCCATCTTCAGATATTAAAACGAATATAGATAAAGAAAAAAATGTCTTGGAACATAGCATTTACATTGATGATAGAAACATACTAACAATTAGTATTCAAAAGTTTTCAGAAAATTTTAGTAACGAAACAACCTCGACAATAAAAACATCATTATCAACCAATTATCCTGTAAAAAAAATTATTGAAGAATATTTCGAACCTGTAATACTTTTTCGTGAAAATCAAGATATACAAGAGGAACAAAATTTAAATGAGGAAGAAAAAAATAACATAGATAATAAAGAAACACAAAAACCTAAAGTCGCTATTATATTAGACGATGGTGGCTTTCGTAATCCGGAAGAAGACCCTGCATTAGAATTGTTAAATAAAATAAATATATCCATACTTCCTGATACAAGGTATACTAAAGAATTAGCAAAAAAAGCACAAGAAAAAGGCTTTGAAATTATGCTTCATATGCCCATGCAAACCAAACAGGGCGTAAAAAAAGGGTCTTTTCCTTGTGAACTACTAATAAATATGACAGAAAAAGAAATTGAAGAGAAAACAAAAAACGCATTAGAACAAATCCCAGATGCAAAAGGCGTAAATAATCATACAGGAGGTGTGTTTACATTAAAAGAAGTACCGTTGAAGTCATTTATGAAAGTTCTTAAAGAAAAAAACATGTTTTTTGTTGACAGTGTCGTTGTCGGGGGAAGTAAAGCGTATCAAGTTGCAAAGGATGAAGGCTTATCCGCCATACAAAGAGATATATTTATAGACCATGAGTATACTACATCTAAAATAAAAGAAAGTCTTGAAATATTAAAAAAAATAGCTAAAAAAAGGGGAAAAGCCATTGGAATAGGTCATTTCAGGGATTTAACTATAAAGGTGCTAAAAGAGGAACTACCTAAATTTGAAGAACAAGGATTTGAGTTAGTTCATGTGTCGGAGATGTTTGAATGAAATATGTCTTGGGGATAGAAACATCATGCGATGAAACAGGTATTGCTATTGTTAGAGAAGGTCAGGAAGTTATTGTGAATTATCTGGCAAGTCAGGTACCTATTCATGCTGACTTTGGTGGAGTTGTTCCCGAAATAGCATCTCGTCAACATTTAATACACATTTCAAGATTAGTTAGGAGAGTATTAGAAGAAACTAATTGCGAACCCGATGCCGTAGCAGTTACTCAAGGTCCGGGTCTTATGGGTTCTTTGTTAGTAGGGGTAAATTTTGCAAAATCATTTGCATGGAGCAGGAGGATACCTATTATTCCTATCCACCATATTGAGGGTCATATTTTCGCATCCATGCTACTTGAACATAAACCCGATTATCCTTTTTTGTCTCTTGTTGTGAGTGGTGGTCACACATTGTTAATTGAATGTAAGATACCTCATCAATATGTCATTATAGGAAATACGAGGGACGATGCCGTAGGTGAGTGTTTTGATAAAGTTGCTCGCATATTAGGTCTCCCATATCCGGGAGGACCTTCAATACAAAAAAGTGCAGAAAACGGTAACCCTAAATATTGTTCTTTTCCTCAGGGACTTGCCAATAGCGAATCATTAGAATTCAGTTATAGTGGATTAAAAACCGCCGTTTTATATAAGGTAAGAGAAATCCCTGAAACGGAGAGAACGACACAGTGGATTTCCGATATTGCCGCAAGTTTTCAATGGAGTGCTATTGAAGTATTGGTAGCAAAAACAAAGAGTGCACTTAAAAAAACAGGATTAAAAAAATTGGTTGTTGCGGGAGGAGTTTCAGCCAATGCTCTTCTGAGAAAAAGATTGAAAGAAGAATTAGATATTGATGTATTTTTACCTGAATTTAAGTATTGTTTAGATAATGGTGCTATGATTGCATCTGCCGGATATTTCCGACTTAAAAATGGATATTCCGCTGATTTCTCTTTTACAGCCAATCCCTCACTTCCGTTAAATGAATATATAACTACCTCTTGAAGTTCCATTCATCTTTACTGTATTTATCCTCTACAAGTTGTTGGATTCCCGTTATTTCTATATCATTAAATGTAGAAGAAAAACCATCTGAAGCAAAAGTTTTCAATACGCAGTTGGTAATTTCTTCTTTGGAAAGAGGTAAAGTTCCAACAAAATCTTTATGTGTTCTTCCTGCTCTATATTCGGGTTGTATCTTGGGTATCTTTAAAACATCTTCCAATAACTCATAATCCAAACGATAAAGTAATGTTCCATGATGCAATAGCACTTTACTATTCCTTCTTTGAGCATTACCCGAAGTTTTCTTTCCCATATAACACAAATCACTAATTCCATCAATAGTGGTTTCCAATCCCCATTCCTTATATAAAGTTGCACTTAATTTAGATAAAAGAAAATGATAAGAATCACGAATATTTCTTAATTGAGGATGCCTATCAAGATTTAAGAAAAGCGAGAAATTAATACACCCAGGACCTTGTAATACGGCACCGCCGGCACTACATCTACGAAGAATTTTTATACCATGAGACTTACATCTATCCAAAAAGACTTCTTCATTTACATATTGAGAACTACCTAAAACAATGAAATAAACCTCACTTTCCCAAACACGAAGAATATCTTCATCATTACACTGATTTTTTTGATAGAATAGAAATTCCTCAGCAGATAAATTTTCCTCCGGTAAAGAAAATGTATGTGTAATGATACGAATAGACATAAGACATTCCAAAAAAATAAGTTTAATATATATTTTGTAGTAAGATATTCTATAATAAAAAGATAAAACTTTATAAACACAAGGAGGGAATGATGACAATTCCGTTAAAAGAACTCATGGAAATGGCAATACAGATGAATGCTTCAGATATTCACTTGAAGTATAATAACCCGCCTATATTGAGGGTTGACGGTGTATTAAAAAGGATAAACGAAGAAAATATTCTTACTGACGAAGATTTAAATGTATATCTTCGTGAAATAGCATCTCCTCCAGATATTAGTAAATATGAAAAAGTATTCGAGCTGGATATTTCATTTTATTTTGAAAATAAAGCACGGTTCCGTGTAAATATTTGTCGTGATGATGGACATATCCGTATTGTTATGCGATTGATTCCACTGAAAGTATTAACAATAGATGAACTAAATTTGCCACCTATTTTAAAAAAGTTATGTAAACTAAAAAATGGTCTAATCCTCATTACAGGACCTACAGGAAGTGGTAAATCAACTACGCTTGCAGCAATGATAGATGAGATAAATAACACGCGTTCTGACCATGTTGTTACTATTGAAGACCCATTAGAGTTTGTTCATAGAGATAAACAAAGTATAATAACCCAAAGAGAAATAGGGCATGATACACTTTCCTTCGCAAATGCTTTGAGAGCCGCTCTTCGCCAAGACCCTGATGTAATATTGATAGGTGAAATGCGAGATACAGAAACGGTAAGAACGGCGTTGTCTTCCGCAGAAACAGGACATCTTGTTTTATCTACATTGCACACCGTTGATGCTGTCGAAACGCTAAACCGTATCATAGAATTTTTTGAACCCCATCAGCATTTATTTGTAAGGAAACAATTAGCGAGCGTTCTACGAGGTGTTATTTCTCAAAGAATAGTTCCTATGGCAAGCGGGATTGGAAGATGTGTCGCCGCAGAAATACTAATTGGCACAAGAGCCGTTCGTGACTTTATCGAACAGGGCAAGCCTTTCCGTGATATAGTGGCTCTTATTCAGGAAGGGAAAGACCAATATGGTATGCAGACATTCGACCAGGCTTTGTTTGATCTGTGGTCCCAGAAGAGAATCTCCACAGAAACAGCTTTAAGTTATGCTACTTCACCCAAAGACCTAAAACTTAGAATGCAAGGCTTAAGTGTTCATTAACAAAAAGTTAAATGATGAAGCAAAAGAACAAAAGAAGCAAAAAAATAATTTTATTCCTATTTTATTTTTTTCAACTAAATGTTATTGTTTGTGCAGATAACTTAATTAAAAATTCGGGATTTGAAGAAGAAAGTAAATCGGCTGTTCCATACTGGTCTCTATTTATCCAACCCCAGGATGGTTCTTTTGGAAAAGTGGATAAAAAAATATATCATACGGGCAAAAATTCAATTTTATTAAATAATACCAACAATTATCAGAAAGAACCATTAAATAATTGGAGTCAGAGGATACCCATTAATAGTTCTGATTACAAAGATATATATTTAGAAGGTTGGATTAAGACAGACAATGTTCATAAAGCCTATATTCTTTTGCAGTTTTGGAGGCAAAATCCCGCTCGAATTATTGATAGTACGACATCAGAAATTCTTTCGGAAACTAATGAATGGAAAAAAGTAAATATAACGACAAAAATACCAGAAGAAACAGACTTTTGTGTAATTAGGTGTGCAATCGAAGGAACGGGTTGTGCATGGTTTGATGATTTGTTATTAAATTATGGTGAGAAAAATGTAGAAGAAATAAAAGAAGATTTAATTCCCACAAAAAACGAAAATAAAAATTTAGAAGAAGGCATAAAAAAGATAGAACAAAGATTAGAAGAATTATTGAAAGAAAATACACAGTTAAAAAATAAAATCAACCTATTAGAAGAAGAAAATAAAAAGATTAGAGAAAAGTTAGAGAAGATAAATGATAACCCGTTAGATAAGAAAGATATAACTATCCAAGAAAAGGAACCTGAAAAGCCCGCTGAGTTTGAGGAAAAGGTTCCCATTTTAGTTCCTCATAAAAAAAATTGGCGATCTATTAAGAAAGAACAAGAATGACACAAGAGTTTAGAATTCTTTTGATATCTATATTAATCGGAAGTTCTGTTGCAGGGTGGTTCTTAGTTCTCTGGGCATTATTGAGTATCTTAATTAAAGAAATTAAGAAGAAAAAGTAGTAGTTAAATCCCACCATTTTATAAGTCAAAGGCTATACTAAATTTTATTTTGATTATTGATATTATAGAATTATATAATCGTATAATCATTTTTATAAAACATAATAACAATATATAACAAATAATAAATTAATTATATTTATTATAATAAAACAATAAAAACAATACATACAATAAAAGGTAGTATGCTATGATAAAGTTATCAAAAAAATGCTTCCAATCGTCATTTCTTCTTATCTCAATAATTACTACTTCATTAGTTATTATTGGGAATGACTTATCAGCGAATGAAGGAGTATTTGTTTTAGGAAATGATGCCTTCCAATTAGGTAGAGCCTCCAGTGGAATAGCAAGTCCAAGAAGTGCCTATTGGTGCTATATGAACCCTGCAAGTATGGTGGAATTGGATAAAAGATTGGATGTTAACTGGTATGTAGTGAAAACCGATATAGAAATGCAACCGCGGGGTATTTTAGGAAATCGTTTTGAAGACTTAGATGGAGATGGATTATTTAATATTGCATCTGGCGGTATGATTATCCCTTTAGAAACAGGGACATTGGGGTTCGGCTTATATGTCCCGAGTGGAACAGGTGTAGATTATCAAAGTTCAAGGAATTTGTTATTAAAGCCTTTTAATGCAGACCGTAGATTGTTTTATCAGCATGCCCGTCTTGTAGTGGCTTATGCATATAAATTTGATAATGATTGGTCTATAGGTTTTGGACTTCATGGCTCTATATCTCGCTTTAAATCAGACCATATTACATTAAATCTTTTACCTACACGAGGGGATTTCGAATGGGACGATTCATTAGGTGCCGGATTTAATGTAAGTATTTACAAAAAATGGGATAAATTTGCAGTAGGGGCAACCTATACATCCCGCCATTGGACCGAAAAATTTGATAAATACAGAGATTTATTGAAATACCCACTGGACCAACCTCAGATATTAAACGCAGGTGTTGCCTATGATTTTACGGATAAATTAACCCTAAGTTTGGATTTTAAATGGTTGAATTGGGAAGGGATACCAGCCTACGGCAGAAATCTATTAGATGGTGGTTTCAATTGGGTAAATCAATTTTGCACAAAAATAGGGTTGGAATATCGAATAAATGAAAAGACAAGGATTATGAGTGGTTTTAGTCATGGAAATTCTCCAATTACAGAAGACCATGTATTTTTAGCAGGATTAGTCCCTGTATTGTGTGAGGACCATGTTACATTAGGTATAGCGAGAAAAATAACCGATAATGATGAAGTAAGTATTTCAGGTGTTCTTGGTCTAAAAAATACCATGAAAGATACCGGTAGGGGAGATTTGCTATCACATTTAGGGAAAGGTACAGAACTTAGCACAGGTGGATTTTCTGTTGTATTAGGTTATACCCATCATTTCTAAAAAGATAAAATAGGTTAATAGATGCCCCTTTATAAAAAATAATTAAACAATCGTTTGATTTAAACAAATGTATGTGTTAAAATAGATTTATTAAAATAGGATTTAATTAAAAAATGTTAGAAATAAATCCCGATTGGACTGGAAAAAGACTTGAATTGATTGAAACAGCCGGGCAACTTTTTGCAAATTCAGGTATTGATGGTGTTTCCATTCGTGAGATTGCGGAAAAATCAAATGTAAATATTGCATCTATTAATTATTATTTTGGTTCAAAAGAAAATTTATATACAGAATCCCTACGATATGTAGCCTGGCAAGTCCGCTGTCCACTTGCTCAAAAAATATTGCAAGATGAAAGTATTGATTATTCTTCAAAAGAACAATGTATAGAAATAATTAGAAAATTGATTGGAGAAAGAATTCAAAATTATCTTTCTGATAAGTATCCAGCGTGGTATTCGCGATTGCTTCTAAGAAGTTTAATAGAACCACCTCCAAAATGTGAGGATATTATATTCCAGACATTTATTCCGGAATTTAATGCTTTAGTTGAAGTATTAATGAGATGTAATCCTGCTAATACATTAGCAAAATGTAGATTCTGGGCGTTCTCTATTCTGGGTGAAATTTCATTTTATGTTTTTGCAGAACCTGGTATTAAATTAGCATTAAATATAGCAGAAAAATATACACAAAAATTTTTGTCGCAACTACAAGAACATATTACCAGTCTGATATTGAAAGGTTTAGACTTAAAAGAGGAATAACTAATATATATGAATTTTGATAAAAAAATAAGTATACATACTTTTTCGTTAGCAATCTTATTTGTATGGACTATTATATTTACTTCCTGTGTTCATGTTAATCCTGAAAAATATCGAGAGGAATCCCTTGCTAAGTTCAAACAAAAAATAGAAGAGCAGACTCCCGAAAAAGTTAAAGCAGAACAGGAATTGACTTTAGATGAATGTATTCAGATAGCATTGCAGAATAATGCACAGGTAAAAATATCAGAGATAGAACAAAAAATAGCAAAGTTAGAGAAAAACATCGCTTTTTCTAATTTTTTACCACAAATCAATTCAGAATTTCAGATTGTTAATTACGACCGCAAACCTATGGTTAATTTTGGTCCTTTATCAACAGCTATGCAGGACCAAACTATTCGAATGGATACAATTCAATTACAATTACCCATTTTTGCCCCTGCCACATGGTTTTTATATGACCTAAGAAATAAAGGTGTAAATATAAGTAACCTTGTCAAAGATTACACCTGTCAGATGATAGCCCTCCAGACAACCGCTTTATATTTCCAGATAATAGCATTGGAGAACATAGAAAAAACTTTACAACTGCAATTAGATAATGCTAATAAACTAACAGAACAAATAAATGCATTTTACGAAGAAGAAATGCTTACTCAATCTCAAAAAGAACAGGTGTATTTATTAAAACAGTCAAGAGAAAGAGATTTGAAACAATGTCAACAAGAGATAGATACAGTAAAAGCCCAATTTAATACAGTATTGGGAATTTCACCCCTTCGAAAAATCAAATTATCAAAACAGATTGATATTCCTATTCCCGCGAACAATATAGAAGAAATGATTTATACCGCATTAAAAAACCACCCGCGTATTTTAATAGAAGACCGTAAAGTGGAAATAAGTGAAGATGAAATAAAACTTGCGATTACAAACTTTTTACCCTTGATAGGTGCATTTTCTCAATGGCAATATACATCCAATTCTTATACATTATATTCTCAATCTGTGCTATCAGGATTACATGGGGTATTAACACTATTTAATGGCTTTGCAAATATACAACAGTATCGAATAGCAAGGGAAAAACGAGAAAAGGCATTTTTGGAAAGAGAAGAGACTTCCTTATCTTTAATGGCTGGAGTAATTAGAGCCAAAGCCAATTGGGAGAAGACAAAAGAAGACCTTAAATTAGCGGAACAAGCCTACAATTATTATAAAGAAAAATATAGAGAAACTAATGAAAAGTGGAATGAAGGTATGGTTGCTGAAGTAGATATTGTAACAGCACAGAACGAATTAAGTATTGCAGAAATCAATCTTATTAACGCCAGAATTCAAGAACAGATAGCAATAGCCGTGTTATGGAATTCTACTGGAAAAACATATTTAGGAAGTTTAATCTATAACAAAAATGAAGAAGACAGTCATAATAAAAAGGAGAAGATTAAAGATGATGAAAAATAAAAAAAAGGTTCTTTATAGATTATCTGTTATTACACTACTTTTTTTATTCCATATAAGTTGTGACAAACAGATTGTTTCGGCTGAAAAAGAAAATATTTCTGAAGAGGCTTTCCCTGTAAAAGTAGAAACTGTTCAAAAGAAACTGTTTAAAAAAACAATTGATATTCAGGGAACTATAGATTCAAAAGAACATGCTATTGTATCAGCACGAATTGATGGAGTGCTTACAGACCTATTTGTGGATGAAGGGGATACCGTTGTAGCAAATGAGACACCTCTGTTTCAGGTAGATAAATTAAAGGTAGAACAAGCGTATGAGATAGCAAAACAGGATTTGAATGTTGCGAAATGTGCCATTCGTGAAGCCGATGCGAATTATGCCAACATGAAAGCACAATTTGATAAGGCACAAATAGACTACGAAAGATTTCAACGCCTTTTAGAGAAAAAGGCTGTATCAAAAGATACATTTGAACTTCAAGAAACAAGATACAAGGCTACAAAAGCAGGATTAGAGCATGCAGAAGCAGTTTGTCAGTTAGCAAATGAACAATTAAAGAAAGCAGAACATGCCGTTAAAATTGCCGAAAAAACACTTTCTGATTCCTTAGTCTATGCACCTATTTCAGGAAAAATAAGTTATAAATTTGCTGAAAAAAATGAATTTATAGGTGGAGGAAGACCTGTTGTAAAGATAGATAACCCTGAAGTATTAGAGGTCTCAGCATTTTTACCTGCAGAATATTATCCTTATATAAAAGAAAAAGAGACACAATTAGAATTGTATGTACAAGAAGACGAAATCGGCATACTCACGGTTAATTATAAAAGTCCCACAGTGTTACCTAATTTGCGAACCTTTGAAATAAAAGCCATTCTGGATAAAAAAGATGAAAAGATTGTTCCTGGGGTTATGGCTAAAATAAAAGTGCTGTTGGAACAAAGAGAAAACATAGGTGTTCCAAAAGCCTGTGTTATAACACAAGGAAAGGAAAAGTATTTGTATAAGATTGTAGATGGAAAATCTGTAAAAGTATTAGTAAATACGGGTTTTGAAACAGATGGCTGGATAGAAATCACTGAAGGTGAAATAAACGAAGGAGATAAAGTTGTAAGCATGGGGCAATCGTTTATTAAAGATGGTCAGACTGTGCAGGTGTTGGAGGAGAAATAAATATGAATTTGATAGAACTATCTGTCCGACGACCTGTTGCAGTAACATGCTTATTTATTGGTCTTACCTTTTTGGGAATAGAAGCCTATTATAGAATGGGCTTGGAATTTTTTCCTAAAGTAGATGTTCCTTATGTAACTGTTGTAACCGTATATCCCGGCGCAAGTCCTGAAGAAATTGAAACCGATATAGCACGACGAATTGAGGATGCCGTTTTTACCATAGATGGACTAAAACATGTTACTTCCAATTGTATGGAAAATGTTTGTCAAACCTTCCTTGAATTTCAACTTAGTGTAGATGTAGATGTTGCCGCGTATGATGTTCGTGAAAAATTAGACCTGATACAAAATGAATTTCCAGAAGGGACAGAAAAACCTAAAGTATTAAAATTTGATATAAATGCAGTCCCCATAATAGATTTAGCCCTCACAGGAGATATTCCAATAGATGAACTGTATGATTACGCTGATAATCAATTGAAGGATAAGTTAACAACAATTGAGGGGGTTGCTAATGTTGAACTTATTGGTGGAGCAAAAAGGGAAGTTCATGTCCTATTAGATAGAGATAAACTGGCTTCAAGAGGTTTGACTTCTTTAGATATTGTAGAAGCCATTCAAAAAGGGGTTCGACTAATTCCTTCAGGTAGAGTAAGAGAGGGAGAGACGGAATATTCTGTAAAATATGATGCAGAATACCACCAGATAGAACAGTTAGAAACTTTGCCTATAGTATCAAAAGAGGGTTCGAGATGTTATATTAAAGACATTGGTCGGGTAGTTTTTAGTTCTAAAGAAATAAGACAATCTGCATTTCTTAATGGAAAATCATGTATATATATTCGTATTGTAAAAAGGGCAGATGCAAATACAGTAAGAGTTGTTGAAAATGTTCGTTCCGCTGTCAAAAACATTCAGCCTTCTCTGCCTGCGGGAATGGAACTGGTATGGGTAAATGATGAAGGAAGTTTTATTAAAGCAACTGTTGATAGCACGACAGGTGATATTATCCAGGGAATTATTCTTACAGCCCTAATACTTTTCTTCTTCCTGTATAATTTTCGGCTTACTTTTATTGTTGGTATCACAATGCCATTAACAATAGTTGTAGGACTTTTCTTTATTAGTCTTTTAGGTTACAGTTTAAATATAAGCACGCTTGTTTCATTAGGGCTGTCCGTGGGAATACTTGTTACAAACTCGATTGTAGTATTAGAGAGTATAATGACAGAATTTCAAAAAAGTCAGGAACCCAAAGAATCAGCAATTAAAGGTGCAAGTCGTGTTTTTACCGCTGTGCTGGCAAGTGCCGGAACGAATCTTGTAGTGTTATTTCCCATTGCTACTATGGGTTCTCAAATTGGTCTGTTCTTAGCACCCTTTGCATGGACAATGATTATAGTTACAGCCGTTTCATTATTCATATCATTTACAATGACACCCTTGCTCGCTTCTATTTTGTTAAAATCTACGAAAAAAAGAGGTATTATTTATAAGTTTGAACAAATATTTAATATGTTGTTAGATTTTATCAAAATGGGTTATGTAGGGACCTTAAAATTCTTTGAACATAGAAGATGGGCTTCTTTTTTGTTTACTTTAGGTGTTATTGTTATATTTATCCTTACTTTTAATCTAATTCAAAAGATAGGATTTGGATTTTTTGAGGAACCAGATAGAGGCACTCTTTTTATCAGGTTAGAATACCCCACACATTATAGTTTGAAAAATACAATAAAAAGAGTTAAAGAAGTAGAAGAAAAAGTAAAAGAGTTGCCTTATTTAAAGCATGTGCTTTCTTCTGTAGGTAAAATACAGGGGATAATGGGGCAAACATCGGAAGGTGTTTTTGTAGCACAGATACTACTGGTCTTTAATGAGAAACCAGAACGCCCCGATATGCCTATTGATAAATTGAAAGATAAAGTAAGAAAATTGTTGGAAAATTATCCTGATTGTCAATATAGAGTGGGAAGTCCGACTGCAATAGGTGGACAATCTATTCCTATTGAATTGGAAATTTTTGGGGAAGATAGAGAAGAAATCCAAAAAATAGTTAAGCGGTTAGAAACGCATGCAAAAAATTTAGATGGATTAAAGGATATTGATACAAGTATCCGTGTTGGTAGACCAGAATTGAAGATTTATCCAGACAAACCTTTGCTTTCGGATTTAAACTTTCCTCCTGTGGTTTTGGGTATGCTTCTTCGTGGAAATCTTGAAGGTATAACAGCAGGAGTATATAAACAGCAAGGAAGGAATTATGATATTGTTGTTAAATTTGACGAAATAGAGGGTAAACAGCAGGTAGAAAATTTCTTATTACCCGGTGCCCCAGGGAAACCTATTAATTTAACAACTGTTGCAAAAATAGAAGAAAAAACAGCACCTGTAAATGTTTTAAGAAAAAACAAACGAAAAATAGAAAAGTTATTTACAGGACTTGCACCAAGAAAACCTTTAGGAACTGCCGTTGCAGAATTAACAGATGTGATAAAGAAATATGGAAACCTACCCCAGGGATATGATTATTATTTCTTTGGTGAAAATGAAGTTATGGTAGAAGCACAACAAGAATTCGCAAGAGCGGGTATTATTGCTATAATCCTGATTATTCTTGTATTAGCAGCCATTCTTGAATCTTTCAAACAACCATTTTTTATATTAGTAACCTTACCTTTAGGATTAATAGGTGTTGTTTTATCTTTATACCTAACAGGTTATTCAATCTCAATGTTCGTTTTACTTAGCTTTGTTATGCTATCCGGTATTGTAGTAAACAACGCCATTCTGATAATTGACAGACTTAATCAACTTGTGGCATCTGGTGTTTCAAGACATAAGGCTATGATACAATCCGCTGGAGAACAATTTAGACCTATACTTATGATTACACTCGCAGCAGTTGCAGGTATGGTTCCTATTGCTACAGGAAAAGGTTTGGGAAGTGAGATAAGAACAGATTTAGGTATTGCAAGTATCGGCGGGATTGCTTTTAGCGGAATATTAACTTTAATTGTAATACCTGTTCTTTACGACTTATTTACTCGTGGAAAAATAGACAATAACAAATAAAATTTATAATCTAATGCTTTACATATTTACATTTGTATTCATTTCTCATTTACTTTTTGCTAATGCCAACGAGACTGGAAAAGATGAATTACAATGGCTTACTTCAGATTCTTTAACAAAAAAGAAAATAATTACTACTTCTGATAAAGAAAAGATTTATGAATTGGAAGTGAGAAAATCTGATGAAGAAAATAAGTGGCATTATATCTTTTGTGATTTTCCAATAGGAGAGGGACAGTTTGTTCATGCTAACGCTCAAATGCGTTTAGTTTGGTGCGAAGATTCTATAGGAGGAGGACTTAGTATAAGTTTTATTGATAGTGAAAGGAGAAGGATAGAATATGTAGAAGAAAGACTTACCGAACCCACAAGAGATTATATTCCTATAAAATTATATGCAAAGACACCTCCCAATACAAGAAAAGTAAGGGTATCAATATATATACACAATAAAGGAAAGATTGAAAGCACAGAACCGATTTTTTCACATCTTCATATCAAAAATGCTTGTAGTGAGGATATAGTCCAATTAAATATTCGTAAAAAACCAATAGAGTATCGTTTGATTGGATTTGGTGCTGAAGATGATGGAAGGTTTTATGATAAGAATAACTCGCAAGGTGGTGTTGATGAAGAAGCCATAAAAATTCGTAAAAATAGACTTAGCGAATTAAAACCTCACTGGGTTCGAACATTTATCTGGTTTAAAGATTGGAACCCTTTAGATGACGGGGAAACATTTACATTTGAAAGCGATGGAATGCAAAGTTTATGTAGGACTTTACAAGAATATAAAGATTTGAATACAGATGTTAATATAACATGTGTTGATTGGGGGATAAAAGATACATGGGAAAACACAGAAAAAAGAGTAAAAACTATAATCGCACTTTTGAATTACCTTATCAAAACAAAAAAATTTGACAATATAAAATATTTTACTTTAACAAATGAACCGAATTATTTCTTCAAGACAAATGAAAATAGATTTAATAAATTTACTCAACTTCATAAGTTACTGAAGGAGGAATTTAGAAGAAAAAATATAAAACTTAAAATAATTGGCAGTGATGATGCAATGGGCACAGATTGGTTTGATGCCTGTCTGAAAGATAAAGATTATAGCAATACAGTAAATTTATGGGCGTCCCATTTCTATTGGCATTTTAGCACATCATATTTTTCTAATGAATTATTTAAAACTCGTTTAGAATTAGTAAAAAATAGCAAAATAAATAGTAAAAAACCTTTTGTTGTTACAGAATTTGGAATAACAGACCATAGGTTTCAACCCCCATCCATCAATCCTATTATGCAAGAATATGAGGGAGCACTTTATACATATTCAGCAATGATAGATGGGTTGAATCAAGGAGTATCAGGTTTTAGTATATGGTGTTTACAGGAAGTAAGGTATCCGGGTTCAAAAGAACCTATGAGGATAGGTTTATGGGGATATGCCGATAAAAATTGGCAATTATTTCCCATTTACCATGCCTTAAAAATTTTTACGAACAATACACAGCCGGGAGACAAAATTTACCCTATTATTACTACAAATCCTGTTTTCGTAAAAATTACAAAGGTTGGAGAAAAACTTTTCTGGGCAAATTTATCTAATAAACAACAAAAAATAGAGTTTAAAGATAAAAACAAACAAAAACATGTTTATATTTATGAAAACACAAAAGAAATGAGTAATATTCATTGTAAAACGATAAATACCAATGATAATATAATCTTCTTACCTGCACGAAGCTTTGGGGTTATTGATTTTAAAAATTAAACAGGAAGAACTATTAAGTCCTTATCTGAAGTTGTTAGTCGTTCGTATCCGTTCTTTGTAATTAAAACAGTATCTTCTATCCGAACCCCGCCTTTGTCAGGGATATAAATACCGGGCTCTATCGTAATAATAAAACCTTCTTTTAACATAGAGGTACTATTTGTGTTTAATCGTGGAGGTTCATGAATTTCCATCCCAACTCCATGTCCTAAGCCATGTCCAAAGTATGTTCCCATACCTTTTCCGGATATATAACTACGGGCTATACTATCAATTTCATTTGTATATTTATCCGGGCATAGAGCCGATAAAGCAGACAATTGAGCCGATAGGACTGTTTCATACATATCTATAAACCATATTCCGGGAACAGCACCATATACAAATGTTCGTGTCAAGTCGGAACAATAACCTTTATAAATACAACCACAATCAATTAAGACAATATCACCAATGGAGAGTTTTTTATCACCTGGTTTACCATGGGGTAAAGATGAATTTTTTCCAAATAAAACAATTGTATCAAAAGCCGAGCCATCCGCACCTTGTAACCGAAATTCATAATCTATCCGAGAGGCAATTTCCCGTTCTGTAACCCCCTCTTTAAGCAGATATATACAATTATATACGCTGGTTTCTGTTATTTTACATGCTTTTTGAATATTTTCTATTTCAAAACCTTCCTTGACCATTCGCAATTGAGAAAGATCGTCATTTATTCCAACAAGTTCAACTTTACAATTTTCTTTTAGTTTTTCCGCCAATTGTAAACTTATTTTTTCTGTATGAATAGCAATTTTCTGAATTTTTAGGGAATTAATTAAATGAAAAAGTTTATTTTCTAATTCTCCTGATACAATGACGACTGTAAAATTAAAAACTTCTTTTCCAACTTGTTCCTCGTAACGAAAATCCGTAAGGAAATAACTTTTTTCAAGTGTAATTAATAAGGCTGAAGTGGAACCTGTAAAACCTGAAAAATAACGATTATAAGTGGGACAAAGACTTATAAAAGCGTCGCAGTTGTATTGTTTTAGGATGTTTCTAATTTTATCACCTCGTTTTTTCAGGGAATAGACAATACTCATCTTAACATTTCCGTTTTTTACCAGATATTTAATTGGGCTCGTTTTTCTTTTAATTCACTTACATATTGACTTGCTTTTGCTATTTTTTCACGAGTTTTCTCTATTTCTTCAGGTAAATTGTTTTTTTCAAAAAATCCAATAGCATCTTTCATGTGTGCAATATATTCATCCCAATAAAACGGCACATTTTTCCATATTAATGCACACCTTTCAAAATTATCAATTGCAAGTTTTATGTAAGAGTTTTGTTCTTCAGGGTTATTACAATCTTTTGCTCCTGCAAACCATAGTGCTTTCCCGTAGTTATAATAAAGGTCCCCATTATGTGGACTTCTTCTTATTGCTTCATTAGCCCAATAGAGCATTTCTTTACGAGAATTATTAACAATTTCAAGGTCGGTCTCAGGAGATGAATATAGAAATAACAGCTTATTTATTTCAGTAAGATAATTAGGAATATCTTCCTGATAGGGGAAAATATTATCAACCTGTTTAAGATACTCCGCGTAATTAATACTTGAATTACGAATTCTATTTATTAACAGCCAGGGTTCCTTAACTAATAAAACAGCATTGTCGGGAACAGGGTTCCCTTCGGGTAAAGGTCTTGCTTTATTACTACCTTGCCCTTCCGGTACATATAAGTTTCCAAACATTCGAAGTTTGTTTAAGTCAACAAAAAAGTATTTAAGAATGGTGGCAGACATTCTTGCTTGTTTATCTGTTTTATTGAGAGCAAAATTTAATACATCCGTAAAGACATAGTTTATAGATTTCAGAACAAGAGGAACTTCCGTATCTTTACCTACATTAAGGAAAGACATTCGACTTCGAACCAAATCCCGTGTATAAGGGAAAAAGGAAGCAATAAGAAGGATACAGCATGCCAAAGAAGTGATAATCGTTAGAGGAAACGGTTTGATTTTTTGAGTAGGAGAAATCTCGCTATCCGTTTTTACAGTTTGCGTTTCATTTAGGAATATTGCCAAACCTATTATGAAATAAGTGACAAGAGAAGGATGAGAAAAATGTATATCCAAGCCCGCATGAATAAGAAAGGCTAAAATCCCAATACTCCATACAATACTGTAATAATTTCTATTTTCTTTTACACATTGTGCTATTTTATGAAGAATGGTTAATATGAAAAATAAAAAGAAAATCCCACCTAAGATACCTGTTTCACATAATATTTGAAGGTAGCCATTATGACACTCTTTAACATCACCCGCCCCTATGTATTGATAGTGAGGATATGCAAGAGCAAAGTTTCCCAACCCAACACCTGTAAAGAAATTATGAAACCACATAATTAATCCTACTTTCCAATAACTCCAACGCAACCGAAATGAAGATGGATCACTTAAATGCTCCCATGAAACACCAACTCCACTTTCCATTATTTCCTCTGCCGCTTTATTCCTATCTCCCGAATTGTCGTAAGTATTCTTCTCATTGGAAGAAGATTGTTTATTGGTTATCCCCTGGTGTGTGTTTTCTGCAAATGCCATATTTGTCAATTGGGAGACATATAAAAGGCAAAAACCAACTATAAAAAGAAAAATCACAGATTGAAGAATTCGTTTCCTTTGTATATCAAAATATCGGAAGTAAATAAATAAGGTAAATAGCAGGAATATTGAAAGGAAAAGGCTCAGCCATGAACCTCTTGAATAGGTTAGCCATAAAGACAGTAAGGAGAAGAAAGAACACAATGAAAAAATAATAGAAAAAATAAAATATTTCCCTGCCTTATATCCTTTTTTAATGCATATCCACGCAAATAACCCAGAAGGTATTAAACTCATAATCGCCGCAAAGCCAGCAGTTAAATAGACATCAATATTAGAGTTCTCTTCAAAGGTATATGTTAATGGAAAAAGTTCTGTAGCATAAATAATTATTGTAGAAAGAAACCAAATAATAGCCGTTTGTATTAAAACACCGCGTTCCTCTTTTTTTTGAATGGGTTCCTTATTGGGATTTTGCCATTCATTGTAAAACATATAAACATGATAAATAGACCAATAAATAGCAATAGGTAAAAGTAGAATAATAAAACCGCCCAATGCATTTGGAAAAAGCATTGTTCCAAAGGCACGATTGATGTTAAAACGATAAATTAATTCTTTAGAAAGTTCTGTAGTCCCAAAAAACTTGATACGCAACGCCGGGTCCATTAAGAGGCTTTTTCTTAAAAAAGGTAAGACATATTGGAAATGGTAAAAGGCATACCATGTTTGTAAACCAAGGGTTAACAAAATCGTCCATGTAAGAATATTCTTTTGTGAAGTTGTTTTGATACTCCCATACGCGGATAAAAACAGTAAAGCATAAGATGCCCATAAAATAAGATGACGATAACTTTTTCCAATTTGCCACGAAACAGGCAATAATAGAGTAAGAAAAACAACAAATAAAAATAAGGTGATTGTGTGAATGTCAAATCTAATTTTTCCTTTTTGTATAAATGTTCTGATAATGTAGGATAATGAGACTAAAATGATTGCCCAGACAAAATAGGTATTATCTGTGGGATAGGTATATCCATCGAGCCAACAGCGGATTAATGTAATACCACATATCCCAAAAATTGGATGAATTATTGCAAGACCAGCAACAGCTACAAGAGATGCGAATACTATACCAATATCAGCACTCCCTCTGGGATATCTTGTAAAATTTAACACATCAAAATGAGACAAAAACCAGGGCTTGAATGCATCTAATAAATTGAAATAAGTTAGCAATAAAATAGCAGTAGACAGCAGCAAAGTAAAGATAAGGATAACAAAAAAGTATATTACAGGAATATCAAGAATTTTTTCATTAAGTTCCAAACTATTTTGAAAAAAATGAAATTTTTTTGGAATGTCTTCTTGGATAACTTTTTTAGGAATTTTTTTTGTCTTTTTCATATTAAACCTGATTTCTATGAATTATTTACCATTTGTAATTCTGGGAGCATTCATTAACAATACGATTAGAATATATATACCTAATACCTGAAGTATAATCAGAACACTAAAATTAAAACTCAACATTGGAAGAAAAAGGGCACTAATACCAGAGATAATTCCTACCAACCAGATAAATTCTACCGCCTGACGAGAAGTCATCCCTAATTCTACAAGGCGATGTGAAAAATGTCTTTTATCTCCAAGCATAATAGGTTGATTATTCTTCCATCGCAGATATATTACACTAAAAGTATCAAATAAAGGCACACTCAAAATAACTACAGGTGTTAGAATGGCTACTCTTGAGGGGGTCCCTTGAAGATGAAATGTTCCCAGCACACTAATGGTAGAAAGGAAAAAACCACAAAACATACTTCCGGCATCGCCCATAAATATTTTGGCTGGGTTAATATTATGAAATAAGAATCCTGCAACACTACCTGCAAAAATCATTAATAAAAGTCTTATTAGAAATTCATCATAAGGTTGAATACAGAAAAAGAAAGAAATAGCACAGATGAAAGATATCCCGGCACAAAGACCATCCATATTATCCAATAAATTTAATGAATTAGTTAATAGGACAATCCATGCAATGGTAATTAAATAGGACAAAATCCAATTTGAAAAATAAAACATTTCTATTCTTATACCAGAACATGCCAAAATAAATGCGGCTATAATTTGTCCCGTCAATTTTAACCAGGGATTGAGAACGGCTATATCATCAATAAGTCCTAAAAAGAAAATAATAATCCCTCCAATTAGAATTCCTATAACTTTTTGAAAAGAGCCAAGACCCAAAAAATTGAACATAGAACTCCCCGGCAATGCTTCCCTGAAATCAGATGAAAAGATATATATAAAAAAAATTATAAGAAGTGTAATATGAAATGTTAGAAATACCCCTGCTCCCCCTAATAAAGGAGTAGATTTTTTATGTGTTTTTCTACCATGTGGATGGTCTAATATGTTATGAGCAATTGCAAACTGACGAAACAACTCCGTTAAAAAAATAGACAATATAAATGATACAAATATCGCAAAAGCATATATAAAGGAAAATATATCCATTAATCAATTATACTCCGATACAAATCAAATTCTTTTTGTGCGGTCACTTTTATATCGAATTCAGACAATACCCTTTCTTTAGCAGTTTTACCCATTGTATCTCTAATTTCGTCATTATCTAACAAAAATTCTATGGCTTGTGCTAAGGCTTGTTCGTTATTGGGTGGAACATTAATACCTGTTATACCATCAAGATTTGCCCATTCTACACCTGTCCCAAGTTTTGTTGCTATCACAGGTTTTCCTGCAGCATGCGCCTCTATGATAGATAAACCAAAGGCTTCACTTCTTGCTATTGAAGGAAAAACAAAAATGGAACACGCATGTAAGTATTGAACCAATTCCTCATCAGTTAGTTTCCCAACAAAATAAATATTTTGAGCAGAAATACTTTTTGCCATTTGTTCTAAATGTTTCCTTTCAGGACCATCACCTGCTATAACAATAGGAACTTTTATGTAAGGAGAACATTTTAACAAAATATGAATACCCTTATAATAACGATGAACACCACAAAAAAACACAAACGGTGTTCCATATTGCATTTTTATCGCATTTATTTTTTCTGTATCAGGTTTCAAAAAACGCTGAAAATCAATACCCAAAGGAACCATTCTGCATTTATCTAAAAAAGGACGCAAATAGGGAGAATTATTTGCGTAAATATTACTTGTTGGTATGATAAGTTTTGCTTTATTTAAAAAATTATAAAAGAAAGGAGCATAGAATTTCATAGCAATTTTTTGCCGAACAACATCGCTATGGTAACGTACCACATAAGGTATTCTCCCCTTTGCTATTAAAACAGATAATTCCCCAAGAGGATTAGGTGTGTGGACAATAAATAAATCAGGTTTGATGTCTTTGATAAAAAAAGGAAATAGGGGAGAGACTGGACTACTTAGAAGACGTCCCCATTCGCCAACATAGATAAAGTCAATCCCGTCTTTTGTTTCTTTATATGAACGAATGTTTTGACTACAGACAATAACAGTAATTTTTGCCCATTGTTTTTGCTCTTGAATAGATAAAGAAATAAATTTCTCTATTCCTCCAACTACAGGAGGATATACATCTTTATATACATGACATATATGCATAATAAACCATCAGTAAAAAGAATATTTTTGAGTTCCTAAAAATGTATTAGGATAAAAATGAAATTTTTCTATTTTCCCTTCAAAAAATAATTTTGTGGAAGGATGAGTTACCTGATATAACTGACTGCAATTAGCACATACGGGGTTTAGTTTCCCTGAAACATGTTGCCATCGCAAGTCTTTATATTTGTTATTAAACCAAATTGATTTAAAATCCGTATCATAAATATTTCCCATAAAAAATTGATGATAACCAAGTGTATAGCAACAGGGCATAAAATCACCATTGGCTAATATGGTAGGTTTTTCCCACAAATCAAAACATGTAAGTATTCCCTCATGAGGTGGTAATACTTCATCAAAAGAATCAAAATCATGCGGAGGAATAACTGCAAAATCAGAAGAATTTAATGATCGAATTAATTGTAATATTTCCTTCTTTTCATCAGTAGAAAGACCCTGGACACATTCATCTTTAATAGGTTTACCATCAGGAAGCACTTTATCATCGGGAATGCCGATTGTGATTAAATGTTGAAAACACAACATGTTAGCCCCTGTTTCTCTTAAAATCCGCACCATTTCAGGTATTTGATTTATCATACTTTTGAATAGAATAGAATGGACAGCAATAACGGGATATTGAGAACTATTTTTTCGTTTAGTTTCTGCAAGAAGTTTTATATTATCTAACACTCTTTGTAATGAATGATTTTTAGAACCGGGTCGTATCCATAAATACAATTCTGGTTCAACCGATTCAATAGAAACCGCAATTTTATCATGTTGAAGTTCAACCAGTTTTTCCGCTATCTCTTCTGACATAATAGTCAAATTTGAATTAAAATAAGTTTCTAAATTTTTTTCTTTACAAAACCCTATGGCATTTATCAAATCAGGGTATAACAGAGGTTCCCCCAACCCCTGTATATGAACACCTTTTAAGTATTTGTATTCATATATATCATTTATAATTTTTTTTAATACAGGGAAAGACAAGTCTTTATATTCCGAAATTTTGTTACAGCCGTGAGGGCACATAATACACTTGAGATTACAACGATTCGTAGGTTCAATTTGTAAAATAGTTGGAAAGACAGGAGCATTTATCCATGCGGATATAACAGACCTAAATTGTGCAGGCAAAAAATACCAAAACCCTTTCATAAAAATAAAATCCAGATTATAAAAATTCGAATGATTTTTAATTATAATATCATACAAAATATCTTAGATTATGAATAACGAAGGAAGGAATACATTTGAGCGATATATCAATAAAAATAATGCCAACAAACCATAAAATAAGAGTAAAAAAGGGGAGTTATTTAATAGATGTCTTATATGAACATGGTTTTATAATCCCTTCTTCATGTGGTAAAAGAGGAATATGTGGAAAATGTTTAGTGGAAATAGAATACACGAGCGAAAGCAATGAAGAATCAGTGGAAGAAAAATCACATCTATTTGTTAATTCATGTCAGTTCATAATAGAAAAAGATATTACCGTTTATTTGCCTCAAATGCAAATAGATAAACAAAAGGAAATATACAAATACAAAAAACCCTATCAAATAAAAGTTGAAACAAATATTAATCCCAATATTCAAGTATTAAAAATAAATGTTGAAAGAGAAGAGATAAAAAAGTCAAAGTCATACCTGGATTATTTTTTTAATCTCGTTGCTAAAAAAAATGTATCCATAGAAGTGTTAAAAAAAATAGCCTGTGTTAAAAATGATGTAAATAAATCTTATAATTTGATATGTAGCAATCAACAAATTATAGACATAAAAAGTGAAGATAAATTTAACGGTATTTTTGGTATTGCTATAGATTTGGGGACAACTTCTATCGCAATAGAACTTATAGATTTAATGTCTGGAAAAAATGTCGGAGACATATCTGAGTTAAATCCACAAATATTATATGGTGATGATGTTATAAGTAGAATATCTTACGCTATCCAATCAAAAGAAAATATAAAACTAATGCAAAAAAGTGTTATCTCGGGAATTAATAATCTTATTGAGCAATTAATAGAGAAAATAGGTATAACACAAAATGATATTTATGATGTTGTAGTTGCAGGGAATACAACAATGATACATTTATTATTAGGTATAGACCCCGATTCACTTGGTGAATATCCCTTTACACCAACTTTTATAAGTAGTCTTGCAATACCAGCAAAAGAAATAGGTATGCATACACACCCAGAGGCACAAATGTATATTTATCCTGCTATAGGAGGTTTTGTAGGTGGAGATATAACCGCTGGTTTACTTGCTATAAATGCCATGAAACAAGAGAACCCATTTCTTTTTGTTGATTTAGGCACCAATGGTGAAATCGTTGTATCAAAACAAGAGCATTTATTTGCAACATCAACCGCAGTAGGTCCTGCTTTTGAAGGTGTAAGAATACAATGTGGTATGAGAGCCTCAATAGGTGCTATAGAAAGAATAACAATAAATAGTGAAGATATAGACATAAAGGTAATTGGAAATATAGAGCCAGTAGGAATATGTGGCAGTGCCTTGATAGATTTATTAGCAATTCTATTGAGATTAAAAATTGTAAATACCAGCGGAAGAATGCTGTTAGAATCAGTAAACAACCCCAATATCCCTGAAAAGATACGAAAGAGAGTGAAAACAAATAATTCGGATGTTATTTTTGAAGTATTCCATGGAAAAAATAAAAAGATATTCCTTTCTTCTCGTGATGTCAGACAATTACAATTATCATGCTCAGCAATAAAATGCGGAATAAAACTTTTGGCGAAAGAAGCCGCTATAGAACTTCAAACAATTAAGAAAGTATATATTGCAGGAACATTTGGTTTTTATTTAGATAAGAAAAATTTGAAAACGATTGGAATTATTCCAGATGAAATTAATGAGGAAAAAATAGATTTTGTTGGTAACAGTAGTCTGGCAGGAGCGAAATATGCCTTGATAAACAAAAACTTGAGAAGCAGTATCGAAGAAATATCAAGAAAAATTAAACATATTGACCTATCCACTATTCCAGAATTTGAAGAAGAATTTGCTATGTCAACATTTTTCCCTGAATCGGAATAGATAGAATTAACAAAAATATTCAATAATTCGTTGAATTCCTTCACGGAATAAATTTTCCTCAGGTAGTAAACTTAAAATTAGATAAAAATTATTGCCAGGAAAACGAAACATACTACCCGGATGAACATAAACACCGGTTTGATTAAGTAAATCAATGATTAATTCGTCCTCTGGTATTGTGATATCACAAATTTTTACAACAAGATACCACCCTCCCTGAGGCAGATAAGATTTGATATGAGAACAATTGGAAAACTGTGTTATTGCAAAATCAAGATTTTGGGTTATTCTGCTTTGGATTTGTGTTTGTATCAAATCTTTTACACGAAATAAATCCGCTAGTGCGACTTGAACCGGTGTATTAACAGAAAGATAGGTATCTGCGATTATTTCTAAACCTTCATAAAATTCCTTTTTTATACTTTTAGGGCATGAACAAACAATCCAACTTAATTTCAGTTGTGGTAATGCCAGTGTCTTTGAAATGCCATTAAGAGTAAAAATAGGTATTTTTTCAGAAAAAAGTAATTGAGGTGATTTATTTAAAAAAAGATAATCCCTAAATACTTCATCAATCACAATCGCAAGATTATACTCTTCTGCAAAAGAAAGTAAATCATTAATTTCTTTATATGAAAGTATATTCCCTGTGGGATTGTTGGGCTGGACAAAAAATAAAAGTTTTGTTTTTTTACTTACAGAGTTCATAATATTTTTAGTAGAAAAAGTCCATATATTTTCTTTTTCTTCAAGATAATATGGCACAACATTAACCAATTCTAATGATGCGATAAAATCAAGTAAAGGATATGAAGGAGCAGGTATTAATATCTCATCACCAGGGTTACAAATCAGTTTGATAATATAAGAATAGCCTTCGGATGTCCCGGATGTTAAAAATATGTCATCAACAGAAACAGAAAAACCAAGTGATGAATAATACAGGGAAATAGCCTCTCTTGCTGTATAAAAACCCTTTGGAGTAGGTTCATACAACAAAGAACGACTGTTAGATAGCGACTGTAATATTTCAGATTCGGGATATGATAAATTTGCTTTTGTTGGATTGGAAAGTGTTAGGTCAAAGATTTCTTTCCCATGCGAAATATAGTTTTGATATGCCGCTGCAATTGGATTTAAACAACCCGATAGTTCATAATTTTCAAATCTTTTGGAAATATACATTAATAAATCCTTAAAAATATTATAAAATGTTCAGGCAATGAAAAATTAATAAGAAACTTATATTTTATTAAAATTTATGGAGTTAATGAAATGACTTTACAACCCACAAAACTTGCGGGTGTTTGTGTTGTTTGGCGAAAGAAAAGGCAAGATATAGAAGTTTTAGTTATAAGAAGAGGAAAAACTTTATCTTTTTTGCCAGGACACCATGCATTTCCCGGTGGTAGTGTTGAAGATGAAGATAAAAAATGTGAAGTATATGGCTCTTGCCAAGAAGAAATTAAAGGGGCTCTGGTAGGAGCCATTCGAGAGACATTCGAAGAAACGGGTTATCTTCCTATACAAATAGAAAAAAGTATTTCTATGGAGGAGTTGGAAGAAGTATGGGAGCAGTTTCATAAAAGAGAGATTGATTTTATAGAGGTGCAAAAAAAATTTAATCTTAAATTAAATATAGATGAATACTTTTTTTCAGGTCCATGGATTACCCCGCCCGGTTTACCCCAAAGATTTAAAACTTATTTTTTCTTTATTGAATGGAAACCTGAATATTATGTTATCGAAAATAAAAAGAATAAAGAAGTGGATTTAATAGAATGGGATACACCCCAAAACATTTTATATCGGTGGCATAAACAGGAAATATCTCTTTCTACACCGGTTGCATTTATTTTAGAACAAATAGAAGCCTTTTCTTTTCCAGATGCATATCAATACCTAAACAAAATTCCATGGACAGATAATGGTTATTCCTATTTTCATCCAAGAGCAGGTATACATGTATTCCCATTGCCAGCCCCACCTCAAACATTTTTTAAGAATATAAATTCCGTTATTATTGGGAAAAGAGAAATGATTATTATAGATCCAGGTGAAGGAGAGGATGGAAGTATTAAAGAAATGATTTATTGGTTGGAACATTTTATTAAGACAGGCTCAAAATATATAGGGGTTTATATAACTCATGAACACTCGGACCATGCTAAAAATATAGAATTTATTTCCAGATATTTTGGTATACCTAAATATGCATCATTAGAATCTGCAAAAAGGGGAAATATTCCCATTGATAAAACAATAGAAAATGGGCAACAGTTTTTATTGAATGATAGGGATTTCCCTTGGACAATTAATGTTATTGCTACTCCGGGACATGTCAAAGGACATCTTTGTTATTATGAAACCACAACACAAACATTAATTGCAGGAGATATGATAAGTTCTGAAGGTCCTGTTGTAATTGACCCTGACGAAGATGGTTCAATGTCTGAATATATGGATTCTCTAAATAAGTTAAATAAACTGAAAATTGATTTGTTAATTCCCGGTCATGGGGTTCCCTGGTTCTATATGTCAGGCAATTTAATTATTGATAAATTAATACAACACCGTAAACAAAGAGAAGAAAAAATACTTCAAAACATAAACAAAGGTATCAATTCCTTTGAAGAATTATTAATGAAATCTTACGATGATATTCCGCAAGAACGCCTTATTTTAGCACGACAACAATTAAAAGCCCATCTCTTCGATTTAAAACAAAGAGGTCTAATAAATAAAGAAATATTTTATTAACCCCTTGATGTCATCAAATCCAAATCTTCCAGCAAAGCTTGAAGATCTTCTTCATGCATAACTTCATCTTGAAGTATTTGCAAAACCATATTGTATGTTACAGGGTCTCCCTCTTTAGTTTCTGCAAGGAGTGCATTATAAGTTTGTATAGCACACTGTTCACCTTTAATATTTTGTTCTAAAAGAACACGAACATACGGGTCACTTGGAGGGTCATAACTGCAGTTAGCCATCTCATACCACTGTTTGGGGCTTTCCACAGGAGAACCACCCAATTGAATTATTCTCTGGGCTACCATGTCCGCATGTCTAAGTTCATCACCTGCATGTTGTAAAAGTTCAGCCATTACCCCTTCCTTCATGGGTCCTTTTGCAACCTTTGCACCCAACCAATATTGGTAGTAAGCGAACCATTCATCGGAATAGGCTTTATTTAGCAGAAGTAATAGATGTTCAACATCCATTTTTACGATTTCTCTACCTTTTGTACCCATAACATCTCCTTTCTATTTAAATTACTTTAATTTTGTAAACATTACAGTATTATATTATAACAATATAACGAATAAGTTTAGGAAATTAAATATGTCTCATACCATAATAGGTGTAATAAGTGATACGCATGGAAATACTCTTTTAATGGAAAGAGTTTGCTCTCATTTATTACATAGAGAAAAGGTCAATACAATTTACCATCTTGGAGATAACTATGAGGATGGCGAGTATTTAATTTCTATAGGTTACCCAGTAAAGGTTGTGCCGGGTTTGTGGTGTGACCAATTTGAAGATGGGAAAACGCCTAAAGTTATTATAGAAGAAATCCACAATATAAAAATTGCTTTTGCCCATACGATAGACCTTATACTAAAAAGTCGAGGAAAAGAATGCAATATCCATTGTTTTGGACATACGCATACCCCGATCATTAAAAAAGACAATAACAAGATTTGTTTTAATCCCGGTCATCTAAAAAAACAAATTGACAGGGGAAATGAAGCAAGTTTTGGTATAATCAAATTTGAAACAAACCATATTTGTTTTGAGATTATATCTGCATGGGACATAGGTAATATTGTCAAAAAAATTAAAACGGAATATTTAAATTTACGAGAAGAAAACAAAACTTAATATAAGGAGATAAAATATGTTGCAAACTTCTTTAGTCCCTTCAATTGCTTTTGCATTGCTTATTACTGTAATTCCGACTGTAGCCCATTCACAGATACCTCCCGAAAATTTAAGGGTTGAGTATTTAACAAATCCTATGGGCATTGATACAAATATTCCCCGTTTCAGTTGGATTTTGCCTGAAAAAGGATACAATGTATTTCAGAAATCCTATCAAATACAGGTTTCAAAATCATTAGAAAAATTATTACAGAATCAGCCCGATGTTTGGGATTCAGGACAGGTCGAATGTGGAGATAATGTCCATATTGAGTATGCAGGACCTGCATTAGAAAGTTTAACGAGATATTATTGGCGAGTTAAGGTAACCTATCAAAGTGGAGAAACAACAAATTTTAGTGAGCCTGCATATTTTGAAACGGCTTTTCTTAATCCAACAAAAGAAATGACCGCAAAATGGATAAGGCATCCGGAAAAAGATGATGAACCCGAAAAGGATGATAAAAGAAAGGAATATGAAAGAAAAAGAATTTCGCCAATGTTACGGAAAGTTTTTGAACTCACAAAACCTGTAAAACAAGCACGGGCTTATGTATCGGGTTTGGGTTATGTCGAATTACATATAAATGGACAAAAAGTGGGTAACCATATTTTAGACCCTGCTTATACCGTATTTGAAAAGAGAACCCTTTATGTTACACATGATGTAACTTCAATGTTAAAACAAGGTAAAAATGCAGTAGGAATGATGTTGGGACATGGATGGTGGAAAAAAACATGTACAGGATGGCTGGAATTACATGTGCTATATGAAGACGGAACAAAAGAAAAAATCATTACAGATAATACATGGAAAGCAAGCACAGGACCTATTGTAAGTGAAAGTTTATATCACGGAGAAACCTATGATGCTCGTTTAGAGAAGAAGGGTTGGGATACCGCCGACTACGATGATAGTAACTGGTTACCCGTTGCCATGTCAGAGCATATACCTGAAAAATTAGTGGCACAAGTAATGCCTCCCATACAGGTCGTTGGTTATCTAAAACCTAAATCAATCACAAAACGAAATGATGGCGGTCCGGATAAAAATGAAGAGGTATATATTGTAGATTTTGGTCAGAATATGACCGGTGTAATAAAAATCAAGGCGCAAGGTCCAGCAGGAACTAAGATAAGAATGAGACATGCAGAATTATTATATGAAGATGGACGATTAAATGTTGAGAATATTCGAAGTGCGAAAGTAACAGATGAATATATCCTAAAAGGAGAAGGAGAAGAAGAATACATGCCCCGTTTTACTCAACACGGTTACCGTTATGCAGAAATAGCCGGTTATCCTGGGGAACTCACCGAAGATAAATTAGAGGCTCAAATATTCCACACTAATTTTGCCAAATCAGGACACTTCGAATGTGATAATCCCCTCATTAATAATATACGCGATATAGTCCTCTGGGCTATTCGTGGAAACAATATGAGTATCCCAACTGACTGTCCGCAAAGAGATGAAAGAATGGGCTGGATGGGTGATGCACACCTTGCTTCTGAAGCAACAATTATGAATTTTGATGTTGCAGCATATTACCAAAAGTGGTTATGGGATATTGCCGATTCACAAAGTCCGGAAGGATATGTTCCTGATACATGTCCCGCAAATATATGGGGTGAAAAGAAAGGCTCACCTCCATGGGCAATTGCCTATCCATTGATTACATGGTATTCATGGAGATACTACCAGAACCGTCGTGTTGTAGAAATGCATTACGATAATCTTGTTCGTTGGTTTAAGTCAATGGAAAAAGATGAAAAAGATGGAGTTATGGAATATTGTCACTATGGAGATTGGGTAGCACTCGAAAAATCCCCCATGGAACCAATAGGAACAGGATGCTATTACTGGACTGCGGTGGTTTTAGAAGAACTTGCAGGTGTATTAGGTAAACAAGATGATGTGAATTACTTCAATGATAAGAAACAGAAAGTAGCAGAAGCATTTAATAATAAGTATTTCGACAAAGAAAAAGGCTACTACTGTTATGGCAAAGATAAAGATGGAACACCCTATGAAGGGACACAATTCCAGCAAATATTCCCATTGTTCCTTGGTATTGCACAGGGAGAATACAAAGAACTCGCACTCAAGAAACTTAGAGAAGAAATCGAAGTAAAACGCAATGCACATTTATACTGCGGAATTTTAGGTGCAAAATATGTATATGATGTCTTAAACGACAATAACATGGCAGACCTCGCATATAAAGTTGTCTTACAAAAAGATTTCCCAAGTTATGGCTATATGATTGAATTAGGTGCTACTACCTTATGGGAATTGTGGGAATACAAGACAGGTCCCGAAATGAATTCTCATAATCATCAGATGTTCGGTAGTGTGGTAGATTGGTTCTTTGGTGGAATTGCAGGTATCCGCCGTTTGCCGGAACCTGGCTACAAATATTTTACAATTGCACCGAAACCGTGGGAAGGACCGTTAAACTATGCTCAGGCTTATATTGACACAGTTCGCGGTCGTGCATTGTCTCGCTGGGATAAAAATCCAGATGGCTCACTTACTATGATTGTTAATATTCCACCGAACAGTAAAGCAAAAGTAGTTGTTCCCAAAAAAGAAAACATGAAGGTAATTGTGAGCCCGAATGTACAAACTATAGCATCAGAATCTACACAAGATATATTTGAATTATCCTCTGGAACATACAAATTCATAGTGAAATAACCCCAACAGAAAGTAATAAATGTATCAAGAAGGGGAAGTAAAATATTGTAATATTTCAAAAGATATATTTCTAAAACATATTGAACATAATTACAGATTCATAAAAGAAAAACTTCCCCTTCTTGAAAAATTGGACCCAGATGCTATCCATGATATTCGTGTTACATCAAGAAGAAATAGGGCTTTATTTACTGAGTATAAACACTTCTTACCAAAAGAAATTAAAAAAGAATATATCAGGGAAAATAAAATCATAACAAGACTTCTTGGAAAAAGAAGAGAACTTGATGTCTTATATCAATTAATCATTTCCATTAAAAATGATACCCCGCAGGTTTTATCTGACTTTGCTTATGATTATCTTTTAACCTCTCTTGATAAAATAAGAAAAATTGAAGAAAAGAACTGCTTTCTGGCAAAACAAATATTAGATAAAAGGGGTGATAAGTTTTATCCAGATTTCCAAACACAATTTTATGAAAGTTATTGTATTTACAAATATGGCAGGGAAAGAATTTTGTTAGCAATAAGTAATATTAATAATGAGTATAAATATGTGAAAGAAATAAACAATCCTTTGAATGAAGAAGTACATCAGTTTCGTATTATAATAAAAAAGACACGGTATATGTTCGAGATATATAAAGAAATTTACAAAAATCCATTAAATAAATGGTTAAATATTATAAAAGAAATCCAGAATTTTTTAGGAAATTGGAATGATTACCGCATATTGTTAATTACGATAAAAAAACTTGAAAAAAAGAGGGTCAGATTTGAAGAACTTAAAAATTATATATATGATATACTTATTATAAACTTAGAAAAAGCAAAGCTAACTGTGGAAGAAAATATTAAAAGCGATTTTGTAAAAACTACGAGAAAAGATATAAATAAAATATGCAAGTCACATGCCTGTTTATTGTAAAATATTTAAAGAATAAATAGATATGGAGAAGGGAATGGAAGATATTTATAAGAAACTTGAAATGTGTGAGGATTTGCCCACCCTACCTGTGGTGATGACAAAACTAATTGATGCTATTAACGATGATAATAGTTCCGCTGGAGATCTAACTAAAATAATGGAAAACGACCCCGCAATGTCCGCAAGAGTATTAAAATTAGCAAATTCTGCATTTTATGGGCTCCGTTTTAAGGTGGATAACTTAAAAAGGGCTATCGTGGTTTTAGGTTTTGAAACTGTTCGTATGTTAGCATTAAGCACTACGATTTTGGATTTATTCTCTGCCAAAAAACAATTAGCACTTGACCCTGAAGATTTTTGGATTCATTCTTTAGGTGCAGGAAAATCAGCACAAATATTATCCACAAAAGTTAAAACAGAAATTGTCCCAGAAACACTTTTTACAGCCGGATTATTGCATGATATCGGTAAATATTGTTTAGCACTTGCATTAAAAGAAGAATACAAGGTAGTAACAAAAAAAGGGAAGGATAGTCAGACCCCCTTATATAAAGTAGAAAAGGAAAATTTATCTCTAACATACTGTGAAGTAAATGCTTGGTTAGCACAAAAATGGAACCTTCCAGAGACTTTGTCTGCCCCAATGGCAAATCACAATCAACCAGAAAATAATAGTAATAAATATCCATTGGAAACTTACATTGTGTATCTTTCAAGTGAAATATCAAGGATAGAAAATTTCGGTATAGCAGGAGATTTTAATAAAGTCAACATAAAATTGTTAACATCACTCTTTCCACAAATAAAAGAAAGCACTATAAAAGAAACAAGGGAAGAAATAAAAGAGTATATATCAGATGCTAAGAAATTCTTATCAGAGTTTGAAAACAAACAGAGATAGTATGCATGTTTATTATTTTTAATCAAAAGGGAGAAATAGCGGGTTATAATGAGGAGTTTCAGTTATTTGTTCGGGATTGCCTGCACTCGGATAAAATAACTCCAAATATCTGGGTAGATAATATACATAAAAATGACCTGCACCTATTTCAAAGTGTAATTAATCAAAAAAATATAAAGAATATAGGTGACCTGATAACTATATATAGAATAAAAACAAAACAAAGAAATATTTATAACTTTCATATTACTCATAATCTAATATCATTTTCGGACAATGAAAAAAAAGATGCATATCATAATTTTGTCTTTATTTATCCTCTCTGCAATAAGTATCTCCAACAAGAAAATAGAACAACACAATATCTCCCTAATTTATTTAGTCTTACCACACAAACAAATTTGGGTTACTTGTTAGCAGAAAAAGGGAAAATTTTGTTTGCCAATAACAGTGCATTGGAACTTTTAGAAATTTCAGAAAATAATAATAGAAATTTTTTATTAAAGGATTTTTTCCCACAGATACAATTATACACTGACAAAGAAAAACTAAATAAAATACTTGAAAATCCCTTTCCTATAACAACAAAAAAAGGAAACAAGAAATGGGTAAAGTTATACATAAATAAAATAAAAATCAATTGTGGATACATATTTAATATATTCTTTTACGATATTACATCTGTAAAAGAGGTAGAAGAACAACTAAAAATATTCAAATATATTGTTGATAATGCAGGAAATGAGTTTTACTTACTTTATCCCGATGGAAAATTCGCTTATGTAAATGAATCAGCTTCCAGAAGTCTTGGTTATGATTTGCCCACTTTCCGTAAACTAAGTGTTCCTGAAATAGATGTTTTATACACCAAAGAAAATTTTAGTAAACATTTCAATGATTTAAAAAATGGATATGATAGTCCTTTTTATACAATCCATAAGCATAAAGATGGACATCTTGTTCATAAAGAAATAAAGTCAGTATACCTGAAAATAGGAGAAGACAAAGAATACATTTTCGGTTTTGGACAGGATGTTACACAAAGGAAAAAAATAGAAAAATTTTTAGAAAGGGAACATTTATATGCCCGAATGATATTGGATGTTTCTAAACAAAGAGAAAAGTCTTCAGATGAAATATTATTTGAATTTTTAAACAATGCTATTAACTTGACAAACTGCTGTGCAATTACATTATTTAGCGATGAAACTGGAAAAAGCATATATGACACTGAATTAAATGAACGCCACAAGATCTCTTTATATAAGGAAAATATTGATAAGGAAATAAAAGAAATAATTGAAAAGTTAGAAACAGAATATCTCAATAATCCGAACATAAAAAAGGTATTGATGCCCATTACAGAAGATTTAACGATATTTAAAAAAGATAACACAGATTTATCCTTATCTATTACATATATCCCTGTTAAAGACAAAAATCTAATCAGAGATATAATAATATTTTTCAGAATTAATGAAAAATTCGATAACGAGGAAATCAATCAGATTTATTTCTTTTGCAATTCTGTCGGAGATATTGTGAGAAGAGTTCAAGCCGAAGAACACTTAAAAATGAGAGAAAAAATATTGGAATCCGCTTCAAAATGTGCATCAAATCTTTATACATCACAAAACTGGGAAGATGAAATTAACGAAGTATTGAAAATATTAGGAGAATCAACGAAGGTAAGTAGAACTTACCTATTTAAAAATAGAGTTTTAAAAAATGGAACTATATTAACTGACCAGTTATATGAATGGATTGCACCAGGAATAAAACCACAGATTAACAACATTGAATTACAATCATTTAATTACGAAGAAAATGGCTATAAGAGATGGGTGCAATTGTTATCCAACGGACATCCAATTTTTGGATGTATAAAAAATTTCCCCAACATTGAAAAACCTGCACTTGAAGCACAGGATATTGTATCCATTGCAGTTGTGCCTATTTTTGTTTTCGGTGAATGGTGGGGATTAATTGGTTTTGATGATTGTGTTAAAGAAAGACAATGGTCTCCTTCTGAATTACATGCATTAAAAATAGTTGCAGAAATGATAGCCATAGCAATAGAGAGACAACATAAGGAAAAACTAATAAAGGAACAAGAAAAGAAAATACAATCTATCGAAAAACTATCATCTCTTGGTGTTATGGCGAGTGGTATTGCTCATGAAGTAAATAATCCTCTGGCTGTTATTTCACTTGCTACACAACATATAAATAAATACATAAATGAGACAGAGGAATCTTCAATTAAAAATCTTTCTATGCTTGTTAATAAAATACAAAGAAATGTAACGAGAATAGAAAACTTGATAAAAGCATTAAAAATATTCTCCAGGCAGGAAACAAAACATACATTACAACCATCTAAATTAGAAAAGATTATAGAAGATGCGATAGAACAAATGAAACCAAGATTGGAAATGCAAAAAATAAAATTTACCTATCAAAACGATAATAAAGATTTATATGTGGAGGCAGTTCCTGCATTATTAACTCAAGTAATCACAAATATTCTGAACAATTCTATTGATGCGGTCGAAGAAATGAAACAACCTGAAATTTCCCTAAAAGTTAGAGAAGTAGATAAAAACATCAGAATAGAGATTGAAGATAATGGGCATGGAATTCCAAAAGATATTCAAGATAAAATTCTTGACCCATTTTTCACAACAAAAGAAGTAGGAAAAGGCACAGGATTAGGTCTTAGCCTTTCAAAATCAATTATGGATATTCATGGCGGAACGCTGGAATTAGATAATAAATCAGAAAAAACGCGATTTGTTATTAACCTTAAAAAATGTGAGGCTCTAAAAAATGGGGAATGAAAAAAAAATATTTATACTTGAAGACGAAATAGATTTGAATGAAATGATTGCTATTGAATTAGAGAGCAGAGGGTATGATATAACAACTTTTTACAATCCCAAGGGCTTTCTTAAAGCCTTTTCAGAGATAAGACCTGACTTGCTTATTACCGACTTGCGGTTACCCGAAGTGTCCGGAGAGGAAATTATTAAGATGGTCAAAAAAATAGATGCTTATAACCCACCCATTATCGCGATTACCGCATATAATGATGTGCCATCACAAAAGTTATTCCACATCGGAGTAGAATCCGTTATATACAAGCCTTTCCAACTCCTTTTACTTTCATCTACAATAGAAAGATTATGCATCCCTTGGGAACAAAGATTGCAATTGGATATAGAAAAATATGAACAATATGCAGGTTGGATACGAAAATTAGATGAAAATAAAATGGATGATATATTAATTGGAAGAGGTGGTTTTTCGTTTTCTACTAAAGAAAAAATAGAGAACAATGAAATTGTTGAATTCTCTATAAGAGTAAAAAACCAAGAAGGAATTTTTTTATCGGGCAAGGGCATTATTCGATGGAATATGGTAAAATTAATACATAATGAGCAAGAAATTGTAAATAAATATGGTATAGAATTCGTTTATTTAGATGATAAAAGTAAGGAATATATCATTTCGTTAAGATATAATAATATAATACCCTATATTCCTTACGAGGAAAATTAAAAAAATAAGAAAGGAAACGCTATGAAAAGATTTATATCACTGTTTTTAATTATGGTAATGACTATTTCCATTCTATTCTATGGAACGGGATGTCAGACATACGGTGAGGCAGGCGGATTAGGTGCTGCTTTAGGTGGTGCAACAGGTGCTATCATAGGGCACCAATCCGGACATGCACTCGAAGGTGCAGCAATAGGTGCGGTTCTCGGTGGTATCGCAGGTTTGGTTGCTCATGATATAAAAGCAAGAAAAGCAAAGTCTGCAGAACAGACCTCAACCGAATATAATTATCAACCCAGTCAAGGTGAACGATTATCTTTTGAGCGAGCCGAAGTCCTACCGAATGTAGTTACACCTGGGAATATGATTGAAACAACTGTCCAATATGCTTTATTGGGTACCGGTTCCGGAACATCTGTAACTGAAACACGGAGCCTTTTAAGAGGCGAACAACTCATTGCAGACATTTCCTCTTCCTCATTTAACAGAAATGATGGAACATGGGTAAGCAGTCAACAATTCCGTTTACCGCCTAATTTATCACCAGGACAATACACAATATTATTCCGTGTCTCTACCAGATTATCTTCTATTTCGGGAAGGGCTACATTCGTTGTAGATTAAATATATGAATAAATATAGATTCCTTGTTGTGTTAACAACAATATTTTTAATGGGTAATTGTTTTATGGCAGCTGCGGAGATTTATGCAGGAATATCCAGAGTTTCTATAAACCCCATCAATCAAGGCTTAAAAGTTCAGTTAGGTGGATATGGCGAAAGACAAGGGAAACCAGCATTAGGCACTCATGATGAAACATGGGCAAAGATTTTAACACTGAAAAATGGGAATGAATATCTATTTATAATCACTTTAGATATTTGCCATGTACCCTGGTGTTTGGTAGAACATACCATAAAAAAAGCAGAATTGCCTTTTATTAATCAAAATAATATTTTAATGATGTCAAGCCATACCCATGCAGGACTTGAGGGTATGTCTATAGATGAAAGAAACATTGTTAATAATCCTAACATAGGAATTTTTGATGAAGAGGTATTGAAATATGTTTCCTCTCAAATTGCTAAGGGAATACAGGAATCAATAAAAAATCTTTCACCAGTAACCTTTTCCGCAGGAAGAATAGCAACAAAAGGATTAAATAGAAATAGAAGGCATGAAGAACTTCCCACAGACCCATATCTAACTGTATTAAGGTTTGATAAAGAAAACAAACCTTGGGTAATTTTTATTAATTTTACTGCACACGAAACAATAATGACACCCAACGAAATGTTGTTATCCGCAGGTTATCCAGGAATAATACAAAGAACTATAGAAACCTTTTATCCTGGGACAACCTGTATGTTTTCTAACGGAGCAGAAGGCGATGTCGCTCCCTCAGGTTATAAAGGAACATCCGCCTGGGAATCTATGGAAAACTACGGACTTAATTTGGCAAAACTTGTAATAGATATATTCAAAGACTTAAAACCTGAACCTATATCATTACTAAAACATGATGTTTTATGGAAGGATTTACCACCTAAAAAGGTAGCACCCGATTTTTTCAAAATTGCAGGGGAAGAATATAATGTTTCAGAAGAAATGGTAAACGCCATGATAAACCAACTATTTCCATCAAAAGCACCGTTTCATTTCATACAGATAAACGATTGTGCTATTGTTACTTTTCCGGGTGAACCGATAACTGAAATAGGAATGGGAGTAAAACAAAAGTTAGAAAATCAGGGAATAAAGATACCAGTGGTTACATCTCTTACCAACGATTTAATAGGGTATATTCTAACAGAAAAAGAATATCAGCAAAGTGGTTATGAAGTAACGGCTTCCTTCTATGGACCTCAATTAGGTGAAATCGTTATTACCACCGTAGATGAACTGATACAGAGGAATAAATAGGGTATATTTTATTATCCATGAGATTGGGCAAAATCTTTCATGAATTGGGCTAATACTTCACAGCCTTCATAGGGCATAGCATTGTAAATAGACGCGCGACAACCACCCACAGAACGATGTCCTTTTAATTCCTTCAAACCTTCGGCACTTGCTTTAGATATAAATTCTTTTTCAAGTGCTTCATCGGGGAGGCGAAAAGTAACATTCATCCGAGAACGACTTTCTTTATGTGCATGTCCTTTGTAGAAACCGTTACTTTCATCAATAACTTGATACAATAGTTCCGCTTTTTTCTTGTTTATTTCTTCAATTTTTGCTAAACCACCTATATCCTCGTATAACCATTTCACTACCAACCCAACAATATAAATACTCCATGTAGATGGTGTATTGTAAAGCGAATTATTCTCTACCATAAGTTTGTAATCTAATAAAGAAGGTAGTTTTTCAGGAACAAGAGATAATAAATCTTCACGAATTACTACTACTGCAATACCTGATGGACCTACATTTTTTTGTGCCCCTGCATATATTAATGCATATTTTGTTATATCTATAGGACGAGAAAGAAAATCAGACGAGGCATCACAAAATAATGGCTTATCACCCACATCAGGTTCATTAAAAAATTCAATTCCTTGAATTGTTTCATTAGATGTAAAATGAACATACTTCGCTTCATCAGAAATATTTATTTCAGAAGAAGAAGGCATTCGGACATAATTTTCACTTTTACCCGACCACGCTTCACGCACATTGCCATGTTTTTTACCTTCACTCATTGCTTTCGACGCCCAGGAGCCTGTATTAATATAATCCGCTGTCCCTCCATTCAAAAAATTCATCGCCAACATCGAAAATTGCATAGTTGCACCACCGGGTGTAAAAATAATCTTGTAATTATCAGGCATATTCAGTAATTTCTTTAGATAATCCTTTGTTTTTTCTAAAATCTCATCAAATGCTTTAGAACGATGACTTATTTCCATAACTGAAGCCCCAGCACCAGGATATACTAATAATTCTTGTTGTGCCTGTACTAAAACGGGTTCTGGCAACATGGAAGGACCTGCGGAAAAATTAAAAACACGACCTTCTAACATAATATTCTCCTAAAAGATTAAATGTGAATTGATTATTGAGATTTTAGTAAAATGAAGCCCGAAATCCATAATTTCAATAATTATAGCATACTTTTTATAAAAGTTTAAACTTAAAAGAGATATGGAAGAATTAGAACAATATAAGCGTGACCCAGTCCCGTATTCCCCTCAGGAGCCTTTTTACAAAGGATTAGATATAAATTCTTTAAGTCCAATAGAAAGGAATCCTATTCATGTTGTATTGGACAATTTAAGAAGTGCATATAATGTAGGTTCCATTTTCAGGACAGCAGATGCAGGTGCTGTAGAACATATATATCTCTGCGGTATGTCTGCTCATCCACCACATAAAAAAATAGAAAAAACAGCATTAGGAGCCCATGAATATATCCCATGGAGTTATTTTGAACGAACGAAAGATTGCATTATAAGATTAAAAGAAAAATCTATACCTGTTGTAGCAATAGAAATAACTGAAAACTCAAAATCCTGTTTTGATTATAACTGGCTTTCGCCCGTTGCAATTGTTTTTGGGAATGAGGTAATGGGAGTTCAAGAAAAAGTATTAAAAATTGTTGATGATATTGTTCATATTCCTATGTATGGTTATAAAAATACCATCAATGTTGCAACCAGTTTCGGAATTATTCTCTACGATATACTTTACAAATGGAAGAAACAAACTCCGTAATGATTTAACATTTCGATTTTTTTATTTTTACTTTTTTCCCAGCCTTATATGACTCGTATGCAAATACCGTGACTTCAACGGAACGCAAACCGTCAATTCCCTTTGACATAGGGTCTCTTTTTTCTTGAATAGAATTTACAAAATCTTGAATTAATCCCAGATCAGGATTATCTCCCCAGAAACCCCATTCCGTTTTCATCGCAAAATCACTATATATATTCAATTTCTGATTAAATGCATCCAGATATAAAACGCCTTTTGTTCCTATGAACTCCATTGTTACATCACCCCAGGTTGGAAAACTCTTTGGACGATTCCAGCTCGCAATATGAGATACCTGTATACCACCTTCCATTTCTAATTGCAAACATCCCATATCATCCGTTTCCAAAATTCCCTTATGCATTTGATTTCCCAACTCGCAATATACACTATCAAATTCTTTGTCTAACATCCATCTTAAAAGGTCTGCAACATGTACCGTATGGTCCATTACCGCGCCGCCTCCAGAAAGTTTAACATCACCGAACCAACCGCCAGGATAAGAACCGTTATTAGTGCATGAAATAGAAAGAATAGTTCCCAATTTTCCAGACCTTATATATTCCTTAGCCTTCAAAATGGGGGTTAAGAAACGGCACGGAAAAGCAACTCCAAGTCCCACACCTGCTTTTTTACATGTGTTTATCATTAACATTGCATCCTCAATAGTTGTAGCAAGGGGCTTTTCACAAAGTATCCATTTTCCTGCCTCTGCAGATTTTATCGCCATGGGTTTGTGATTAACATTTTCGGATGTAATAATGACACCATCTATGGGGAGACTTAAAAATTTATCCAAATCTTCAACAAAATTTGTTTGATATTGTTTGCTGGCTTCTTTTCCTCTTTCTTTATCATCATCCCAGATAGCAGTTAATTCTGCTTCAGGAATTAAATTTACGCAATGTGCATAACTATAGGCATGTAAATGAGCAAAACTCATAATTCCGAGTTTAACCATCTTAATTCCTCCTTATAAATTCACAGGTTGTTTGATTTTTGCAGAACGAAGGCAAGCACTTACAATTTCCACTGCTTTGAGTGCATCATACATAGAGACACGCGGTTCTTTACCATCTTTAATCCAACTAATAAAATCTTCCCACTCTTTTTGATAAGGGCTTTTAATAACCGGACTTTCAGGAACGATTGTTCCACTAACCTTACTTTGTTCTCTCAATTGAACTTCTAATGGCGTTTCCATATTATCGTAATACATGAGACCATCACTGCCGCATACTTCAACTTTAACTCGAAAACCCGATGGATGAGCCCATGTGCCTATAACCAGAGCCAGAACCCCATTTTTCATACGAACCGTTACCTGAGAATAATCTAAAGGTGCACAATTCTTTTCGATGAGGTTTTGGCAATAAACAGTTTTAACCTCTCCAAATATATACCTCAACCAATCAATATCATGTATCATACAATCAAATGTAACACCACCACTCTTTGAAAAATCACGGAACCAGCTATTCTTACCCTGTGGGGGCATTCCTCCACGATACATTTTTATAAACCCTACTTCCCCTATTTTCCCGGATTTAATCTGTTCATGAATAGCCTCAAACTCGTGGAAATAACGGACAACATGCCCTACAAAAAGTTTAATTTTTGCCTTTTCTGCCTTTTGAATAACCTTTTTACATTCCTCAACAGTCCTGCAAAGAGGTTTTTCACAAAATATATATTTCCCCTTTTTTATTGCCATATCAAGCATAGGAAAATGTAAGGGCGTAGGAGTGGCTATTGCTACAATATCTACTTCTTTATTAGCCACTACATCTTCCCAATTTTTTACGAATTTGGCTTTGAAATTCTTTGCTAAATCTTTTCCACTTTGAGAATTAACATCGGAACATTGGACAACTTTAAGACCACATTTTTCAGCCATTTCTGCATGTAGCCGACCCATTGTTCCGCAACCAAGAATTCCTACATTCATAATATTCCTCCTAAAAGTTAAAAAAAATGGCGGAGGGTGGGGGACTCGAACCCCCAAGCCCGAAGGCGCCGGTTTTCAAGACCGGTGGATTACCAATTATCCTAACCCTCCAGATAAACAAATTTTATTTTTGACCATATATATACATAAAACGCAAAGTTTGTTTCAAAAAGATATTTAAGGGTCAGCAGATATGATTATAATAAAGGCTTTAGTAATTCATCAAAAAGAAATTGTAAATCCTCTTCCTTAACATTACTATACCAGATACCTTCCGGATAAACCATAATATTAGGTCCTTGTTCACATTTGCCCATACAACCTGATTTAGAAACACGGATTTGGTCTTTCAAATTCCTATCTCGAACCATTTGCTTTAATTTCATTGCTATTTCCTCGCTTTTTTTCGCTCCACAACAGGGCTTCGACGCATCTTCTTTTTTATTCGTGCAAATAAAAATAATTCTTCTATAGGGGACAGGTTGTTTTAACATACTATATTCCTTAACAATCTTCTTATATTATAATACATAAAAAGTAAAAAATGTTCACAAGTATTGGGGAAAGATGAATATGCGAGTTATGGTTTTAAGAAAACAAAACTCTATAGATATTTCTCCATTAGGTATGGAAGAATGGAATATCCCTGAACCTAATGAAAAAGAGTTATTAGTAAAAGTAATATGTTGCGCTATTTGTAGAACAGATTTACATATTATTGAAGGCGAATTACCCCCAAAACGGTTACCCATAATCCCGGGACATCAAATTGTAGGCATTGTAGAAAAAATAGGGAACAAATGCATGAAATTTAAAAGAGGAGATAAAGTAGGGATTGCTTGGCTAAGAAAAACCTGTGGGAACTGTTCTTTTTGTCAAACAGGAAAAGAAAATTTGTGTGAGAATAGTTTATACACAGGCTATCATGAACACGGAGGATACGCAGAATACACCCTTATAGATGAAGATTATGCTTATGCCCTTCCAGATAACATAGAAGAAGCAAAGATAGCCCCCTTGCTTTGTGCCGGAATAATAGGCTATCGAGCATGGAAAAAATCCGAAATTAAGAAAGGACAAATACTGGCTTTATATGGCTTCGGGGCATCCGCTCACATTATCTTACAGATTGCAAAAGCAAAAGGTGCTTATGTATTTGTAGTAAGTCGGAAAGAAAACCATCAGAAATTAGCAAGAGAATTAGGTGCGGATTGGGCAGATAATGACCCATCAAAAATCCCAGAATTACCTGATGCCTCAATAATCTTCGCTCCGAATGGAAATCTTATCCCACCCTCTTTACAATACTTGAAAAAAGGAGGAAAACTTGTTTTAGCAGGAATATATATGTCAGATACACCTCCTCTGGAATATGAGAAACATCTTTTTTATGAAAAACAAATTATTTCCATCTCTGCAAACACAAGAAACGATGGTCAAGATTTGTTTGAAGAAATTAAAAATATACAAATTCATACACATATCGAAAAAACATCATTAGAAAATACAAACCAAATACTCCAAAGATTAAAAAAAGGAACTCTTAATGGAAGTGGTGTAGTTGTAATTGATTAGAATTATGAATACAATAAAAAGACATAATATATATTCATAAAAGAAAGGACATATAAGATGAGCAAAAAAGTATACCAATTTTTGGCATTTGATTTAGGTGCTGAAAGTGGAAGGGCAGTGTTAGGAACATTAAAAGACCACAAAATAGATTTGCAGGTAATTCATCGTTTCAGAACCGAAGGCTTAATAATGTTAGGTGTTCGCCAATGGGATTTAGCACGCATCTATGAGGAAATGTGTTTTGCATTACGAAAGTGTGCAAAAGAATATACATCAGATTTAGATGGCATTGGCGTTGATACCTGGGGAGTTGATTTTGGGTTAATTGCAGAAGATGGCTCCGTAATTGCCAATCCTGTTCATTACAGAGATAAACGAACGCAGGATATGATGGAATATGCCTTCTCAATCGTCCCAAAAGATGATATATACAAAATCACTGGAATACAATTTTTACCATTCAATTCATTATTTCAAATCCTAAGTTTAATAAAAACAAAATCACCTTTCTTGAAAATAGCCGATTCACTTCTATTAATGGGAGATTTATTCGGCTATTTATTAAGCGGAGTTCGTTCCTGTGAATATACAAATGCATCTACTACACAAATGTTGGATGCAAAACAAAGAAATTGGAGCAAGGAATTAATACAGAAATTTTCAATCCCTGAAAATATATTAGAAAAGATTGTTCCCCCCGGAACAATATTAGGGGGATTATTACCCGAAATTGCCCATTACACAGGCATTTCTCCAGAAACCCCTGTTATCGCTCCTGCAACACATGATACCGCATGTGCCGTTTCTGCTATCCCCATTACAGATACATCCGAACCCTGGGCATACTTATCCAGTGGCACATGGTCATTACTAGGTACAGAACTCAGCGAACCCAATATTACAAAAGAAAGTATGGAAGCAGGATTTACAAATGAAGGAGGTGTAGGAAACAAGATTCGCTACTTAAAAAATATATTTGGATTATGGCTTGTTCAAGAGTGCAGAAGAATCTGGGAACGAGAAGGTTTCCAAATTTCGTATGACCAATTGACAAAAGAGGCAGAAGAAGCAGAACCTTTTAAGGCTCTTATCCCGGTAAATGAACCAAGGCTATTGGCTCCTGAAAATATGCCAAAAGCCATACAAACAATCTGCGACGAATTAGGATTTTCTATTCCTAAAACGAAAGGGGAAATTGTTCGATGTGCCCTTGAAAGTTTAGCCTTAAATTATCGGCAAACCATTAAATCTTTAAATAAACTACTAAATTATGAAATTAAAAAACTCCATGTTGTTGGTGGTGGTGTACAAAACAAACTTCTTTGTCAAATGACTTCAGATGCATGTAATATCCCTGTTATAGCAGGTCCCATAGAAGCAACTGTGTTGGGCAATATCGGTGTTCAAGCATTAGCCGTCGGAGCCATAAAATCACCCCAGGAAATACGAGAAGTTATTGCCAATTCCTTTATACTCGAAGAGTATAAACCGATAAATCCGACACCATGGGATAAATGGGACAAATAAACAAACAAAATGCACAATGAAAAATACAAAATATGTTTAATAATACTACTTTCTGTATTTTATCTCTCTTGTTCATCTTATAAATCAGAAAACGCAAATGAATTATTCATAGGGAATGGGGCAGAGGTGCAGGATTTAGACCCCGCAACAGTTTCAGGTGTAACCGAACATCGTATTTTAAGTGCACTTTTTGAAGGTTTAACATCCCTTGACCCAAAAACATTAGAGCCGATACCTGCAGTAGCCGAAAAATGGAATATTTCTGACGATAAAAAAATTTATACTTTCTATATAAGAGAAAATGCATATTGGTCAAATGGAGACCCTGTTGTTTCCCAAGATTTTATCAATTCATGGGAAAGAATACTTTCTCCGAAATTATCATCAGAATATGCCTACCTTCTTTTTTGTATAAAGAATGCAAAAAAATATTATGAGGGTCAAATAAAAAATTTTTCAGATGTGGGTGTTGGGGCTATTGATGAACATACGCTAAAAGTAGAATTGGAATATCCTACAGCATATTTTTTAACAATGCAGGTTCATAATATATGGTATCCCATACATAAAAAAACAGTAGAAAAATACGGTGTTATAAATGAAAGAAATAATCCATGGACACATACAGGTAATCATGTAAGCAACGGTCCCTATCAATTAGAAGAATGGACACCCAATAAGATAATACGAGTTAAAAAGAACCCGTATTATTGGAATAAAAATAATGTTTCTATTGAAAATATCTCCTTCTATCCCATTGATAACCAGATGACGGAAGAACGCCTTTTCCGAATAGGTTACTTAGATTTAACAAGCACAATTCCTTTGAGAAAATTAGAATATTATAAAATCAACAAACCTAAATCATTAGTTCTTCACCCATATATCGGGGTATATTACTATCGAATAAATGTAAAACATCCAGTGTTAAGTAATCCTTTAGTAAGAAAAGCACTGGCGTATTCGATAGACCGAAAACAAATTACAGAATTTGTTTTGAAAGGCGGAGAACAACCGGCATTGTATTATGTCCCAGATGGTATCGGTATTTATAAATCCCCGCAAGATATTGTTTATAACCCGGTATATGCCAAACAATTACTCGCAGAAGCAGGTTATCCAGATGGGAAAAATTTCCCGACAATTGAAATTCTTTTTAATACTTCGGAAGCCCACAAACTCATTGCGGAATCTATTCAAAGAATGTGGAAAAAACATTTAAATATAGATGTAAAACTATTAAACCAGGACTGGAAAGTGTATCTTTCTTCGATGAATCAATTAGACTATCAGATTGCTCGTTCCGCATGGATTGCCGACTTTCTTGACCCCATAAATTTTCTCGAATGCTTTTTAAGTTATAGCGGTAATAATAGAACAGGATGGGAAAATAAACAGTATGATATTCTTGTGGAACAAGCATATAGAGAAGCCGATGAAACAAAAAGAAATGAACTTATGTTTCAAGCCGAAAAAATATTATTAGATGAGTTGCCGATAATACCAATTTACTTCTACACTTGGAAAATGTTGATTTCATCAAGAGTAGAGAATTTTAATCCCAATGTACTTGGCTATATCCGATGGCAAGAATTAAAGATAAAAAACTCTTCCAATTAATCCAAAAAGAATAACAATGAGAAGATATTTACTTAGAAAAACATTGCTTTTTATTCCCATATTGTTAGCCATAATTACACTTACTTTCTTTCTGGTCCGTTTAGCACCAGGAGGCCCATTTGATAGAGATAAAAATGTCCCTGAGGAAGTTCAACGGAGTTTAGAAAAATATTACCATCTGGATGAACCCCTAATAAAACAATATTTTAGATATTTATACGGAGTTATTCACTTTGATTTCGGTCCTTCTTTTCGCAAACCGAGTTATACGATTCGAGAATGGATTTTAATGCGTCTTCCAATATCTATTGAATTGGGCGTATATAGTTTAATTTTTGCACTTTTTGTGGGTTGCTTATGCGGAATAGTATCTGCATTTTACCAGAACACATGGGTAGACACTTTTCTTACTCACTTTGCTGTCTTGGGAATATGTATACCTGCCTTTGTTATAGGACCTGTATTGGTATTTATATTCGCACTAAATTGGGAAATACTTCCTGTGGCGGGATGGGATTTTCCCCAACAAAAAATATTACCTTCTATTTCATTAGGATTTGTATATTCTGCCTATATTACACGCATTATGCGTTCTGGAATAATAGAAGTAATGAAAAAAGACTATATAAGAACAGCCATCTCAAAAGGTGCTTCTGGAAAAAGAGTGTTATTAATTCATGCATTAAAAGGAGCATTACAACCCTTAGTAACATTCTTGGGTCCTGCCACAGCAGGTCTTCTGACAGGTTCATTTGTTGTTGAGACTATCTTTCAAATTCCCGGTTTGGGTCGAGAATTTGTTGAAGCAACCTTTAACCGTGATTATACGATGATAATTGGTATCGTTTTTGTCTATGCACTTTTGATACTCATATTTAATTTAATTGTAGACATTATTCAGGGATACCTTGACCCAAGGATTTCATACGAGTAAATATGAAAATAAATGAAATAGGTAAATATAAATCTTTAATTAAAAAAATTACACCTGAACTAAATAAAAAAGGAAAATGGGCATTATTACTACTACTTACTATTATACTTTCCTCTTTTATAGTTCCTACATTTCTAAATATTACTTATGATGAACAAAATCTTGAATTAGGTGCAGTAAAACCTTCCTATGAACATTGGTTCGGAACAGATTTATTAGGCAGAGATTTATTTGTAAGAACACTTTATGGTATCAAAATATCTTTCTGGGTTGGATTATGTGCAACAGTAGTTGCATTATTAATTGGGGTTACTTATGGTTCCATTTCAGGTTATATAGGCGGGTGGGTTGATACTTGGATGATGTATTTCGTAGATATTCTGTATACAATGCCCTTCACTATGTTTGTAATCATTTTAATGACATTTTTTGGCAGAAATTTTTACCTCTTATTTATAGCCATCGGTGCGGTGGAATGGCTTACTATGGCACGAATTGTTCGGGGAAAGGTTTTATCCATTAAGCAACAGGAATTTGTATATTCTGCAAAAGCACTCGGATTTTCTACCCCCCGTATTCTATTTAAACATGTTATTCCCAATTTACTAAATATTGTTATCGTCTATACTACATTAACAATACCTCAGGTAATCTTATTGGAGGCTTTTTTAAGTTTTCTTGGTTTAGGTGTCCAACCTCCAATGTGTTCTCTCGGTGTATTAATCCGTGAGGGCGTAGAAGTAATGGAAGAATATCCATGGTTACTGCTCTTCCCAGGATGTTTTTTTGTGTTTATATTACTCCTACTGAATTTATTAGGGGATAGTTTGCAGGACATAAGAAATGAAAAAATCGGATAAACAATCAAATAAATAGCAAAAATCTTTGTTATAATTATATTGTGCAAAGAAAAAATAATTGATGATGTTATGAATGTCCTGAATACAAATATCATAAATAACCCATTAACTTTTTACAGGTTAGACCCGGGTGAACCCGGTGTTGCTCCACCAACTCCTGCTTCCCTTAGTGCCTTTACTGTTTTTTCCCAAGAAGCACGAAACAGACAGAGGTTGAAAGCAGAAGCACTTATGCAGGGGAAAGAAGTAGTATTTTTAAATACTGAGTATAAGTTGCGGAAAAATGGGTCGTTTCTGACAATGGTAGGAGGGACTACAACTATCGTCACAAGAGAAAGAAAAGAAGAAAAGAAAAAAATAATAGATTTACCTAATGAAGAACAAAAAACAAATACAACCACAAACACAGAAAAAACAGATAATGCATTGAAAATAAAAGAAAATTTGCTTAAAGCAGAACAAAGAATGTTGAAGATAAAATTAAGAAATGTAGAAGGAGAAGAAAAAAGAGTTGTTGAAAAACGATTAAAGGAAATAGAATATGAATTGAAAAAGATAGAAAAATTAAAGCAAGAACGGAATGATAAGGAAGAGGATAATTCCTTAAATGATAATGCTGTGCAAGGTCTATTAAATTCATTGGATAATCCAGCAGGTCTTATAATTGATTTAATGGTATAGTGTTGTAAGGTTATGTATTTATCTTGTATTGATAGAATTAAAGCAGAAATAATTACCTCTCATATAAAAATTTCATGGTACCTAATAACAGGAAGTCTTGTTTCAATTATATCTATACAGGAGAATTTTGAATGGGTTGGAAAAAGTGAAATAAATATCTTATTCCGAAATAAAGATGGTGAAAAAATAGATTACGAAATTACCGATTTAGAGTTCTCTGAGTATTATGATGAAAATTCTTTCGGAATATTACAAACAATTTATTTTGAACAAAATCAATTGAGAATGCTTTATTATGCCTTAAATAGCCTCCCTGCTATTTTTATAAAGGGTGAATTATTAACTAATACTCCTTTGCCAAAAGATATTGAGTTTATTCCATTTTATTTTAATATTAATAAAGAAATAAACAATGTAAAGAAAAAAGAAGTCGGTATCAATAATAAAGAACTTGCATATATTCAAACAGATAGAAATGGTCTCCTGTTTTTTAATGAATATGGAATAAATTTAAATATTAAACATTTAGATGCTACGGGAATACGAACTGTTTATATAAGAATGCAGAAGAATATTAGTTATGATTGCAAGTCTATAATCAAATTACCACAAATGTATATTTGCCCTATAAATAATTGTCCAGAAAATGAAATTTTAACACTACATTATAAAATCATAGATGCACATAAAAAATATGAAAAAATGCTTCAAGAGAAAAAAGAATGACAGAAAATAAGTTGTTAGAGATAGAGATTGAAAAAGTCGTAAATGGGGGATATGGTTTAGGAAGGATAAATGGTTTAGTTCACCTAATTCCCTTTGCATATCCCGGAGATATTGTTTTAATAGAACCAATTCAAAAACAGAAAAATTTAGTATGGGCAGAAATAAAAAAAATAATCAAGGAATCTCCATACAGGAAAACAAAATTATGTTCACAAATGGGTAATTGTGGAGCCTGTATGTGGGGAATGTTAGATTATGATAAACAAATTGAATATAAAAAACAATTATTAGAAGAAAATATCGAAAGAAACTTAAAAGGGGAGAAAATAAATGTAGAAATAATCTACGACAAGAAAAATCAATATCATTATAGAACAAGGGTTATATACCATGGAGATGGTGAAAATTTAGGATTTTATAAGTTTCATACAAAACAAATAGTAGATGTATCAGAATGTGTAATAACAAATAAAGAAATTGAAACAATAAGAAGAAAGTTATTGCGAAAAAATATAAACGAAGATATATGTATAACAATAAATCCTGATACAAACGAATATATGCTTTACCCAACATATATAAATAAATACATAGTTAATACCAATAATATTCAGCAAAAAAAGATAATAAAAGATAACTCCGAAGATTGTTTCTTGTATGACAATGTCCCTATTGTAAATGGTTGTTTTTCACAGAACAGTCTTATACTTAATAAAATATTAAAAAATGAGGTCAAAAAAATTATAAAGAATGACCAGAAAATACTGGATTTATATTGTGGTAGTGGAAACTTTACAATAGATTTAGAAAAAGAAAAATATGTCATTGGAATAGATATAGACCCGGTTGCTATAAAAATTGCAAACGAATTTACAACATTTCAATATAAAGTTGGCGATGAAAATGTGATGCGGAAATATTTATTGAGTGAAAGTTGGGATGCTGTTTTACTTGATCCTCCAAGAATAGGAGCAAAAAAATTAATACCTTATTTGAAAGAAGTGAAATCAAAGAAAATTGTATATATTTCTTGTGAAACTGTAAACATGTGTCGTGATATAAAAGAGTTAAGTCAAAAAGGATGGGTAATAGATAAAACAATCGGTATAGATATGTTCCCACATACACCACATATTGAAAGCATAGTAATATTAAAAAGATAAAAATATCAATGGGAAATTTTATTGAGGATTATTGTTATTCGTGCCCGAATTTTTCAAAGAAATGAATATTTTATCGTATTTATATGTAATTTGAATGTTGGGGCATACTGTTGCGAAATCGGTTTGTAAAAATTTATAGAGTGATGTTCCTGCAGGGATTTCAAAACTTTTTTTTCTCTCTTCAGGGGGAATAGTTCGTATGGACTCATCAATTTCAAGAGTAACTCCAACTTTTTGCGTCAATTCACCAAGAATTTTTAACAATCCCTCATCTTTATAAGATATAACTGTATCAGAAAGAGGAGTTCTCATTTTTTGATTAAACTCCTGAGACAATTCTTCTCCCGGAATAACATTTTCATCCTGTTTTTGTGATGATAAAATGTCTCTTTGTATTTTATTTTTCAGTGGGTCTATATTATCGTATTCGATAGATTTTATTAATCGTCTTGGCAACAATAGAAGATCAGAATTTTCACTTACTTGAACTTCTATTTTATCCGGGAGTTCCCGAAGTACCTGAACACCGCTCATTTTTTTACCAGATTTAAAATAAATAATATCTCCAGGTAGAACAACTTCACTTTCAGAAGGAGCTTGGCTCCCTGTCTCTTCTTCTGTTGATACTGGAGGGGGAGGATCTGTATCGGAATTATTTTCTGAATTATTTTGTTGTCCATATAAATATATAGGAACAAATAGAAGTATAAAAATAACAACAAATACTTTCATTACATTACTTCTCATATTAAAAGTCCTTATGTCAATTAAATAGTTAAATATATTTTATATTTAAGTTTTATTAATTGTCAACAGTGTTATATTTTTAATTTTCTGATGTATAATTAAAGTAAGAGGAAAATTCAAAGTATGTTGAAAATATTAATTATAAGCGATAGCATCTTAGCAGAGCCTATAGTAAGTGAATTAGAAGCCCTGGGACATGAAATTACTCATTTAAATAACATTGATTTGGCAAAAGAACATGTATTCCATAATCATTATGACATTATATTTTTGGATTATAAAGAAGCACAAAAATTGTCTGATGAAGAGGTCTTTGAAATAAGATATTTCTCCCACATACCCTATGAATTACCTATTTATGTATTAACAGAGAATGATAAAAACAAAATGAATATCGAAAAAAAAATCATTTACTCAGGCGTATTCCCTTATACCCATAGTTTAAATATGATAAACGAGTTTATAACTAATATCCAGCCTTTAATTACTCACGATTGATTAAAATGTATATCCAACTCCTAAACCCAAAAGATTTGATCCTTCATTATTGTCTTTTATATCTGCATTAGATATATGACCAAATCGTAATAACATATCCCAATTAGAGCAAAACTGATAACCAATACCGATAGCAGAATAAAAATTAATATTGGAATCATTCCCTTCAAATTTATTTTCATGTATACAAACAACTTCGTGTATCTCTGTAAAAAATCCTTTTTCCTGGTTCTTCTTAAAATAAATTCTTAATACACCACCGGCTCCAAACCCTATTATATCTTCTATATTTCCTTCCTGTATATAACCGAAAACGGGCAAAAGCCTTAAAGATAGAGTTGTTCGAGGGGAGAGTTCTTTCCCAATATCAACAGAAGAAGAAATTAGAACTCCATCGGCATCATTACTATCATGTGCGATTCTAAAAGAAGAGCCTAATTCTAATCTAAGTTTTAAATCACAATTCTTTACCTCACATGTTTCATCGGAGAATACATGAAGAGAAAAACAAAAAACAAAGATTAAAGTGATAAAAAAATTCAGTTGTAAAGAAATAATTTTTTGCATAGCATTACCCTTTATGATTGTTTTTTAGAAATAATATAACATAATTAATACTAATGTCAACAATTATTTTAAGGGGCGAACCAATTTTTTATTATTTCTGCAAGGTGAGATGGCTTTTCTTGTGGGAAGAAATGACCGACTTCTGGAATTTTCATTAAATAAGCATTTTTCATCTGTTTTAATTGATAATCGCTCAAAGGTAAAAGTTCACTATTTTTACCATAAATTAAAAGAACGGGAATATTAATTTTTTTTAATCGTTCGAACCATCCAGAAGGATTACCATATAGGTACTGATACGATTCTATTTCTGGAGTACATTTTAAACAATACTGTTCATTTTTATTTATTGAAAATCCATGTTTTTTAAATAGATACCATGATTTAGTATTCCAATTCTTGTAAGGCTGTTTTTTTCGTAGTATTGCATCAATTTGTTCCTCTGATTCAAAATAACCTTGTCTTTTTCGGGCGATTTCAGACATTTTCATTTTGCGAAAATCAAAAATTTCAGGACCTAATATAGGTTCTATTAATATGATTTTTTTCCATAAAATATGTTTTTGTGTCTTAACAACAGCCTGTGATAAACATGCAGAACCAAATGAATGCCCAACACCCAATATACAATCAGAATTTGTCAATTCTTTTATATAGTTAATTACAGCAATTAAATCAGATAGATGTTCATTCCAATCATAACATTCCAATTCCAACGGTTTAGATGAATCTCCATGACCTCTTGCATCAAAAGCGAAACAACGAAAGTTTTTCCTTAAAGGTGTGATGACGCTCTGCCACAATTTACCCAGTCCCCCCGTAAAATGACAGAAAATTATAGGTAATCCTTTGCCACCAAAGTCGTATATAGATAGTCTTATTGAAGAATTAATAGATAAAAAAAATTGTTTCATTTAAATAGTAGTTTTATTTTAGTTGAATTTTTTTATATTATAAAAAACTAAAACAATAGAAGGATACTTGTATGAGTAATAACAAAATTACGCGTAGATTTTTTATAGGTAGTGGTTTAGTTGGAACATTTACACTTCTAAATGCAGAAAGGGTATGGGCAAAAAAAGAAGAACCAAAAATAATTGTAGGAATGCAAAAATCGGAGACTGTAAAGGAAGATTCTTATACATTGAAAATCCAGGGGAATCCAAAATCTATACAATTATTACAAGTAACAGATATACATTTTAATCCATATCGTAAGGATAAAAATGTGGATGAAACAACACGAGATATTGTCAAAAAATTATTGGATCTTACACAGCCCCATCTATTGGCAGTTACCGGTGATGTATGGAATGAAAATGCTTTTGGAAGGGGTTTGATGTATTTAGAACAGGCAGCAGAATTTTTTGGTTCTTTGAATATTCCCTGGTTTTATACATGGGGAAACCATGATATGTTGTCAGACTATGCAAAAGGACATGATATATTAGCCTTAGCAAAAAACTCTATGTATCGTGGAGGAATTAACGAAGGAAACTACCATGTGATAATTGAAAACGAATCCAATAAAAAATTATGGAGAATGGTATGTTTGAATAGTAATAGGTACGGATTAATGAATGAACAAAGGCAATGGATTGACCAATGGTGTAATAAGAATACAGATGTTATACCAACATTTATGGCTTGTCATATTCCTATTTATCAATACCATACAATATGGGAAAATAAAATAGCATCAGGCGTAAAATTTGAAAAGGTATGTTATGAAAAAGAACAGGGTGAATCATTACCGTTTCTAAAGAAGATTCCAGGACTCAAAGCATGTATTTGTGGACATGACCATGTAAATGATTATTCAGGCGTTATTGAAGGTATTGATTTAATCTATGGACGTGCAACAGGAAAAGGAGGATATGGCGCTGATAGTGTTCCGAAAGGTGGTAAACTTTATTCTTTATATCCATCTACAGGTGAATATGAATGGGTATCCGTTACCCCAAACAATAAAAGATGGCACCCTGTAAAAGGAACACAAATAGAAAAAATAGAAGAACTTCCCTGGCAGGACGAACTTGAAAAGGAATAAAAAACTACTTTATTGAATTATCTCCATCATAAGGATTATCAATAACAATAACAGGATGTGCTACTATTCCTTTTTCCGTTTCTCGAATAAGAAATTCTACATCTTGACCGATAACTAAATCCTGATAATTATGATTAGATAGGGCAGAGTAATGGAAAAAAACATTATTGGGAAAATCAGGAGATGATATAAACCCATATCCTTCCTTCAAAGAATGGATTTTCCCTTTGATATATGATTTTGCATGATTGTTTTGGCTCTCTTCTTTTAGTTCGAAAAATAAACTTAATATTTCAGGGTCATCTTCTTGCATACCTTCCTCAATTAACAAGTGCATTTTCAGAGGATAAGTGGAGATATTCAGAAGTTCTGTTGATGTTAATGTAGATTGTTCCATTCCAGTTTCATCGGTATATTTAAAATCCCATCCTAAAATCATAACTTTTGCACCTGCTGATTGTGCTTTTTTCACAAGTGGTATAAAATCAGCATCCCCTGTAATTAAGACAAGTATGTCCAATTCCTTATGAACAACGGCTTCATAGGCTTCTAAGGCAAACCATACATCAATACCTGTCTCATGCCGTTTTTCACTTTTTGTTCGGATAGGCAAATAATGTGTAACAATCCCTTCACTCATCAGGATATCTTCAAAAACACGCTCTGAATAAAGTCTACCTTCGAGTTCTGCATCTTTAGCAGATAATCTCCCCCTAAAGAAATGAGCGGTCACTATTTGTGCATATCGTATATCTGTGTTTTCAAATTCTGCCACTCTATTGCGAATAAATTCATGCAATCCACCAATAGATATTCTCTTCCGAGGAGGATGAACATATCTGTAGTAGGTGCTTACATGAAAAAAGAAATTACCATCGTAAAAGATACCTATTTTAATGATGTTTCTATTGTCCATAATATTATCTTTTGTGTTTATTTATTGTGTTTATGTATAACTTTTCATATTGAGGTATTATTTTATCAACACTAAAATATTTTTTTACTCTTTCCATACTTCTTTTACCAATCTCTTTCTGTAATTTCTTGTCAAATAAGACTTGAATAGCCCAGTCAGCCATAGTTTCAATATCACCTACTTCACACAAAAAGCCCGTTTCTCCATCTATAATCAATTCCTGTATTCCACCACTTTTAGTAGCAATAACAGGAACACCCGATGCCATGGCTTCTAATGCAACCATTCCGAAACTTTCATGTTCACTGGGTTGTATTACCAAATCAGCATGAGGTAAAAGTTCCTCAATATTATGATAATTTCCTATATATTTTACCTTATTTAATATACCTAATTGTCTGGCGACTCCAACAGATGAAACTTTTTCAGGTCCCTCTCCAACCATGATTAACTGAGCATCCATCTTGTCAGAAATTTTTTTGAAAACACGAATTACATCCGTAACCCGTTTCACGGCTCTAAAATTGGAAATATGCATAACAACCTTTTTATTTTTTTCTATAAAAGGGATACGAGCCTTATTTTTTATATTAAAACGCGAAGGGTCTATAAAGTTGTATATAGTATAAATAGGTTTAGATAATTGAAATTCCCGTTCCGTTTCGTGCTTTAACCAATTAGATACTGCTGTTATTGCACAACTATGTTCCATCGCATATTTTGTTATCCTATGCAATGATGGGTCAGCACCTACAATAGTAATATCCGTACCGTGAAGAGTGGTTATTAGACAGAACTTTAATTCCTGAGGGAGCATTTCTTTTGCAAGTAATGCAATACTTGCATGAGGTATTGCGTAATGTGCATGCCATATCTGAATATTATGTTCTTCAACAACTTCGGCAATTCGTGATGCCATAGCCAGATAATAAGGTGGTTGGTTTAAGACAGGATAATTTACAGGTTCTACAATATGGCAGAAAACATTCTCAAGATTATCCCTCAGTCGAAAAGGAATATTATCCACAACAAAGTGAACCTCATGCCCACGAGAAGCAAGTGCTAAACCCAGTTCAGTTGCTACAATGCCACTTCCACCTGTAGAAGTATGACAACTAATACCAATCTTTAATCTTTTTTCATTAGTTTTCATATTAGATAATTATTTTAAGTGCTGATAAATTTATAGGTTCTATAGTATAAATCGTTTCTGCATAGGAAACATTAATTCTACTTCCCCAATATGCACATCGGTCTCGAATGCTGTTCCAGAATCTCTCGGAAGAAATAAAAGTTTTATTTCCCAAATATTCAGGATTAAAAAATTGTGAACGATGTGCCTTCAGGGCATCTATTTTATTCTCATAATGTTCTGAAATATCAATAATAAAATTAGGGGATTTGACTTCATAATAAGGGTAATAAAAAAGTAATGTCGGACAACGATAAGGCTCATGTTCTGTTTTTATTTTATACAAACCTGAAAAATAATTGGCTTCTTTTATTAAAAAATGTGCATTGTGATGGTCTGGATGTCTATCCTCACACATTGTCGCAAAAATAATTTTAGGACGGTATTTTCTAATAGCATAAATCACAGACAATCTCTGTTCGGGGGTATTTTGAATCTCTGAATCTTTTAAACAAAGATTATCTCTAACTAATATACCAATTATTTTCCCCGCCTCTTCTGCCTCTTTTTTTCTTTCCTCAACAGTTCCACGAGAACCCATTTCCCCCTGGGTTAAGTCAACGATTCCTACTTTCAGACCATTCTGAACACATTTTGATAATATTCCACCAATCCCCAATTCAACATCATCAGGGTGTGCTCCAAATGCTAAAATATCTAATTCATTCATAATTCTACGATGCCTATATCAAAATCTGAAATGTCTATTTTATTCATTATTATTTTTATGAAGTTATCATTATATTCAGGAATAAAGGAAAAAGCAGAAAAGAATCTTTCTTGTTCCAAACCATTAGGTAAAATCGTGTTTGATATATGGTAAAGACGCTTTTGAAATATTTCATTTTTATTTCTTTGTGATTTGATAAAATTATCAATCAATTTTTGTGCCTCGATTTCTATTTTTGATAGATATGTCCTGCGGTAATTTTCTAAAGAATTATTATCAAATATTGCGGTTAAGTCATCAAAGAACAAGTTTGCATTATTTATAAACTTTGTTTTCGCTTTTTCTATTTCATTATTTTGACTGTTAGATATAATATGAGAATTTATTTCCTTTTTTTTATCGTAAGTTTGTGTTAATGTATGTATATCTATATTCAATTCATAAAGCCACTTTTTTATTTTTATAGGCAACAATATAAACCTGCTACGAGGATATACAATTGGCATAGGCAATTTAAAGAATGTAAACAAATCTTTCAATTGAGCCCAGTAAGCGACTTCTGCAGGTCCACCTATATAAACGGCAACGGGAAAAATCATCTGTTGATAAATACACCTCAATAAAAGATTAGGGGAAAAGCGTTCCGGTTCGTAATGCAATATATGTTTTATCTCAGATACAGTATATTCCCTTTTGGATATTTCAGAATAAAAAATACCATTTTGAAATTTTATTTTACTTCTATAATCATTTTCTTCAAGAAAAAAGAATGCATTATCCGCTAATTTATGTACCTGAGGTTTATATTCCATTTCTTTTAAAAGATTTGTTGTTTTATTAAAATTATCAAACAATAAGGAATGGTTATCAATGGATATTTCAATAAGCTCCTGCAAAATTTTAAAATCGTTTGTTTTGTGAGGTTCATACCAATAAAGATCTTCATCTTTAAATATTCGTTTAAGAATATTTAGTGACCAATCCGAAAGAGTATCGGATGAAGATAGTGAATTTAAAAGAAAATCTTGCCATTGAGAAGTAAATTCAGACCCTTTTATATTCTTGAAAATCTCAGGGATTTGTTTTTGGATACAATTTTTATCCAATTTTAGTTTATATAAAGGTTTTCCCTTTTCACAATTATCGGGGTCGAACTTAAAGGGGAATATTTCATAGTTATAAGTTAAAAAGTTCGTAGAACATACTTCTTCCCAATCATGGTCCCATGAATGAGCCCAGAAAACAGGCTTTATTTTATCCCCATATCTATTATGCAATAATAAGGATAATTTTATAGATGTTGCTATCTTATAGAAAGTATATAAAGGTCCACCAAAAACAGCTGGCTGTTGCCCCGTTATAATTACAGGGGATATGTTATTGTTTTTTTCTCTGGAAATATAACCATTAATAAGGTTATTGATTTTTTCTATCCCATCAACAGGTAACCATGGGAAAAACTCTCTTAATTCGTTTTTTGATAATAAAAAATCCCGAAACAGATTATTCATTCTTTTCCCCGATAATTATAAGTCTTGGGCTTTCTTCCGTATATGATTCTTTATTATAGTTGCCATATATTTTTTGGATATGTAAATTCTGTGATGAAAATATTCTTGATATTTCATCGAGGCTATATATTTTAACTCTTTCTGTATATGATTTTTTCAGTTGATTATTTAAATAAATGGACACCTCTTTTTTAAGTTCTCGGCTGATCTCATCATAAAAACGATTTTCTTTTATTATATACGAATGATATGTTTTTTTTGTTTCTATCTTTGTTATTTTTTTAACCTGTAACGGATTTAGATAATCAAAGAAAAAAGTTCCTTTATTTCTCAATACAAAAGAAACCTGCTCTATCTGTCGAATATTTTCTTTATCTTCATCAAAATAACCAAAACTTGTAAAAAAATTTAAAACTACATCAAAACTTTCCGGATTAAAAGGCAAATATCGAACATCTCCTCTTACAAGTGATATTTTATCGGATAAAAAATGCCGTGCTTTTTTTAATAAATATAATGATAAATCGTATCCTACGACAAAAGATACCTTGGGAAATAAAAAATTTATATGCCTACCATAACCACAACATAAGTCTAAAATTTTGTGATTATACTGTAAGTTTAATTCTGAAAAAACAAATTCTACTTGTTCCTGTGCTTCTTTTTCATCTCTATGTTGGTAAACGATGGGATACCATTCATCAAAAGCATCTATATACCAGTCTTGATTATTCATGAGGTTTATTAAATAACATGTACTTTAATGAGGTTAGTCGGGCATGCAACGGATAAAGGATAACCGGCAACAATTATTACCATATCACCTCGTTTCACTAATTTCTTCGTTATTAAAGTTTTTTCCACAGTAAGGAGCATATCCTCAATAGATTGGACTTCAGGAAGTTTTATCGCCTGAACACCCCAGAAAAGAGAGCATTGTCTTGCTACATTTTCGTTAGGGGTTAACGCATATATAGGAACTTTAGGTCGAGAATTGGAGATAGCCATAGCGGAATAGCCTGAATAGGTAAAACAGGCAATAGCCTTTGTGCTTAATGTCATTACCAATTGTTTTACCGCTTTACCTGAAGCAATGGCAGTATCTTCAATTTTACTATGAAATTTTTTATTATCTTGCTTCAAAGAAGTAGATTTACACATCTCATCAAAAGGACATTCGAAATAACTCTGGTCTTTTTCTATGCAACGGATAATTTTATCCATTACTTCCACAGCCGATATAGGATTTTTACCTGTCGCTGTTTCTGCAGACAACATAACGGCATCAGTTCCATCAAGAACTGCATTAGCAACATCCGACATCTCAGCACGCGTAGGTATGGGGTGTTCTGTCATTGATTCAAGCATTTGTGTCGCTGTAATTACAGGAATCCCCGCAATATTACACTTGCGTATAATCCTTTTTTGCACCAGAGGAATTTCCTCAAGTATTGTCTCAACTGCAAGGTCACCTCGTGCAATTAACAAAGCATCGGATACCTCTATAATACGGTCAATACATTGTAAGGCTTCAGGTCGCTCTATTTTCGCAACAACTTTAGCTGTACTATTCTTATCCTGCAATCTTTTTTTAACCTGGATAACATCTTCCGGTGTGCGAACAAATGATAAAGCAAAATAATCAGCCCCTAAACTAATTCCAAAATCAAGATCGTCCCAATCCTTCTCTGTTAATGATGGAAGTTTAATAGGTATCTCAGGTAAATTCATCCCTTTTCTTTCACCCAATATACCTCCTCTTACAATTTCACATTCAATCTTCGGAGGGTGAGCCTTAATTACTTTAAGTTCCAAAGTCCCATCTGCTAAAAGTATTCTATTTCCCGGTTTTACTTCTTCTGGTAACAGAGAATAATCAGTAGAGATAATTTTATTGTTTCCTATAACCTGCTCTGATGTAACGGTTATATGCTCGCCACGAATTAACTCTATAGGTTTATGATTTTCTAACAACCCTGTGCGGATTTTTGGACCTTGTAAATCAAACAAAATAGCAATATCTTTCCCTAATTCCTTACATACAGAACGGATTTTTCTATACATTTCTTTATGATAATCATGCGTGCCATGAGAGAGATTTAGTCTTGCTACATCCATCCCTGCATTGATTAGGGATTTAATGATAGATTCATCGTATGTAGCTGGACCCATAGTACAAATAATTTTTGTTCCACGCATAAAAAATCCTTTATTTATATATTTAATTAAAGCGAAATAATATATATAGTTCGATTATGACCAGTCTTCAAATGCGTTGTAAATGGCTTCAATTGATTTATTCAAATCGGATTCGTCTACACCTATAAGGATATTCATTTCAGAAGAACCCTGATCAATGACACGGATATTCACCTTTGCTTGTGCAAGGGCAGAACATAATCTCGCAGCAACTCCAATATGGTGGTTCATACCCAATCCTACAGTAGCAATCATTGCAAGACCCCGAGTAATAATTACATCATCCGTATCACATCTTTTTTTAATAGCATCTACAATTAATTGCCCTTTGTTTCCTAATTCTTTATCGCGAATAATCACAGACATTGTATCAATACCTGTTGGCATATGTTCCCATCGCACATCAAATTCATCAAGGACGGACAAAACTTTCAAACCAAAACCTTTTTCTTTATTCATGAAGGTTTTTTCAATATTAATCATACTGAACCCGCCTAATCCTGCAATTCCGCATACGGGACCTTTGGGTATTCTACTTTTAACAATCATCGTTCCCGGATTTTCAGGTTTATGTGTATTCTTAATATGGATCGGTATACCTGTTTCAAGAACAGGGTATATAGATTCGTCATGTAAAACTGTTGCACCCATATAGGAAAGTTCCCTCAATTCCTGATAGGTTATTTCCTCTATCCTTTTTGCATTAGGAACGATTTTTGGATCAGCCATACGAAAACCATTAACATCCGTCCAATTTTCATAAAGTATAGATTTGCTTGCTCGTGCAACGATAGCACCTGTAATATCACTGCCCCCTCTTGGAAATGTTTTTATGCTACCATCTGGCATTGAACCATAAAAACCAGGCACAACAAACAGTCCAGACCCCTGTAATTGTTCACCAAGAATATTATATGTTTTTGTATCTAAAAAACCCGATTCATTAAATAATATAAATTTTGCAGGTTCTACAAATGTTGCGCCTAAATATTCTGCAATAATTTTCCCGTTTAGATACTCCCCTCTTGAAGCCATATAATCAGGTGTATCAAAAATACCCGCGTTTTTAGCTATCTCATCTATTTCTTTATTTATATCAATGTTTAAGGAAAGTTCCGATACAATTGTATTAAACCGTTCTCTAATAATCTTTTCGGGTTCGGATGCATCCAAACCTTCATGTGCAATTTCATACCATAAGTATAAGAGATCTGTGATTTTTTTATCATTAGGATTTCTTTTTCCTGGGGCAGAAGGGACAATAAACTTACGATTGCTCGAAGAAAGTATTATCTCTTTTACTTTCTTAATACAATTAGCATCTGCAAGTGAAGTTCCACCAAATTTACATGTAATTGCACCCATAGTGTTTCCTTTTTATTTTTGGTTACAGTTATTAAAATTAGGGGATAATATCACTCAAAATTCGTCTTATATCGTTCCAACTTACGAGTAGGAGAAGTAATATTATTATAACAAAACCCATTTGTTGAATTCGTTCTTGTATTTTAGGACTTAGCGGTCTTTTCATCAATGCTTCAATAGTTAATATAAAGACAAGACTACCATCTAAAATCGGTATAGGTAACAGATTTACAACGGCAAGATTTACACTTACCAGTGCCATTAGCCCTAACAACCAGTCTATGCCCATATTCGCCGCTTTAGATGTCGCATCAAAAATCATTATAGGTCCCCCTAAAACTTTAGGACTAACCGTTCCTACAATTAAACCTTTTAAGACAAGGATTGTCTGTCTTAAATCATCATAACTTCTCTTGAATGCTTCGGGTATCCATTGAGAAACAGGATAATTTACCTTTACCAATTTTTCTCCTAAGGCTACCCCAATGGCTTGTACAGGGTCTAATGTAACCTTTAAGTTTAATGTAGATGATTTTTCAAGAAGCCCAAATACAACCGGAGGACGATACACTTCTAATTCGATGGTTTCTCCTGCATGTTCCCTCTCAAATTGATGGAGTTTCTCAATAGTGAAATATTCCCCATTAATTTTCGTAATTATATCTTTTCTTCGTAAGCCTGTCTTTTTTTGCGCTTCCGACTCTATATCTACAACAATTAACCCTTTTTTGTCATCTCTGGAATCTGATGCTTCTAATAAACTAATTCCGCGTAATCTCCCAACTGTTGCAGGAATAACCTGTATATTTTGTTTTTCTCCATTTCTTATAATTACAAGGGATATAGGCTGATTTACTGGAGCTTTTTCTGTAAGTTCAACAAAAGTTGTTCGGTCAACAAGAACTCCATTAGCGGAAAATATTATATCTCCTTCCTTTAAACCCGCCTCTTCTGCAGGCATACCTTTGATAACTTCTTTTAATAAAGCAGAATAAAAGGGAGCCACACCATAACGAGGAAGTTCGCTACCTTCGATAATTTCTGGTTTTATAAAAGAAATATATCTTTTGACTGTTCCATCAGAATATTCCCTTTCAAGGACTACTTTATGTTCTTCCGACGAACCACCTAATGTGGCATTAACAAACAAATCACTAAATTTTCTTACAGGATTTCCATTAATAGATAAGATTCGGTCTCCAGTTTTCCAACCGACTTCATCAGGATTTTCTGCATAGTCTTTTCTGTTATTTTTCGTTTCATCATATATAAAAAGTGGAGCATGAGATGCAGGACTATTTTCCTCAACCTTACCTATCTTTGAATTAACTTCCATTTCAGGCATTAAGGTGCCTTTGGAAATAAGAATGATATAAATAAAGATAGCGAGAACAAAATTCATAAAAGGTCCACTGATAATAACTATATATCTTTGCCAAAGGGGACGGAATTTAAACCAGCGTTCTTGCGGGACATGTCCATAAGTATCTTCTCTTTCTTTTTCATCTAAGGGGACATCTTCCTGCCCCGCCATTTTTACATACCCACCTATAGGCAAAGCTCCAACACAATAATCTGTTTCTCCTATTTTAATGCCAAATAATCGTGGAGGCATACCAATACTAAACTGGTCTACATATATATTGCAAAGTTTAGCGGATACAAAATGACCTAATTCATGAACAAAGATTAAGATACTTAAAACAATAATAAAAACGAATATACTGAATAACATTTTACTATCCTATCTTGATGTTAATTTTTTGATTATCTCGATTGATTTTTTTCTTACTTCCTGGTCAATGCTCAGTATTATCTCTAAATTACAATCATTACAGTTCGTATATGAATTTTCTTCAAGTGTCTTTTCAACAATTCGATATATGTCAGTAAAACGAATTTTCCCTTCACAAAAAGATTGAACAGCTACTTCATTAGAAGCATTTAATACAGTAGGTTGCAATCCCCCTTTTTTGGCGACAGTTCTTGCTAATTTTAAACATGGGAATTTATTTTCATCAGGGTAATCAAAACTTAGGTTAGACAATTCTTTGATATTAATTCTTTTTAAAGGTCTGAATACCCTTTCTGGATATGTGAATGAAAATAAAATAGGTAATTTCATATCCGTAGGACCCAGATGTGCAAGCATATTACCATCTGAAAATTCTACAAGTCCATGAATAATACTTTGTGGATGTATCACTACATCAACTTTATCTTCTGTTAATCCAAACAACCATATAGCCTCAATAATTTCTAATCCTTTATTCATTAGTGTTGCAGAATCAACACTAATTTTTTTACCCATACTCCATGTAGGGTGCTTTATTGCTTCCTGAGGAGTTACTTCTTCAAGTTCTTTTATAGACTTGTTATAGAAAGGTCCTCCCGATGCGGTTAAATAAATCTTTTCAACCGTATTTATATCCTGTCCTATCAGACATTGAAATATAGCACTATGTTCGCTATCTACCGGAATTAGTTTTACAGAGTGAGCATTTGCTTTCTGGGTTATTAATCTCCCCGCCATAACCAAAGGTTCCTTGTTGGCAAGAGCAATATCATTTTGACTTTCTATGGCTGTTAGCAAGGGCTCTAAACCCACAGCCCCTACAATAGCACATAAAACAATATCCACTTTAATAGAGGAAATTTGTTTTAATCCTTCTTTCCCCGAATATATCGTTAAGTTTTTAAATTCATGTTGAAGGTCCTGAATATGCTTTGTATCAAACACAGCAATATATTGTGGTTTAAATTCTCTTATCTGTTTCTTTAATAAATCTATATTAGAATAGGCAGATAATCCGACAACTTGAAAATATTCCGGGAAAGAACGAATAACCTCTAATGCACTACGACCAATTGAACCCGTAGAACCTAATATGGTTATTTTTTTCTGTTGTGTTAGATGAGATTGCATAAATAAAATATATCTAAACTATCGAAACGATATTTTTAAATTTTGTGTTAATTCTTTCTTTAAGTATGCTGCGAACCTCTTTGGAGGAGGCACATTGTAATATCTTTTCTGAAAATTCTACCGCTTCCGTATATGTAATTTTGGTTATTAATGCCCTAATTTGCGGAATAGATACACTTGACATACTTAAACTATTTAAACCTAAACCAACGAGAAACTCTGTAAATAATGGGTCACTTGCCATTTCTCCGCAAATGCTACATGCAATATTGGCATTTATGGCAGAGGAAACGGTCATTTTTAACATACGAAGTATAGCGGGATGTGCAGGGTCATAAAGATGGGCAATGTTCTCATTATTCCTATCAACAGCCAGCGAATATTGTATTAAGTCGTTTGTCCCAATACTAAAGAAGTTACATTCTTTGGCTAATTCATCTGCAATTAATACAGCAGAGGGAATTTCTATCATAATCCCAATCTCGGGTTCTTTATTAAAAGGAATTCCTTCTAAAGTTAATTCATTTTTTACTTCTTGTAAAATTTTTTTTACATCACGAAGCTCTTCAATACTGCTTATCATTGGAAACATAATTTTAATATTTCCAATAGACGCAGCACGCAACATAGCTCGAAGTTGCGTCTTAAAAAAATCTTTGTGGGCAAGACAAAAACGGACTGCCCTACACCCCAACTGTGGATTTTGTTCTTTGATAAAGTTCGTATAACTTGCTAATTTATCGCCTCCAATATCAATAGTTCTTAATATTACCGGTAAAGGATTTAATGTTTTAGCAACATATACATATTCTTTATATTGTTCTTCTTCTGTAGGTGGTTCTGTTTTATTCAAGAATAAATACTCTGTCCTGTATAGTCCTATACCTGCTGATAAATGTTTTACATTATCATCCACTTCGTTTGGAAGTTCAATATTGGCAAGAACAGATATTCTTCTACCGTCTTCTGTTTGGGAAGGATGAGATATTATCCTTTTTTCATATTGTAAAAATCGTCTCGATAACTGGATTTTTTTCTGTCGCAGTTTAAGAATGGTATCAGAGGTAGGATTTATATATAGTAACCCAGAGATAGCATCTACAGCCGCCCCTTTTATAACTGCAGTATAAGTATTAAATAGGTTACTTACACCAACAATAGTAGGAATTCTTAGAGACCTTGCTAATATTGCGACATGGGAAGTAGTACTACCTCTTTCAAGAACTATAGCACGAATTTTTTCAGGATGTAAACGGGCAGTTTCTGATGGAGGCAAATCCACAGACAAAAGAATACAGGGCTTTTTAATATTGTCAAGATCAGGCCGTTTCTGCTCCAAAAGATTTCGAATTATACGGTCAATAACATCAATAACATCCGCAGTCCGTTCCTCAATAAAAGAATTTCCAGTAGATTTTATGTCTTTTGAGTATTTTTGGGCGATGTCATACAAAACAGATTCCGCATTTAACAACTCCTCATGAATACGCCTTTTCAATTCGATCAATATTGTTTCGTCTTCAAGAAGCATTAAATGCACATCAAAAATACCCGCTTGCTTCTTTCCAAAATTCTCGAGAGTTTTTTTATAAAGAAGTGTTAATTCCTCTTTGGTGATGTCTATAGCAGACTGAACTCTTTTATATTCTTCCTTGGGATTTTTTATTTTGAAACGGGGAATATTGATAACTCCGGGGTCATATACAAGTGCTTCACCCCAAACAATGCCAGGTGATACAGGTATTCCATGATAAATTTTTTCCATTTATTCTTCTCCGAACCCGCTTTCAAATATCTCTTCCAATTCTTGTAATGCAGAATGTGCATCTTTCCCTTCAGCAACTGCTACAATTTCTGCATCTTTTGGGGCTCCTAAACTTAATATTTGCAATACACTTTTGGCATTTCGACGATTTCCATTGTAAACAAGGTAGATATGAGCATCGTATTTTTGCATGGCACGCACTATCATTGCCGCGGGGCGTGCATGAACCCCTAAAGAATTAACAACTTTAATTATTTTTTCTATTCGATTATTGTTCATATCAAACTATAACGATTTAATATTTACCTTTATGTTTATTTCAATATTAGAACCTGGATAATATATTTTTTTCCAACAAGGAATTAATACATTACCTTGATATACTCTTTCCTGACCATTTTCCGATTGACTTACTGTCTCTATAGGAAAATTAAAAATCCTTGCTTCATTATCAAAAATCATCTCTATTTCTAAACCTTGCCATTCATCTCTAATGGATATATGGCTTAATCCTATTTCATCTCCTATATCTCCCAACTTCCGCATGGATAACATTTTATCTCTGGAATAAAGAAACCGATCATCAGCGGTACCTGTAAGGAGATTAAAACACCACTCCGACCCAAAATATCCTTCAAATTCTCCCGTAGAATTATTAATAATGCTATATTTTATATCAAATGAAACATCATTTTCACTTTTTGGAGAAGAAAGGGCGAATACTTTTACAACATCAACATTCCATTTTAAATCACCTATTGAAACAATACCTTTACCCATAAAAGAAATCTTTGAACCGTCTGATTGATACTCATAAATATCCTTGTATAATGACCACCAATCAGTGTAACTATTTTTCTTTAAATCTTCAACAGATATATTTAACGGCAAAAAATGGTCCCTCATGGAACTCCGTAGATAGGGGTCATATATTAGATACTTTTCTAATCCTTTTTCCTTTGCTTTAATTAATTCATGAATACTTTTATGTCCTTCCTCTTCTATATTATGAGATATATCCACGCGGAAAAGATCTTCATGATAAGCCTCTTCTCTACGGGAAAGGATATTCATACAATTAAATGATTTGGGTTTGTAATCTAATTCAAATAATGTCCCACCGTCCTCCGGACAAAAATAAAAATTAGCTACAGGTGTTTCAAAAATGATTTCTTTTTTCCCATCACAATTAAAATCTATCGTAGTAATGGAATAGAAATTAGAAGAAATTTTTAAATATTCATCAATTAATTTATCACTTTCAATTAAATTACTATATACCGCTGTTCTTAAATGATTAAGATAAAGCCCTCCAAAAACCCCATGCCAGTATGCACAATTACATTGTCCCTGAAATAATTTTCTTTGTGCCTTTTTAAGTAACACATTTTCTTGGTCTTTAATAATCAAATCATTTAATCTGCGACTTGTCCTTAACATCCGTTTCTGCATGTTATTTGATTCTTCATATTTTGATAAGAAACCTCTCCAAAAACCACCTCTGAAATAGCGGGAAGTCTTTTCCCAGAGTTCTGTATCACTTTGGAAATTTTTCTTTATTTTCAAATATTCTTTTTGTGATTTTGTAGGCAAAACCCACTCCATCATTTCATGGTATGAAGCACAAGGCAGATATACCCTACCTGAAGGAGGATTCTTGTCTATATATTCTGAATAAGTAATAGCCTTTAACCATTCCTTCTCTTTCGTAACAGATTCAAAAAAGTTATATAACCACTCCTCTTCATAAACACTATGGTATGTTCCTGGCCAGATACCAAATTTTTCACCATCATCGTGAAACACTGCACAAGCACTTTTATGTAATTTTGATTTTTCCTTTAAATAATCTATGGTTTCTACAATGGGTCGAAAGGGAATTGTATATCTTAGTTTTTCAAGAATAGGGAAGACTTTAACAATATGTCCTTCATGTTCAGTTAGGTAATAGCCAAACAAATCATTAGGTTCTAATCCAGCACTAAGAAAATGGGTATCATCAAGCGCTGTATATTCTATACCTGCTTTTGCTAATATTTTTGGGAAATAAGGTTCCCATACCCTTTCTGCGATCCACATACCTCTCGGTTTCTTACCAAACCGTTCATTAAAAAAGTTCTGCATATATAAAATTTGATTAAAAGCATCTTCCTCAGGAATGGCACAGATTAAAGGTTCGTAAAAAGCACCTCCCATTAATTCAATTTGCCCATTTTCTACAAAGTGTCTGACTAAATCATAAAATTCGGGGTGATTATTATCTAACCAGTCCCAAATAGGACCCGTTATATGCAAGGTGATATGAATATCTTGAAAATCCTTCAATACTTCGAGAAAAGGCAAATATGCCTTTTGATAAGCATTTTCAAAAACAAAATCAAAATTTCCCACAGGTTGATGTGAATGTAAAGCAAAAATCAAATTTAATGAATTCATAAATACTACTTCCTATCATTTTTGTGGATGATGGGTGGTGGCTTGTTTGGAACGCTCTGAAAATTTTTGGTCTATGTCTATTCCTAATTCTCTCATACGACATTTTAATGCAGCCGCTTCTACAATAACTGCCAAATTTCGCCCCGGTCCTACTGGGACTTTTAAATAAGGAACTTTTACATTTAATATCTCTTTCTCTGGCCATACATCTAAAATAATATGATAATCTTCCATTTTTTCTACAAGTTCTATAACAAGTCCCACCTGTTTCCTTCTACGAATTCTACCCGCACCATAGACAGACAATACATCTACTACACCGATACCTCGAATATGCATGTAATGCTCTAATTGGGGGTCACTCTCGGCGATTACAATATCTTCTATACCTTTTCTCAATCTAACTACATCATCAACAACAAGACGATGACCCCTCTCAACAAGTTCAAGAGCAGTTTCACTTTTACCGATTCCTGATTCACCAACGATAATTACTCCAATACCATAGCAATCTACCACTGTCCCATGTATGGTTGTTTCCGGTGCAAACTTTTCAGCAAGGAATAAAATTGTCTTACTAATTACCTGGTCAGTTGTAAGGTTTGACTGAAGTACAGGGACACCATGACGATTACAAATATCCAAAAATATTTGAGGCGGAACTAATGAACGAGATAGAAGAAACGCAGGAATTTCAAATGAAAACATGTATTGTAAGCGATTTTCAATTTCAGCAGGGGAGAGCCGTTCAATGTAATGTATTTCTGTATTACCTAAAACCTGAATTCTATCATTTGCAAAATACTCTAAATAACCTGTCAAAGCCAAACCGGGACGATTTACATCGGCGGTAAATACCTCCCTACGAATACCTTGAAACCCTGCAATGATTTTTAACCCCAGTTCTGATGAAATGGATTCTTTGAAGAGTGAGGCTACAGGAATAGACCCCCTTTTTCTAAAATTCATCTGTAAATCATATTCCCACATTCATTAATCTCACTAATTGAGAGAACCAATCCTAATATTATTAATTTTTATTATTATATTATAAATATACCTAAAATTGTGGTTCTATTAATCCGTAAGTATTGTTTCCCCTTGGATACAATACATTTACCTGTGAAGTCTCAACATTAATAAATACAAGGAAAGGTTCTTCTAAAAGTTGTATCTGCATTAATGCTTCATCAACTGACATGGGCTTTAATACAATTTGTTCTCTATGGATAATTTCATGAGGAATTACAGGCAACTCATCCTCTTGAACACTTTCTCCCTTTTCAGTTTCATCTTTAACCTCAAGGATTACATGTTTATATTTTCGTGTTTCTTCATAACTGCGTGGTTTATGATTTTTTATTTTATCCTTGAATTTGCGAACTTGTCGGTCTAATTTCTCTATAACTGCGTCTACGGATGCATACATATCATTGGATATTTCTTTACTGTGTATTCGCATACCATTTGCATTTATATTTATTTCACAAATGTGTCTATGTTTTTCTACATCCAGCACAACATCCGCATTTATAATCTTATCAAAATGGTTGGTTAACTTGTTAAGTGCATTTTCAATATAACTCTTCAATGCGTCGGACATTTCCATGTGTCTACCTGTGATTTTTACATTCATTGATTTATCACTCCTTTATCTAATTTATTATTCCTTTTTATATTTTAACGCAAAATAATACCAAAGGATTAAAAAATAGTTCAAACGATGGAATTTCTATAAGTCACACATTTATAATCGGTAAATAAAAACATAAGAATAACGCATAAAACAAACGAGGCTCCTATATGAAATATACGAAATATGTTATTTACTTTTTTGGAATAATACTCCCTGTAATTACCACTGCTATCCTTATATATAAATATGGTTACCATTTTCCATATTGGGATGAAATATTATACCTTCCTCTATATGATAAATTAAGTCAGGGGACACTTTCTATAACGGATTTATTTTTCTTACAAAATAATCATAGACCCTTTTTCCCAAGAATTATTACTCTGGGATTAGCAAAAATAACCTCCTGGAACGAATTTTCTATTCTTTATTCTAGTCTTATATTCGTTATCGTCCAATTTCTAATTCTTGCACATATAATAATCTCCAATAACAAAGAAAAATTAGATTACGGACAATCAGGCAATTCAAAAAATGAAAAAATGAAATTTCTAATTCTCTGTTATGTGGCTCTACTACTATTTTCCTGGTCTCAAATGGAAAACTGGGTTTGGGGACTGCAACTTATGATGTTTTTTACAAATCTACTATGCATTTTAGTTTTGTTTATCATGTTTAAATATCAGATGAATGTATTAACATTAGTTGTTTGTACCATATTAACAACAATGGCATCATACTCCTTTGCAAATGGATTGTTAATCTGGTTTACTTCTTTACCCCTACTAATTTATAAAATAGCGAAAACAAGAAAAAATTATATACTTCTTCTTATATGGATACTTTGTGCTGTAGCCGTTATATCATTTTATTTTACAAACTATCACACCCCATCTATTTCAAAAACAAATGCAGATACAGGATTAATGCACAAATTTTTATACTTCATTCTTTACATTAGTAGCCCATTATCAGGTTTCTTATTTACACCTCCATGGCACGGAAACAAGTTACCTAACATCAATGTAATATCTTATTTATTTGGGATAACTGGACTTGTTTTATGGATATTCCTGCTTTACAAATCAAAAAATATAATTGTTAATAATGTCCATGTTTGTAAGTTTGAAAAAAACAAACAAATATTGTTTGAAAAAAGAAGCCTAAACGCAAATGCAGATGAATATTTCTTCTGGAAAAGTCTTTCTTTATTTGCACTATTTAGTGGAGTACTACTTGCAATGGGAAGATCAGGTATGGGATTAGGACAGGCTTTATCATCACGATATATCACAACAGGATGTTTATTCTGGTGTTCAATTATGGGATTGTTTAATTTCTATGTAAAAAATACAGAAAATCCATTTAAAAAATATATTTCAAGCCAATATGTAAAGATGATACTTCCGATAATTATAGTAATACTTTACTTTGTCTTAAATTTTTCTACGATATATTTAAACCGTGAATGGCATCAAATTGCACGATGGAAAAATTTAGGGTGGTATGCATTATCTTCTGGCTATGATGGAAGATTATATTGGACAGATCTCTGGGGAGATAAAGATTTTATAAGACCCGATATACTGAAAAACGAAATACTACCAATATTCAAGAAATATAATTTGACTAACATTAAAAGATTTGAAAATGAAGATGTTAAAAAAGAATTGGCAAAAATATTTATAAAAGAAGCAAAATATTTCATAAAAAAAGAATTGTGGAAGCCCGCAGTATGCTATCTGGATACCGCCATATTTTTGAACCCGGAATTACCAGATATCGAAGATATGAAAAAACAAATTCCAATAGAGGTATTCAGTCTTTATGAAAAATATCAAAATGAATGGCGACTTATGACTGAAAAACATTGATTTATAGATATTATTGTTTAATTTTTGATATTATATCTTCCATCCCTTTTTTGTCCCCTTAATTTATAAAAAACAGAATATTTTTGTTTTTTCGGAGTTTAAAAATGAAAAAGAAAGTATTTGATGATGTAGTTCCTTCATCACAGTTTAATTTTGCTCAAGCAGAAAAAGAAATTATTAAGTTTTGGAAAGAAAAAAAGATATATCATAAAAGTTTAGAGCAAAGAAAAAATGCTCCAAAATTTGTATTTTATGAAGGTCCTCCAACGGCTAATGGTTTACCCCATCCGGGGCATTGCCTTACAAGAACTATAAAAGATATTTTCCCTCGATATAAAACGATGGATGGTTACTATTGTGAAAGAAAAGCCGGTTGGGACACTCACGGTCTTCCCGTCGAAATTGAGGTTTGTAAAACATTAGGAATTATAGATGGAGGCAAATCCGCTATAGAGGCATACGGTATAGAAGCATTTAACAAAGCCTGTATTGATTCTGTTTTCCGTTATCAGAAAGAATGGGAAGAAATGACAGAACGAATTGCCTTCTGGGTAGACCTTGAACAAGCGTATGTTACATATCATCAATCGTATGTAGAAAGCGTATGGTGGGCATTAAAGCAACTATTCGATAGAGGGTTGCTTTATCGTGGTTATAAGGTAGTTTGGTGGTGGGCACAAGGTGGCACAGCTCTATCCGCAGGTGAAGTAGGTGAGGGTTATAGGGAAACCGATGACCCTTCTATAACAGTTCGTATATCGCTAACGAAAGAGAGCAAAGAAAAAATGGGGTTTGCAGAAAAGGATAAGGTAAGTTTCCTGATATGGACGACTACTCCATGGACACTTTTGAGTAATTGTGCTATTTGCGTTGGTCCTCATATTGAATATGCTTTAGTAGAAATGGAAAAAGATGGAAATAAAGAATGGTTTATAATTGCAAGTGCTGTAGCAAAATCTGTATTAGGCGAAAATGTTAAAATTGAAAAGACTTTTAAAGGTATGGATTTGGTTGGATTATCTTATGAACCTTTATTCAAATTTGATGAGCCCCAAAAAATTGAAGGAACAGGACCTTCTGATAAACACTGGGTTATCATAGCAGGTGATTTTGTAGATATAGAAACGGGTACAGGTCTGGTTCATATCGCACCTGCTTTCGGTGAAGATGACTATAAAGTATGTAAAGAACAGGGGATAGGTTTTCTTTGTTTTGTTAAGTCAGATGGTACATTTGACGAAAGAGTTACAGAAAAGGATTTATACACGGGTGAACCTTTAAGTGGAAAGTTTTGTAAGGATGCAGATAAATCCATTATTCGGATATTAAAAGAAAGAGGCCAACTTTTAAAACAGGAACAATTTCGCCATGCTTATCCTTTCTGTCCCCGTGCCGATAATGACCCGCTTATTCAATACGCACGACAAAGTTGGTTTATTAAAACTTCGGAATTTATTAACGAATTTTTGAAAAATAACCAGAAAATATCATGGCAACCCGAACATATTCGAGACGGCCGTTTTGGGAATTTTCTTGCAACCAATGTTGACTGGGCATTATCTCGCGAAAGATTTTGGGGAACACCATTACCCATCTGGGTTTGTGAAAAGACAGGTTATATGGAATGTATTTCATCTTACGAAGAATTACTTTCAAAACCGGATGTTCAAGGTTTAGATGTGTGGGAGAATGCAAAGAAAGCAAATCCGGAATTAAACGATAACTTAAAGGTTCATAAACCTTATATAGATGCAATTACCTATCAAAGCCCCAAAGACCCCACTTCGCGTATGCGACGGGTACCAGAGGTTATAGACTGCTGGTTTGATGCAGGTTGTATGCCTTTTGCTCAATGGGGCTACCCCCACAAAGAGAACTCTGAGAAAATATTTACAGAAAACTTTCCTGCTGACTTTATCAGTGAGGCAATTGACCAGACAAGAGGTTGGTTTTATTCACTTTTAGCAATTAGCACTATGCTTTTTGGGGATAAAAAGGAATATCCTCATCCATTTAAGAATTGTGTATGTTTGGGACATATTCAAGGTGAAGATGGATATAAATTGTCAAAAAGGCTAAAAAATTATAAAGAGCCCAAATATATATTTGATAAATACAGTGCAGATGCCTTGCGTTGGAGTTTTGTTGCCAAGAACTCTCCCACTACAACAACGAGATTTCAGGAAAGACTTATTGAAGAATTACAAAGTGACCTATTAATCCGCTGGTATAATGTGTACAGTTTCTTTACAATCTATGCCAATTTAGATGGTTTTACAGCGGAAGGGGCACCTTTGAAGTTATTGCAAGATGTGTCACCCAACCCTCAGGATGTTAAGGAAGAGGTTGTTACTCCTCCAACTGACCCTGTAAAGGCATATCGGCAATGGAATGAACGGTGTGAATTAGACCGCTGGATATTAAACGAAATGAACAAAACTATTGTTATAGTTCGAAATGCCCTTGATCAATACGAAACCTACACATCCGCAAAAGCTATTTTTGACTTTCTGGAAGGTTTATCAAACTGGTATGTTCGCAGAAGCAGGCCCCGTTTTTGGGATAGTATGTGGACAGAACAAAAAGCAGATGCATACTGGACACTATTCGAATGTCTAATCAATCTTGCACGAATTGCAGCACCCTTTGTTCCTTTCTTTTCCGAAATCACATGGAAAAATCTTACGAAACCCTTAAAAACGGCTACGGAAAGTGTACATTTGTCTACATATCCGATTGCTAACTCGGATGAAATAGATAATGTTTTGTTAGAAAACATGGCTCTTGCAAGAGAAACAGTTACTTTAGGGTTAAGTGCCCGTCGTTTATCCAATATTAAGGTTCGCCAACCGCTGGCAAAATGTGAAATAGTTCTATCCTCTCCGGAGTTAAAAGATAAAGTTGCCTCTTATATCGAAATCATAAAAGAAGAACTAAATATTAAAGAAATTGAATTTTCAGATCAGCCAGAACTCTATGTGAATTATGAGATAAAACCTAATTATAAACTCTTAGGACCTAAATTAGGAAGTAAAGTAAAATCACTTGCAAAGGCACTGTCCTCTGCCAATGGTGCTATGATATATCATGACATTACAACAAAAGGTGAATACATACTGGACATAGAAGGGGAGAGGGTTTCCTTGAAAGAAGAGGATTTAAGTGTAAAACTTATCCCTAAAGAAGGTTTTACAGCCTCACAAGGGAAAAATATGGTAGTTATTTTGACAACTACGATTACGGAAGAATTAAGGAAAGAAGGCTGGATACGCGATATAATCAGAGAAATCCAGGAACTTCGCAAGGCAAAGCAACTCCCCTACGATAAAAGGATTGTTTTGACATTAGTCACAAATGATAACTCACTTAAAAATGCATTTTCTGAATATAAAGATATGCTCGCAAGGGAAGTGTTGGCAAACACAATCACTATATCGGATAACGAAAAGCCTGAAATGAAACAAATCGCTATAGATGATATTCCCGTAGGCTTATTCTTAGAACCTGTAAATTAAAAAGGAAACATTACCGAACTAATTTTACCGGACCGGTTATATAAGGTCCTTTTCCAAGATGGTAAACTTTTACCTTTATTAAACCTTTCCTTCGGTCTAATGCCTTCATCGCGGAATATGAGAGGTCTATTACACGCCCTTTTATATAAGGACCACGATCATTCAATTTACAAATTACAGATTTCCCTGTAATTTCGTGAACAACAAGGTAATAATCGCCAAAAGTCCCAAAAGGCATTGCACAAGTGTATTCATGGTCCTTTAAATGTTCGCCAGAAGCGGTTAAGAAGCCTGTCTGTGCCGTGGTATAAAATGAGGCTATTCCCTCAATACAAGGCTGTATAGGCTGCGTTGAAAGTAATAATATTGCTAACATCGGGAACATATTTATTACTCCTTCTGTTTGGAGTTATTTCCGGGTTTCTTATTCAATTATCCTTAAACTCAATATTAAGCAACTTCCTCCGAATTCGCTCAAGTGAAATCACTGAAATCCTTACCCGGTCCCTTTCTTCTTGCCCATAAAAGGGTAGTTCCCAGTGAATTTCTTCTGTTTCGTTTCCTGACAGACTAACACATGTTGTATGCTTATTAAGGTCAGGATATATTATTAAATTGTATGCAAAAGGAAATTTTAACAGATATTCTTTCCTTAAATCAAATAATTTTTCTAAATCTTGCTCATTTTTGACAGCAGGTAATACTTCGCCACAAACAAACCTTTCTGCTTTGGATTGTATCAAACGGTAAATAATCATTCCCGCAGTCTGTGCATCTATTATGGTGATATGTTTGTTAAGGTCAGTCAAAAGCTTATCCAAAGCCTTTTCTAAAGAATAATCCTCCCCTGAGAGGACTAAACCGGGTAAACATTGATGAATCTTATTTTCCATTTCGTCCAGTATTTGATTTGCTTTTTCATGCGAACTTTCTTTTACAGCTAATCGGATACGAACACATTCAGGAGAAGCAAGTAATCCTATAGTAGGAGATGAGGAATAAAGCAAATCCCCTAATTTATAGTCAATTCTTGATTCTCCTAATCCATAAACCTTTAACACTCTTATATATAGACGATTTTGAATACCAAATTTCTGACATAAGAAAGGAATAACTGTTTCTTCAAACATCGGCTTTAACTCAAAAGGAACTCCCGGCAAACATATTATATATTTTGAATTATATTCTTTTATAAAACCTGGGGCTGTTCCAACTGGATTATGTATCGGAATAGAACCTTTCGGAAGAAAAGCCTGTTTTTTATTATTTTCAGAAACCTTGACGCCTCTTTTTTCTAATCTTTCAAATATCTTTTGGTATAGTTCAGGATGGTAAACCAAAGGGCTATCTGTTGCCTCTGCCACACTTTCCCTTGTCATATCATCCACAGTTGGACCTAAGCCACCACTGCATATTATTACATCACAACGGGTGATGGATTCTTTGATTACATTTACTATCCTGCTTTGATTATCACCTACGGTTATTTTTCGATATACATCCACACCAATTTCCGATAGTTTTTCACCCATATAACTGGCATTTGTATCTATAATTTGACCTAATAAAAGTTCTGTGCCTATCATTATCAATTCAGCGTTCATATAAAAACCTCTTTTTGAATTTTTATAAACAAAAGTATTGCTTTTCAAATTTCCTGAAAGCATTATAATATAATAACTATATGGAATAGAAAAAATGACAACGAGCATAGAACTATTAAAAAATAATCCAACACAGGAAATAGGGATTTATATACATATACCATTTTGTAAAAAGAAATGCGAATATTGCGATTTTTTAAGTGTGGCTATAAATGGTGTTATTCAAGACAATTATATAGTTTCTTTAATAAAAGAATTGGGAAATGATCCTTTTCAAAATCCAGTAAAAAGTATTTATATAGGTGGTGGAACTCCCTCATTATTAAAACCGAAACAAATTAATACTATTATTACACATGTAAATAAATTATTTAACTTTATTTCCCCCGAAATTACTATTGAAGTAAACCCGGATGATATATCTGACGCATGGATTAAAGAAATAAAAGATTTAGGGATAAATAGAGTTAGTGTCGGTGTTCAAACATTTTATGATGAAGAATTAGAATATTTAGGCAGGCGACATAATGCAAAAAAGGCGATAGAAGCATGTAAAATTATTTCAAATTATTTTGACAATTGGAGTTTAGACCTTATATTTGGAATTCCATTTCAAACAAAGGAAAGATGGAAAGAAAACTTAAAAATTGCTGTGGAATTAAATCCTTCACATATATCAACTTATAATTTAACATTCGAAAAAGGAACACCCCTATATGAAAAGAAGTTAAAAGACAAACCCGATGATGATTTTTGTTTAGATTTGTATAAATATGCGGAAATATATTTATATTCAAATGGTTACGAACACTATGAAATTTCTAATTTCGCCAAAAAAAATTATTCGTGCATCCATAACTTAATCTACTGGCATAATGAGTATTACTTAGGTATAGGAACAGGGGCATTCTCATTTATAGATAATTTACGATGTGCCAACATTTCAAGCATAGAAGAATACATAAAATATCCGGGTAAGAAACAGGAAATGGATTATTTAACCGATGGAGAGATAAAATTAGAGACTTTAATTCAACATTTTAGACTTTCCGATGGAATACATGAAAAAAGCTATTTAAATAGATTCTCCACTCATATTGATGAAGATTTCGGTCCCGCATTAAATAATCTAATTGAGAACGGTTTTTTAGAATATAATCAAGGCATATATAAACCCACAGCAAAGGGTTTTTATCTGAATAATGAAATAGGAAGACAACTATTAGATTGTATAAAATAAGGTGATTATATATTTTTTATCCATCAGAGGGAAAAGGACAGAATGTGTAGTTAAGAGATGTCCCCTTTACATTTTTGTAATTAATTATAAAAAGCAGTATTAAATTGAACTATAAATAAGAAATTGTTATATATATTATAATATGATAACATATAGGACATAGGTAACAGATTTACACTTTCTTAACAATCGTAAGGGGACGGCAAGCTGTGCCCTTATAGGACTATGAGAGCAATAAAATTGTAGTTGAAGCCTCCCGGCTTCAGATTCTTTCTACTTTTTTCCACTTTGTTGACTCTGTGCAAGGTCTTTGTGCTCTCTGTGGTAAGAAGAATTAAACACAGAGGACACAAAGAAAATTTCACACAAAGGACACGGAGGATGTTTTATTTATGGTATGGACATGGATTTAAAAATGTAGGGGCGAAACATGTTTCGACCTAACGCTGCATTGATTGCATATCAATTTTATAATGAGGATTTGCGTTATTGACGAGGTCTGGACGGAATACACGAAGAGGGCGATTGCCAATCGCCCCTACAATGCATTTTATTTTTATAAGGACGTGAAATTAAATATCTGAAGCGAGGACATTTCGGATACGGTATGGGCGATGATTTTAAAATGTCTGGAGGCAAAAAATTTTTCGTCTCTACATTGTGAACTCTGTTGAAGGTATTTGTGCTCTCTGTAGTAAAAAAGATTTAAACATTTAATAACACCCGAAGCGGGGACGATTCAGCTACATTGGATAAATGATGTGATCACCTTTAGGACATAGGTAACAGGTATATATAATCAGCTGGCGAGTTTTTCATTAATCACCTCCTTTCTATAGTTCTGTTGGATATATTTTATATTTTGGAGTTGTTCTATAGTCAAATCTGTTTTTATTTTTTTCGATAGCCATTTTTCATAGGGAGTTAAGCCCTTGAGAGCCATACAGGGTCTTAGGTAGTTTAATTGGTTGGTAAAAGATTTTAACTTTTTTTCTCGGTCTGCGAAAGAAAGAAATTTGGTTTTCCGATAGAACTCTTTATCATAGAGGTAATGAGCGTATTCGACTTTTCCGTTGGTCTGAGGTCTTCTGATTTGGGTTCGTTTGTGTTTTATACCGAGTTGTTTACAGGTTTTTTCGAACGGATGATTTTTTCTACCCTTTTGAGTTTTGCAGGTATAGGCTTTCCCATTGTCCGTGAGAACCGCAGATATTTGAGCCTCGGGGTCGAGCTTTTTTATCTCCTGAACGACATACTGTAAGAAATCACAGGCGGACTGGGCGGTTTTATCCGGATACTCTTTGGTAAACTTAAACCGGGTGCAGTCATCTACTGCTTTGAACGAATATCGCTTCTGCTTCGGGTCTTCTCCTTTCACATTCGCAACTCTCTTATCATCAATATGAATGAGTTCCCAAGGTTGTTGCTTCTCATACCGTTTGGGAATGTTCTTTTTATATTTCTTTTCATACCGAGAACTGATACGATATCTTTTGAATACCTGATATACGCCAAATTCACTGATTCGACTGATTCCTCTTTTCCGAAGGATCATGCTGATTAGAAGGGCGGAATAGCCTAACTTCTTTCGCAGCTTCACTATCAGTCGTTCCAATTCTTTGGAGGGCATATTCCGATTCGTCTTGGGTCGTCTCGATTGAGGTAATAAGCTTTCCGAATTCTGATGACTATTCTTATATCGCTTCAAATACTTATAAAAGGTTTTACGAGATATACCATAGAAATAACACATTTCTTTAACCGTCTTAAAATATTTACTTTCTTGATTTTTTATTTTCTGATATTCCATAATCATATTCAGTTTCTGATAAATAAATTGTTCTTGTAGGTAACGGTTCATAGGTAGCACCTCCTTA